>JGI12635J15846_10000819_pt1 | contig 27033 bp, 21 predicted proteins | sample BlaSpr_A8_OM2_M2_FD_15846 | JGI IMG/M metagenome (IMG submission 15846) | reverse complement strand
GACATCTGCATCATCCGCTTCAATCCCAGTACCAGTCGCGCATGGTTCCGATCAATGATTGACTGTATTGCGATAGATATCGCGTCTCTCTAACATGCGGTTTGAGAGGCAGACCCAATCATGACGAATGCAGTGGCAGGAAACGAAAAACCAATATCCGCAAATCATTTGAAGAACATTTTTGACGAGTCGCTTGCCATACTCTGCGAAGGTAGGGATTCCGTACGAGTACGCCGAAGTTCTCTGCCTCTGCATATTGACGCGGCCAATCTCCAGAAACGGGCATTGAGCGACGCCGCCAATGCGCTGGCGGCATTATGGAAGATCTCTGAAAACAAGTCCCCCAAGCTCCATGGTGGTACGATTCAATACAGCAGGTAGGCTTCTTGATCCCACCCAACGATGCCACGGCGTCCTCAAGATTGTTGACGCTGATCGCGATCGTGGTCGTGATTGTCGGTTTGTATTTTGGTCGCCAGGTTCTCATCCCCCTCGCGTTGGCAGTGGTCCTGGCTTTTTTGCTTACCCCGACTGTTGCTTGGCTTGAGAAATGTCGCTTAGGTCGTGTGCCTGCGGTTTTGCTGGTATTGGCACTCGCATTCGCGCTAGCGACTTCTTTGGGCTGGATCGTCACCGGTCAACTCATGGACATCGTTGACCAGTTCCCGAATTACAAATCAAACATACACGACAAGATTCAGTCGCTTCGGGTCCCCGAGGGCAGTCGCTTGAAGAACGCAACCAACACGGTGGCTGAGCTCAGTAATGAATTGTCCGCGGCATCGGCGTCGGCTGAGGATAAGGGAGCTGACAAGAGGAACAGTAAAGCTTCAAGCGGCCGTCCCATCTCCGTGCAAGTGACTCAGGCTCCTTCGAATGCACCCGAATACCTGCGGGCGATCGTCGGACCCCTCACCGGTGTGTTTGAGACTTCGGCGATGGTCATCGTCTTCACGCTGTTCATGATGATTAAGCGCGAGGATCTGCGTAATCGTGTGATCCGGCTCGCGGGCCAGGGCCAGTTGAGTGTCGTCACTCAAGCTTTGGACGATGGCTCGCGTCGTCTAAGCCGCTACCTCCTGTTGCAATTCGTGGTGAATACGACATACGGAATCGTCTTCGGAAGTGGAGCGTATTGGATCGGAATCCCCCACGCGCTACTCTGGGGCGTTTTGGCTGCCCTGCTGCGCTTCGTCCCCTATGTCGGTACACCGATTGCCGCCGCGTTCCCTATGTGCATGGCGTTGGCTGTTTTTCCCGGTTGGCAGCAGGCGGGTCTGATGGTCGGTCTGTTTGTCATCCTGGAACTGATCGTCGCGAATATTGTGGAGCCCTGGCTGTATGGTAGCCACACCGGCATTTCTTCGCTCGCGATTCTCGTGGCCGCCGTGTTCTGGACGATCCTGTGGGGCCCCGTGGGCTTGATCTTATCGACCCCGCTTACGGTTTGCCTGATTTTAATCGGACGATATGTACCTCAATTGAGCTTTCTCGAAGTGTTGCTCGGCGATGAGCCCGTTCTTCCCGTGGAGGCTAAATTCTACCAGCGGCTTCTGGCGCTCGATCAGGAAGAAGCGAGAGACATTGCGGAAAGCTATCTTAAAGAGAAATCGGTTGGCGTGTTCTACGATTCCGTTCTCATCCCGGCACTGATACTAGCCGAACAAGACCGGCACCTGAATTTGCTGGAAGCAAGCACAACCAGCTTTGTCAGCCAAAATACCCGTGATTTGATTGAAGAACTGGGCGAGCGGCCCTTTGGCGATCCTTCGGTCCTGTTCAAAATTGAAGATCATGACGACAAGGCCGAGGAAAATGATCGAGTGAACGGGAGCGACCTCGGTCCCACTTCGTTGTCAGGTCTGCGGATTGTTTGTATTCCTGCATCCGATGAAGCTGATGAACTTGTCGGCATGATGCTCGCGCAACTTCTTGAGCATTTGGGGTGCGATGTTCATTATCTACCGGTCGATTCTCGCGCCAAACTCTTGAGTGCACTGGTGACTTATGCTCCTCAGGTAGCTATCGTTTCGGCGCTTCCTCCTTTTGCTGTAGGACAAGCCCGCTCGCTTTGCAAGTGGTTGCGAGTGCAGCAGCTGGGCTTGAAAATAGGCGTCGGATTGTGGAATTTCGAGGGGGGCGTCGCCAAAGCGCAAGATCGAGTTGGACCGGGCGTGGCAGATATGGTCGCGACCAGTTTGCACCAAGCCATCTCGCTACTCGTAGCCAACAGAGATCGTTCGGGCAACGAGATCCCGCCCACGGACGCCTTGCCTCAAGAGATTGTCACGACGGAGCCATAACGTGCAGGGCGAAGTTCGGACTGGGAGTTTGCCGCTAACATTCTTTTTGCGTACGAGCTACCCGATAAAGTTCCAACGCAACTTTGCCTGCGGTAAAAATCCCCAGTAAAAATGCGGGTATGACGAATACAGGATTTTATTGGGAACTTTTTGTACAGTTGCTTCACGTCGGGCGGGGCCTCCAAAGTGGCTCTTTCAGCAGGTGGACAGCGCGGTGCATTGCCGGGTGCTGAACGTCGTATTAGGCCCCCGATTTCACTTGGCTAAGTCAGAGTCAGAGGGGACGGAGGGGTGTCTGACAAGAACGAATGGAAAGGCTGCGGTCAGCAGTTTCGAGACTCGCGTCGGTGCCGCCGGGACGTTGTGCCGCGCCTCTGGACCCGGCGAAGAAAAAAGTGCATTCCGATCCCTCAGTGGTTGTATAGTGTTGGGCTGTTGGGAACTGAAATGGAAATTCCGAATCATCAGCCCAGGTCGAGTATGCATCGGCGCGAATTCCTGAAGCTCGGAGCAATTGCAGGCGGGACGGTCTTGCTGGGCGGCACAGGCCGGTTTGGGAGCCTATTGGCTGCTCCCAAAGAAGTTCCTACCGTAAACCAGCTAATCGTGACCAACCTGGTAGACAACATTTATGACATCTTCGCCAAGGGTGGGAAGATTGGCAACGTCACCGTCACACGAAATACCTTGCCCTTCCCCTACGGCTCGGACGTGATGCTGCTATCAGAGCATGGGCTAGCCTTTCATCTGCAATCGTTCCGAGGGGCGGAGCAAAAACAGATACTGCTGGACTTTGCGCTCACGCCACGCACCCTTACAAACAACTACCAAGGGTTGAAAGTCGATCCCGCCGAGGCCGATGCACTGATCATCAGCCATGGTCACGTGGACCATTACGGAGGGTTGCTCAACATGGCGTCGAGCCTCCAAGGACGCGGCAGACCAGGGCTCGCCCTCTATGCTGGGGGGCATGATACGTTCTGCCATCGCTGGGTCCTTACACCGGAAGGGAAGAAGCTCGATTATGGTGAGCTCAAGCGTGATGAGCTGGAAGCGCGAGGGTTGAAGGTCATGCTCGCGGAGGAGCCGACCACGGTGGTGGGCCATGCGATCACCTCAGGTCATATTTCGCGGATCACCGATTTCGAGACGTCTCCGCCGGCAGCTCGACTCGAAGCGGGTGCAACCGGCTCCGGCTGCGAGGCTACCATGCATTTCCCTCCCGGTGCGGTTCAGATTGAAGCCAAGCCAGGGGACTTGGTAAAAGACATGTTTTGGGGAGAACACGCAACCGCTTACAACGTGAAGGACCGAGGCCTGGTCGTCATCTCATCGTGTGGCCATGCGGGTATTATCAACTCTGTTCGCCAGCTCCAGAAGTCCACCGGGATCGAGAAAGTGCACGCCGTAGTTGGCGGGTGGCACTTGGCCCCATATCCTGATGAGATCATCAGCAAGACCGTGGAAGCCCTGAAAGAAATCGATCCCGACTATCTGATTCCCATGCACTGTACCGGCTTTCGTACCATGATGGCGGTCCAGCGTGAGATGCCGCAAAAGCTCATCATGCCGTCCACGGGGACGCGCGTGGTTTTTGGTGGGTAGTCTCAATTCGGCGTCTGGTCTCCTTCCGGCTAATGGCCCGAGGCGGAGACAATCGTGCCACTGGAGATAGCTCGCATCGCGGGGTTTCTCGCGTCGTCCCGTACCGGTGAATCCGGATGAATCCGCAGTCCCCGAAATCACGGTGCTGATCCATACTAAGATGTTGTACTTGAGTTATCGATGACCTGGAGAAGGTCGGTCGAGCGAACCAATAATCTCCCATAAGACTCCCCGCCGTTGTCCTTACTTACCTGGCAGCTGGATCTCATTCTTCACAATTGATGATGGTCTNGCGCCGTCACGGACGAGACTGCGATGTTGCAGTCGCGTCGCAGACAGAAGCGGACTGAAAGCGGCCTGAGCGAGAGGAAATTCGAGCTTAGACCTCAAGTGAACTTCTCAATTTCCTGCGGAAATGAAAACATCCGCACTCAGTTTGAATCGGGCACTGAGTTTCCGTATTTGCTCCAGCGAAAGGTTCCGTTGTCCGCTTAAGAACATTGAAACCGCGCTCTCCGCACCGAACTCCGGAATCAAATCCCGCTGCGTGAGGTTTCCATGTTCCATGAGAAATCGCACCACGGCAACTGGGCTGGCTTTGGGGATGGGCCAATGCTCTTTCTCATATTGCTGCACCAGCATGGTCAAGAGCTCGATGGCTTCCTCCTGAGAGTCCGAGCGATTTTCCAAGGCTGTGAGGTTGAAAAGGGCTTCGGTGTAGACCTCCAGTTCCTTGTCATTGTGGATGACACGGGGGGCACCTTTTTCAATCATCTTTGCCGGGTTTGCGAGCATTACTGTTCCTGTTGCTGCGTTCATTTCTTCTTCTTCCTCCCGTACTTTTTGTCCCAGTTGTCGGGATTGTCATACTGCTTATGTGTCAAGAAAGACCGAATATGAACATGCCCCATGGTTTGTTTCTTCTTCGTCGTCTCTGCCCAGTGCATCACGGTGATGAGCCTATACCGATTGTGCCGAATATCAAAGATTACATAACCATCCACATTATCGGCATCGGGGATCACTGCCTGTACCTCTTGAAAATGGTGCCAACGAGCGCCTTCCGCGATAGTTGTCCACGCTTCGATTTCGTCCTTTGCATCGGGATACTTGGCCGTTATTTCCGCCAGATGCTTTGGCTGACGATAAGCACGTACGATAGTACTTCACATATCGTTAAGTGTCACGGGCGTCATTTGGCATCCCGATTTCGTCACACTTTTCGGGTACTTGTGTTGTCGTTTGGGTGCATTTCTGTCAAATGGGGCAAATCACGGCAGTGTAATCAGCAAGTTATGCCCTCTCAATGCCTTGTAGCAACCCAGCCTGCGTACTAACGCAACTAATGCAGGAAGGAGGCTGTATGAACAAAACAATTGCAACTATCGCGAAGGTGGCTGCCGCGACGACATTGCTTCTGGCTGGATATGCGTTGTTCTGCTCGCTTCCGGACCTGCGGCGCTATATCAGAATGAGCTCAATGTGATTTCCTGTTTTTCGCTCCTACCATTCGCGCCCATGTGCCACCCGTCGTGAGTACAGGGTTTTCGGCGGTTCCCTACAAATCGTGCACGATTGGTGATTGGATTCCTGAACGGGTAAAGTCCGAGAGCTGATTTCTGTGCCTACTTCATCGAGGGGGCTGGCAATGCGTTTGGCTTGGGCGGTCTAATTGTCCTCGGGCTTCGGGGAATCGGCTTCCACGTCGCTGAAAGCTTGTTTTATTTGCTGCCGCTGATCGCGCCCATTGTAGAGCTGGTAAGCGTAGGTCTGTTGAGTGGTCGGCGAACCGCGGTCTGAGCGATTGATGTCTTGATGGATGTCTCACGATTTGGAGGGACTATGAGCACTGAAACCGCGACCAAGTGTGCGCATCCGGCTTGCGGATGCCTAACCGGCAACAGCAACACGTATTGCAGCCAGTTCTGCAAAGAGAGCGCGAATCTGACCGAGATCGCTTGCCAATGCGGACATACGGGCTGCGCGAATGCGATTAACCCGAGTCGCTAACTGATAGCTGATCTTGCAGACACGTATTCTTTGATGGGAATACGAATTTGCCGAGGCGAAGAACGAAGTAATTTGTTTTCAACTGACAGCATGATTAGCTCTACGTCTTGACGCTCAATCCACGCAACCCGCTGTAGGAGAGCAGTATCGGGAAAAACGAGGGATGCTGAGCAGAGGAAATACAATGCAGATCCGTTTCATTCGTACGCTGTTGTTTGCATTTGTCATGCTGTGCATGTCGGCTGCAGCGTTTGCGCGAATCGGGGTTGCAATCACAGTCGCTCCGCCTCCGCTGCCGATTTACGAACAACCAATTTGTCCTGGCGATGATTATCTCTGGACGCCCGGTTACTGGGCTTGGGGCGACGATTTCGATGACTACTATTGGGTGCCGGGGACTTGGGTGCTGGCCCCCGAGGTCGGGTATCTCTGGACGCCTGGGTATTGGGGTTGGGGTGGTGACAGCTTTATCTTCTATGACGGCTATTGGGGGCCGACGATTGGTTTCTATGGCGGAATCGATTATGGTTTCGGCTATTTCGGAGTTGGATTCGAGGGCGGTCGTTGGGACAACGGGCACTTCTTCTACAATCGCGCTGTGTTCAACGTGAATGTCACCGATATTCATAACGTCTACAACACACCCGTCAGTCATACAACCGTCAATCACGTGAGCTACAACGGCGGTAATGGTGGAATTAGTGCGCGTCCGACACCAGCCGAGGAGGCTGCGGCGCATGAGAGACACGTTGGTCCGGTGGCCGCTCAGACCCAACATATGCAGGAGGCCCACTCCAACCCAGATCAACGGGCGTCGAGGAACGGAGGAAAGCCGCCGGTTGCGGCGACGGCGAGGCCCGGGGAGCTCCGTGGCAACGGCGTGGTAAAAGCGAGCGATGCTGGTGGGCACTATGCGCCTCCGGCTAGGGAAAATGGTCAGGCCAGTACGGCGGGCCATGTTCGCGAGCTTCCACCAGCGGAACATCTAACCGCCCCAAGTACGGGTAACGCGAAACAGGACAAGCAGAACCAGAAACAATTCGACAAACAATACGCTCAGCAACAGAAGGAGCGGCAGCAGCTGCAGAAGCAACAGGACAAAGAAGACCAAAAGATGACCAAGCAAAATGATGCCGCCAGAAAGCAACAGGTTGAACAGCAACATCAGCAGCAGACACAACAATTGCAGCAAAAGCACCAGCAACAGAATCAACAGTTGCAGCAGAGCATACAGGCGAGACCGCAAGGCGGCGGTCGTCCTCGCTAGTCTGTCTTTTGCTGGACCGTTCGGAAAGAACTGTACTTCGATTCGCGAACCACGCAGGGCGTGCTACTGGGTGACCGGTGGCGCGCCCTGATTTTTTCGCTTGACTCGATTGCCAAGGATGGGGAACAGGTCGGATGGCTAAGAGCGGGAGGAATGCTTGATTCGCCCTGGCGCCGTTCCGCTTCGGACGAATCCGAAACAGGGAAACGGCAAAAACCTGTACCGCATCTCCATCCCGCCGCGCGAAATTAGGTTAGCGCGGCGGAAACGTGCCCATCCATCCGGCGTACGCGTTAGATTTCCCTCGTTCGACTCTGTAACCAGCTCGCATTTTCAATTGGGCATTAATGTGCTGCGATCCGCTACATCAAAAGCGAACCTCAACTACAGCGTTAACCGGATATTCCGTCCCTGACAGAGGGATACACTTTCCATGCAGGTATGAAGTAGCCTTGGCGAACATACTTCGCGGGCGCTCCTATGTGAGCAGAGGAGCGCCTTTTTACTGATCGCCGCGACGCGGCGCCATCGGCGCTTATCGATCCGAATACACGCAACAGTTTGCCCCGCTACACGAATCAACCGATAGTTCTGTCTTCTTTCAGTGAGTACAGTCAAGTTCTAAGGAACGACACACGAAACGAAAGGGGAATCATAATGGGGAACTCCGTTAAAAACTATACGACGAAGGATTGGGTACGACTTGCTGCCAAATTAAGCCTGCTATTCACTGAACCAAAAGTTCGGAGAGCGGTTGGCGAGCGGATCAAGGATGGTGTGGACGATATTACAGAAACCGTGACGGGCAAATATGAAGACGTGAGCGATGCCGTAGCAAGCAAGTACGAAGACGCGGCCGAACGTCTGGAAGCCGCCCGCGCAGCTCTTCAGGGAGAAAACCACTGGCCTTCGCGGGTCACGGGTTTCTTGCTAGGAGTCGGAGTCGGGGCTGGTTTGGGAATTCTGTTAGCCCCTGCATCTGGCAGCGTGACACGCGAAGCCGTCCGCGACAAGGCTGCCGATGTGAGAAATAAAATATTTGAATCTGCCTCGAGCGCAAAGGAGAGGTTTCGTCGATCCGTTAACGACATGTCGTTCACCGGCACCGAGGGGTAATGTGTGCGACGTGTATTGAAGATGTCGATATTGAATCGGCGATGGTGGTGGGCGCCATAATACTGCGAAGAGGAACTGCTCCGCGGACGGGGCTCGGTGAAGGGTGACGGGCTGGGGTTGGGACCAGTATAATGTGGTGTACGGCGGGTATTCGCCCCGCTGAACCCTATACTGCTTCCGCAAAGGTCCTGTATGAGTGAAAAACCGAGCACCACCCTGCCCGCGACTGTCGAAAAAATCATCAAGCCGATTGCGCCTGGCGAGCCTGAAAAAGCGCAGATCGCCATCGAGGGGGCTGATCATCTGTATCGAGAGCTTCGGATCGAAAACACTTTAACCAATCAAAATGGCGAAGAGGTACGCCTGAAACAGGGCGCTGCCGTGGAAGTGACGCTCGAAGCGCCCCCGGAAGCGACTGTTCCCAAGACTGAAACCAAGATCGACAAGAAGAATTGACAGGGAAGACTGAAAAACAAGGGCTGACAAAGAAAGCTTACGGCCCCCCTTCCGGCAAACCCGGCGACAGGCTTTTGCCCCAACCGTGAAGCGCGATCGGGTGTGTTTGCGGATCCTATTGTTGTTTCGGCGCCTCATGTTTCTGCAAGTCGCCAAGCTCCTGCTTCTCACCTCGATTGTCTTCATTTCTGGTTCGCCGTGCCTAGCGGCAACTCGCCATTACTATATTGCGGCCGAAGATGTTACCTGGGATTACGCGCCCAGCGGACGTGATTTGATTCATGGTGGGATCATAAAGTGTTGCCACCCTTGCAAATAGAAATGAACTCCGACTAGCCAGCCCTGTAGTTTCCGTCGCACGCGTGTCGATGCCAAATCACAACCTTCCCGTTCTTTATAACACTATGAACCGGCGAGATTTGTCGGCTTTATCCCCTGGTTCCGTCCCTGCGCCGCTGACCCACGTCGTCGACCTACAGTAAAGACCCTAGAGTCAGCCCACAATTCCTCATGATAAACAGAGCATGCTACACGGTGAATTCTTCTAGGTTCGCATTTGAAAAGACAGTCCAGGCTGCTCAGGTCTTACTGGAAGCCCGCGCGACCCCCGGCGCGGAAATGTCTGTGCATCTTTCATTTCTGGTTATCGAGAGCCGATCCTCAGCCGCGAAGCGAGTCGTTTGTGCTGCCCCTTGTTGGGCAGCTAAAGAGTTGACCGATAAAACTGTTAGAAATCCGGACCTTCCTGAGTCCAGGAGACCACGATGAAGAGAAATAGCCGAGATGCGGCGACTGTGGTTGCCAATGGCGAGCCTCCTGCCCATGGATCAGCGCGTGAAAACGAGAAGAGTAATGGCAATTCTGTGCTCGCAGCCGAATCGGGTTCGCCCGGCTTAGTCGCGATTCTGGCCAGCCTCCAGACCATGCGAGACGGTGATTTTTCTGTCAGGTTGCCGGGCTCCTGGACTGGCTTAGAGGGAAAGATTGCCGATACTTTCAATTCCATCGTCGCTGCCAACCAACAGATGGCTCAGGAATTGAAGCGTGTCGGGCAGGTAGTCGGCAAAGAGGGGAGAACGCGCGAACGGCTCCGCTTTCATGAAGCGCGAGGAGCTTGGGGAGATATTGAAGTTTCTGTAAACACATTGGTTGAGGATCTGCTTCGTCCAACCGCCGAGGTCACGCGTGCGATCGCCGCCGTCGCTCAGGGAAATCTGACCCAAACTGTTCGCTTGGATGTGGACGGACGGCCACTCGAAGGCGAGTTCCTTCGCTCTGCGAATATCGTCAATACCATGATTCAGCAGCTGGGCGTTTTCACCGCCGAAGTGACGCGCGTCGCACGCGAGGTTGGCACGGACGGCAAGCTTGGCGGCCAGGCGTTGGTGCCCGGTGTGGCTGGCACGTGGAAAGATCTGACCGACTCTGTAAACTCGATGGCCAGCAATCTTACCGGTCAAGTACGCAACATCGCTGAAGTTGCGACCGCCGTCGCCAGCGGCGACCTTTCCCGCAAAATTACGGTTGATGTGCGCGGCGAAATTCTCCAACTCAAAGAAGCGATCAACACCATGGTGGACCAACTGCGCTCGTTTGCCTCCGAAGTAACCCGCGTAGCTCGCGAAGTTGGTACTGACGGAAAACTCGGCGGACAAGCCGTCGTCGTTGGCGTAGCCGGCACGTGGAAGGATCTGACCGATTCGGTGAACGCGATGGCCGGTAACTTAACGGCGCAGGTTCGGAATATCGCCGAGGTAACCACTGCCGTGGCTCGCGGCGACCTATCGCGCAAGATCACGGTCGATGTCAAAGGTGAAATTCTCGAACTGAAAGACACCATTAACACCATGGTGGACCAGCTCAATGCGTTCGCTGGCGAAGTAACGCGCGTGGCGCGTGAAGTCGGCACCGAAGGCAAACTTGGCGGCCAAGCGCAGGTGCCCGGCGTGGGCGGTACCTGGAAGGACTTGACCGACAACGTCAACTTTATGGCCAGCAACCTAACCGGCCAAGTCCGGAACATTGCTGAGGTCGCGACCGCCATTGCAAACGGCGATCTCTCGCGCAAGATCACGGTGGACGTGCGCGGTGAAATTTTGCAGCTTAAAGAAACGCTGAACACGATGGTCGATCAGCTCAACCGATTTGCCGGTGAAGTAACGCGTGTGGCGCGTGAAGTCGGTACCGAAGGTCGCTTGGGCGGCCAGGCTAACGTGCCCGGCGTTGCCGGCACCTGGAAAGATCTCACCGATTCCGTCAACTCGATGGCCGGTAACCTCACCGGCCAGGTGCGCAATATTGCCGAGGTGACCACAGCCGTGGCCCGGGGCGACTTGTCGCGCAAAATCACCGTCGATGTGAAGGGAGAAATTCTCGAACTCAAGAACACCATCAACACCATGGTGGATCAACTCAATGCGTTCGCGGGCGAAGTAACGCGCGTGGCGCGTGAAGTCGGCACCGAAGGCAAGTTGGGCGGCCAGGCGCAAGTGCCCGGTGTCGCCGGCACCTGGAAAGATCTCACCGACAACGTCAACTTCATGGCCAGCAACCTCACCGGCCAGGTCCGTAACATCGCGGAAGTCGCAACTGCCGTAGCTCGTGGCGATTTGTCGCGCAAAATCACGGTCGATGTAAAAGGAGAAATCCTCGAACTCAAAGACACCATCAACACCATGGTGGACCAACTGCGGTCTTTTGCATCCGAAGTGACGCGCGTAGCGCGCGAAGTAGGTACCGACGGGAAGCTCGGTGGACAAGCGCAGGTGCCCGGTGTCGCCGGCACCTGGAAAGATCTCACCGATTCCGTCAACTCGATGGCCAGCAACCTCACCGGTCAGGTACGCAACATCGCCGAAGTCTCCACAGCCATTGCAAGCGGTGACCTCTCAAAGAAGATCACTGTCAACGTGAGCGGCGAAATTTTGCTGCTTAAGGAAACCATCAATACGACAGTCGATCAGCTCAACGCATTCGCCGGTGAAGTGACGCGTGTGGCGCGCGAAGTCGGCACCGAAGGTCGCTTGGGCGGCCAGGCCAACGTGCCCGGCGTTGCCGGCACCTGGAAAGATCTCACCGATTCCGTCAACTCGATGGCCGGCAATCTCACCGGCCAGGTGCGCAATATTGCCGAGGTGACCACAGCCGTGGCCCGGGGCGACTTGTCGCGCAAAATCACCGTCGATGTGAAGGGAGAAATTCTCGAACTCAAGAACACCATCAACACCATGGTGGATCAACTCAATGCGTTCGCGGGCGAAGTAACGCGTGTGGCACGCGAAGTCGGCACCGAGGGCAAATTGGGCGGCCAGGCGCAAGTGCCCGGTGTAGGGGGTACCTGGAAAGATCTCACCGACAACGTCAACTTCATGGCCAGCAACCTCACCGGCCAGGTGCGCAATATAGCCGAGGTCGCGACGGCCATCGCCAATGGTGATCTCTCGAAGAAAATCACGGTCGATGTGCGCGGCGAAATCTTGCAGCTCAAGGAAACGCTGAACACAATGGTCGAGCAGCTACGCTCGTTCGCCGCGGAAGTGACGCGCGTGGCCCGCGAAGTCGGTAGCGAAGGCCGTCTGGGCGGTCAGGCGAACGTGTCCGGTGTAGCCGGCACATGGAAGGATCTTACTGACTCTGTAAACGCGATGGCCGGTAACTTGACGGGCCAGGTGCGTAACATCGCCGAAGTAACTACGGCGGTTGCCCGCGGCGATTTGTCGCGCAAGATTACAGTCGATGTGAAGGGCGAAATCCTCGAACTTAAGAACACCATCAACACCATGGTGGATCAGCTCAACGCCTTTGCCGCTGAAGTGACTCGCGTAGCTCGCGAAGTTGGTACCGAAGGCAAGCTGGGTGGTCAGGCGCAGGTGCCAGGAGTGGCAGGAACATGGAAAGATCTAACCGATAACGTCAACGTCATGGCTGCTAATTTGACGGAACAGGTTCGGGGCATTGTAAAAGTTGTAACCGCGGTCGCGAATGGCGAGCTAACGCAGAAGCTGACCGTAAATGCAAAAGGTGAAGTTGCGGCTCTGGCCGAAACCATAAACAACATGACCGACACGTTGGCTACCTTTGCCGACCAGGTTACAACCGTCGCACGCGAAGTTGGCGTCGAAGGTCGTCTGGGTGGACAGGCTAACGTGCCGGGCGCTGCCGGCACGTGGAAAGATCTCACCGGCAACGTCAACCTCTTGGCCGACAACCTGACGAACCAGGTACGCGCTATTGCCGAGGTCGCGACCGCCGTCACGAAGGGAGATCTTACCCGCTCGATTCAGGTAGAAGCGAGCGGTGAAGTCGCAGAATTGAAAGACAACATCAATACCATGATCGACAATCTCCGTCTGACGACCGATCGTAATACGGAGCAAGACTGGCTTAAGACGAATCTCGCTCGCTTCACGGGAATGTTACAGGGACAACGCGATCTGGCGACAGTAGGGCGCCTGCTTCTTTCCGAACTTTCTCCTCTCGTCAACGCCCAGCAAGGCGTGATCTATCAGATGGGAACGGAAGAATCGGCGGAAATGGTTCTGCTTTCAGCCTTTGCAGGCGATGGCGAGGATGGACATCTGCGGCGCCTGAAGATCGGTGAGGGTTTGGTAGGACAATGCGCCGCGGAAAAAGAGCGGATGTTGATCTCCGATTTGCCACCTAATACGATTTCGATTCGCTCGGGTTTGTTCGAAGCGGTTCCGCGAAACGTGATCGTGCTTCCCGTGCTCTTCGAAGATCGCGTCAAGGCTGTCATCGAACTGGCATCGCTCAGCAACTTCACGACCTCCCATCTGGCATTTCTCGAGCAGCTCACCGCCAGCATCGGNATTGTGCTCAATAGTATTGAAGCAACCATGCAGACCGAAGGCTTGTTGAAGCAGTCNCAGCAGTTAGCCACCGAGCTCCAGATGCAGCAAAGAGANTTGCANCAGACGAACGAGCAGCTTGCGCAAAANGCNCAACAACTTGCTGAACAGAACGTCGAAGTGGAACGTAAGAATCAGGAAATTGAGCAGGCTCGTCGCGCTCTCGAAGAGAAAGCCAAAGAGCTCGCCCTGACTTCGAAGTATAAATCGGAGTTCCTGGCGAATATGTCGCACGAACTGCGGACGCCGCTCAATAGCATCCTCGTTCTCGGCCAACAGCTGACCGACAATCCGGATGGAAATCTGACACCAAAACAAGTTGAGTTCTCTCGCACCATACATGGCGCTGGAACGGACTTGCTAAACCTCATCACCGACATTCTCGACTTGTCCAAAATCGAATCGGGTACGGTCTCGGTCGAAGCCGAGGAAGTCTTCTTCGCCAGTCTGCTGGATACGGTGGAACGCCCATTCCGGCACGAAGCCGAGAACCGTCGTCTGACCTTCGAGGTGCACACCGACCCACACCTGGCTCGCAGCGTGGTCACCGACTCGAAGCGTCTGCAGCAAGTATTGAAGAACTTGCTTTCCAATGCCTTCAAGTTCACTGAATTGGGGGGCGTTCGCTTATCAGTGTCGATAGCCAAGAGCGGCTGGAGCGAGGAACACCCGATTCTTAGCAAAGCAGCATCGGTTGTCGCTTTTGAGGTCGCTGATACTGGCATCGGTATTCCGTTGGATAAGCAGCGCATCATCTTCGAGGCTTTCCAGCAGGCAGACGCCGGTACCAGCCGTAAGTACGGAGGCACGGGCCTCGGGCTCGCGATTAGCCGCGAGTTAGCAAGCTTGCTGGGAGGTGAGATCCAGTTACGCAGCGCCCCCGGTCGCGGAAGTACCTTTACTCTCTACTTGCCGCAAACTTATGTCGGTCCGTCGAGCGCTGCTACATCGGAGCGCCATTCACCGATATCTACTTTGCCGCCGCAGTTATCGGTCGTGGGCGTGTCGGAGCATCCGCTGGAGAAAATTCCAGATGACCGTGACAATCTGCTGCCCGACGACGCGGTCTTGTTGATTGTTGAAGACGATCCTCACTACGCTCGTGTGTTGCGTGATCTTTCACGCGATAAGGGATTCAAGGTTCTAGTGGCTCTGCGCGGCGCGGAAGCGCTGGCGCTCGCTCGCGAATACCACCCGACCGCGGTGTCGCTCGATGTTTTCCTTCCCGATATGCTGGGTTGGACGGTTCTAAACCACCTGAAGCAAGATCCGTCCACGCGGCACATTCCGGTGCAGATGCTGACACTCGACGAAGACCGTCATCACGGCCTCGCACGCGGTGCTTTCGCTTTTGTTACTAAGCCGACGACTCCGGAAGGTTTGAAAACAGCGCTCACCCGCATCAAGGAGTATGCTGCTCCTCGGCGCAAGCGGTTGCTGGTGGTGGAAGACAATCCGGCCGAGCAACTCAGTATCAGGGAGTTGCTGGGCTACGACGACATCGATGTGACAACGGTGTCGAGCGGTGAGGAGGCGATCAACGCGGTGAACGAAGAGCCGTTCGATTGCGTCGTTCTCGATTTGCGACTGCCTGATATTTCTGGCTTCGATGTGCTGGAACGGTTCCGTGACACTCCGGCGCTATGCGACTTGCCAGTCGTTGTGTTTACAGGCAAGGAACTTTCTCCCGATGAGGATGCCCGTCTGCACGCTCTGGCACGCAGCGTCGTGGTAAAGGGAGTTGAGTCCCCCGAACGTCTACTGGACGAGACTGCATTGTTCCTGCATCGCGTTGTTGCCGATCTTCCCCTGGAAAAACAGAGAATGCTCGATCGTTTACACCACTCCGACGACGCATTGGTGGGGAAGAAAGTGCTGGTGGTCGACGACGACGTGCGCAACATCTTTGCTCTCAGCAGTGTGCTCGAACGTCGCGGTATGGACGTAATTACCGCTGGAACCGGACGGGAGGCCATTGCAAAACTTGACTCGACACCGGAGGTGGCGATTGTTCTTATGGACATCATGATGCCGGAAATGGACGGCTACGAGACGATGCGGGTGATTCGTCAGAACCCTTCGCTTCAGCGCCTGCCTATCATTGCTCTTACAGCAAAAGCAATGAAGGGCGATCGTGAGAAATGTCTCGAAGCTGGAGCTTCCGAGTACTTAGCCAAGCCCGTCAATACTGAACAGTTACTGTCTTCGCTGCGGATGTGGCTTCATAGATAGGGGTCGAGCAGGATTGGGCTCTTAGTGCGGCACGGAGAAAACGATGGGTACAGACGAACGAGTTAATATCCTGATGGTGGATGATCAACCCGGCAAGCTCTTAAGCTACGAGGTTATGCTGGCGGAGCTGGGGGAGAATCTGATCAAGGCTACATCGGCGAAGAAGGCGCTCGAGATTCTGCTAAAGACCGATGTTGCCGTGGTATTGATGGATGTAAGCATGCCGGAGTTGGACGGTTTTGAATTGGCTAACATGATTCGTCAACATCCACGCTTTCAGAGGACTGCGATCATCTTTATCTCAGCCGTGCATCTTACAGACCTGGATAGGCTTAAGGGCTACGAACACGGAGCTGTCGATTACATATCCGTTCCAGTCATCCAAGAGCTTCTGCGCGCCAAAGTAAGGGTGTTCGCCGAGTTACACCGAAAGACACGACAACTCGAGTCGTTGAATCGCGATCTGGAACGACGAGTGCTGGAACGCACCGAAGAGTTGGCGGCGAAAGCAGAGTTGCTCTCGCATCTGAACGCCGAACTGATGGGCAAGAATCAGGAACTCGACGCCATTGTAAGCACGGCGCCGGATGTCATCTTCAGCAGCCAAGGCGACGGACATTACGAATACGTCAGCGATCGCTTTCGCGAATACACCGGTACGTCGGCAGATTCAGGCGATAACGTGAGTTGGTTGGACTATGTTCATCCCGATGATGTCGAGCGTAGCAAAGCGGGTTGGATAGAATCTGTGCAAGCCGGAGCACATTACGAAGCGGAGTATCGTTTGCGTTCCCAGGATGGTGCCTATCGTTGGTTCCGGTCTCGCGCCGTTCCGATTAGAAATCAGGAAGGAAAAATTGTTAAGTGGTACGGCACCTGCTCCGATATTCACGACAGCAAGCGTCTGGAACAATCGATTCGTGATAATGCAATTGAGCTGGAGAAGATGGTCGACAGAAGGACAGATGAATTACGGCGCCTGTCGGTTCGTCTGATGACCATGCAGGATCAAGAACGGCGCCGTATCGCGCGCGATCTGCACGATGGGTTAGGGCAGGAACTTGCCGTGGCTAAGATGGTATTAGACAAGATGTTTTTGGAAAAGCCTGCTCAGCCCCAGGATCAAACATGGGTGCAGGCGAGCTCTATCATTGATCGTGCGATTCAGGAAGTGCGCACCATGTCTCACCTTCTTCATCCCCCTCTGCTCGATGAAGTTGGTTTGCAGTCGGCGCTGAGTTGGTACGTGGAAGGTCTGGCAAAGCGGAGTGGTATTGAAGCCATTCTCGATGTGCAACCGCCGGATTTCCCGAGGCTTTCCCCCGCAGTGGAGACGGCAGTCTTCCGTATTGTTCAAGAGGCACTGACCAATGTATTTCGGCATTCGGAGGCTCACAAGGTCTGGATTACTATGAGCCAGAAGGATCAGGCGATTGTCGTTTCGGTGCGCGACGATGGCAAAGGAATCGACAAGAAGATAGCAGAACTGCGCCCGGACAGCGTAGGAGTTGGAATCGGCGGCATGAAACAGCGGGCTAGGGAATTTGGTGGAGAGTTGCGTCTTAAAAACGCCGACCCTGGAACTCTTCTTGAACTGATGATTCCTGCCAATTCGGCATTGCGCGAGTCGAGTGCGGTCCTGAACGAATACGTATAGCATCTCATTGCGGTCCACTATCGGGTGAACTAGGTATTGGGCTGGTGGAATTCCCTCACACTTCGACTCCGGTTGGAATACCCCTTGTGTTGTACGTCTTCCCAGATAAACTACTGATGTAAACCGCTTCTAAAGTTACGGCATCTTAATGACTGCGCCGCATGTTTTCGAAGCAATGCCGCGAACCCATTAGGAGCGACAATGTCGAACCCACAGAGTTCTGCAGTCCACGCCTTACCCCCCCTCTCTTCGTCTTCGTCTGAGGTTATGCGCAGGAGTAGTGAGCGCGCAGTGGAACGAAAGGTGGGTTCTCCAGCGAAGGAAAAAAGAGCGCTTGGGCCGGAAGCGATCTGGGGGCAGTTCAATAATTATCGATCGAATGGTCTGGCCGCGTCCGCCGTAGTACACATAGCCTTGTTAGTCTTGATCCTATGCGTAACCTTTGCTCCGAAAGCGGTGCCGCTTGTTACCCCCCAGGAGACGGTTACGTTAATTGCCCCTTCACCGGACTCCTATGCACTGCCGATTTCACCAAAAGTCAGCAGCGGCGGAGGCGGAGGCGGCGAGCACGCCCGGTTGGCTGCGCCCAAAGGAAAATTGCCCAAGCTCGCAGTGCAGCAGATTGTTCCCCCGCAGATTATTGTTCGCAACGAACAGCCAAAGCTTGTGAGTGAGCCTACGGTGGTCGTTCCTCCGCAATTGCGTTTGGCGGAGAATCACATGCCAAATTTGGGTAACCCGGACGCTATGCCGTTGCCCTCCGCGCCTCCTTCGAATGGAGTTGGCTCCGGTGGCGGGATTGGCTCCGGTTCGGGGTCAGGCATTGGTGTCGGTCACGGGCCGGGAGTCGGTACCGGCAGCGGTGGTGGCATTGGCGGGGGGGTATTTAAAGTCGGTGGCGGAATCTCTGCCCCGCAGGCGGTTTCTACGCCGGATCCGGAATATACCGACGAGGCACGGAACGCGAAGACGCAAGGAATGTGCATTCTTTGGCTGATTGTCGACGATAAAGGAGTTCCACGCAACATACGTGTGGTCCGCGGCTTGGGTTTCGGACTCGACGCCAAAGCGATCGAAGCCGTCAAGCAATGGCGCTTCCAGCCCGCTATGAAGGATGGTCGGCCCGTAAATGTGCAGATCAGTGTGGAGGTTGGATTTCACCTGTATTGATAATTTTGATGTTATCAATGCTGATTCTTGATCGACACCTTCCGGCAGCTTCGCTCCGATGCCCGGGATCCACTAACTTCAAGTAAGAGTCCGCAAATGTAAAGTAACCTTTTGTAAATAATAATCTTCCTCGTCGCCCCATCGGGGCGGTCGGTTCCCTCTCCCGGTACAGCAAGATTCGGGATCAAGTACAGGAGGCTCCTGATGGGACAAATGCCGTGGCTTCGTTAGTCTTCATATTGCAAGACGGAATGCTCCCGAAAGTTGGAGAGCACAACAACGCTAGTTGATCATCAAGGAGACTAAAGTGGCCACTTGTCTGGTATCCGCGACCCCAACCAACGTGTTTCCCGTAAATGTGATTCAGAGCCAAAGCAAAAGAGACGAGTCGGAAGGTAGCCTGGTTCAGCGCGCCCAGCGCGGTGACGAGCTAGCTTTTGCAACTCTCTACCAGTTACACAAAAAGCGTGTGTATTCGGTTTGTCTGCAGATGACAAAAGATGTGGCGGACGCCGAAGATTTGACGCAGGAAGCTTTCCTGCAGGTCTTTCGCAGTATCAACTCATTCCGCGGCGATTCCGCATTCTCTACCTGGCTATACAGAATCGCAGTGAACACCGTGTTGATGAAGTTGCGTCGTCGCAAGTCTCCTCCGTTGCTTTCTCTCGACGAACCGGTGTCGGCTGATTCGCCATCTCTCAAGCGTGAGGTCGGAAAAGCAGACCCGAGTCTCTCTGGAGCTGTTGATCGTATCGCTTTGCGCCGGGCTGTCGAAGAGTTGCCGGCAGGATGCCGACAGATCTTCGACCTGCACGAGGTTGAGGGCTATCAGCATCACGAGATTGCCGAGATCCTGCGTTGCTCCGTCGGAAACTCGAAATCGCAGCTGCACAAAGCGAAATTGAAGATGAGAGATATCTTGTTTCCAAAAAAGAGAATCTCGAAGGCTTCGAAGGGAAGTGACACACTGTCTCAGGACCATCAGCCCGAGCTTTCAGCCTTATGCGGCAACGTTTAACTCAGAGGCTTCTCTGAGGGCCAACACGAACGTCAATAGGAAACGGGGATGAGATCTGTGAGGCTGGGCGCAATTATAGTAGTTGGGGACGAGAACGATGTCCTTACTCAGAAGACCGCGAGATGGGCGACGTCAACGGCAACTGAAACGGGAGTTCGTCTCGGTGCGCCTCTGGCATGCATCGAGGTGGTCGGGCAGTCTGCAGCGGAACGGATGATCGAGCGTTTTCTGAACGCCGAGGTTGAGGTTGTTTCCGTATTGCTTCAGGCGGGGAAGTTTCGTCAAAAGCTGCGGTTTCGGGGTTCACCGAAAAGAGTCACGGTTGAGGTCGTGGCCGATGTGGAGTCCGCGGTGATTGAGAAGTTAAAGGACTACTCACAGAATGGCATCGAACACTCATTCGTTGTCTCGGCTGACGCTTATGCCGAAACCGATCTGCTGGACCTTTTCTATTTCCATCGCGAATCGCGACAGACTCTGACGCGCACGTTTAATCATGACGGTCCTCTACCCCTGTGGATAGCGGATTGTGCGAAGGCGCAACAATATCCCCCCCATCTCTTGCGGGGGGAATCGGGCCCTGACGCGGCGTCCTATTTCATTCGAGGATATGTGAATCGTCTTGCCCATCCTCGAGACCTGAGGCGGCTTGCCTCCGACATACTTTACGGACGTTGCGATAAGCGCCCGTCGGGGCGCGAAATCAGTCCCAAGGTTTGGGTCGATGAATCAGCGGATATCCACCGCAAGGCACGCATTGTGGGTCCCGCCTATATCGGATGTGGATCTAAGGTATCGGATAATGTCTTGATCACGCGCCTCAGTAGCATTGAAAGAGAATGCTATGTCGACTGCGGTACCGTGATCGAAGGCAGCTCCATTCTGGCAAACACTCATATCGGAATTTGGCTTGATGTGTGCCACGCGGTGATTAGCGGAAACAAGATGTGGAGTCTGGATCGCGACGTGGTGGTCGAGATCTCGGACCCTCGTATTATGCGTCCAACGACCAGTATCAGTGCGGTGTATGTAGCGGCGCGCGAGCGCTACGAAGCACAGCAAACTGTTGCTAAGTTGCACAAACCCATACAGCGTCCGGTGCTTGGCAACTCGGCGCTTAACCTTATCCAAGAATAAGTAGTGAGTTATATAAGGAGTAAGAGACATGTATACCAGGGGTCCAGTGATCGTAATGGAGTTACCGGAAGAGCTGAAGCACACGGGCGTAAAAGCGTTTCTCAGCGGCTTGCAGCCATTGTTAGAAACTGATCGTCCTCGCATAGTATTGGATTGCTCCAGAGTAGCGCACATTGATAGCGCCGGCGTCGAAATGTTGCTTTATTGCTTAAAAGAAGCAATGAAACGCGACGGAGATCTCAAGCTGGCCGCCGTCTCGCCGGAGTCAGCGATCATCCTGGAACTGATGCGAGTCGATCGTTTATTCGAAGTCTTCGCAAGTTCAGACGAAGCAGCGCGCAGCTTCCACGCATTTGCAGCACCGGTGACTTCGCAGAGCCAGCCTTGGTATTCCGCGGCCTATAGAACGGCCGATCTAAAAACCGCTAGCTAGATCACTTGTGAGCCGGAGGCAAGCATGGGAATATCGAAAACAAGCTTGTTGCATGTCGCTTCCTGGAGCTTGGTTTTCTGTGGGATCATTGCGGGATCAGGGCGCGCGAATGCGCAACAGATTCTCGCGCCCACCGTCTTAGTCGCCGAGCTACCGGATAGTCCCGGCGCCGCTATTCTAAAGTCGCAATCGTCGACTGCACTGCAAGCCTCTTCGCAACCACTGTCAGCCAAACCGGTTTCAACCCTATCGCTTGCCNTGCAAGATCAGGCGNCCACGCCTCAGCAGGAGCAGTCGTCGCAATCGAACGCGCCGTCCTCCGGCACGGAGGTCGCTCAAGTATCGCNACCTGCAGGTCAAACTCCGGTGGGCACAGCTGCGGCGGGAGTCGTNCCGGCAACTGGAATCGCNGCNTCGCAACCATCGGGCGTGGCGATAGCGCCCGCAAAACAACATCGTGTACGCACCATCGTGTTAAGGACGGGAGCAATTCTCGCGGCCGCTGTGGCTGTGGGGTCGGTGGTAGCTTTGACCGAGGGTACGTCGAGCAGGCCTCCCGGAGCGCGTTAGGTTTCGATTTATGTTTTGCGGAGCGGAGGATAGTCGTGATGATTGTGAGCTTTTCTGGAATTGACGGGGCAGGGAAGAGCACTCAGGTCTGCGAACTCCAGTTCTGGCTTCGCCAATGTGGGCTGTGCAGCAAGCTCGTGACTTTTTGGGATGATGTCGTAGCATTGTCCCGCCTCCGCGAGTTCATGAGCCATATTGCTTTCAAAGGCGATCGGGGGATTGGAAGTCCTGAAAAGCCTTTGAATCGCCGCGACAAAAATGTGACTTCATGGCCNCTTACGACCGTGCGATGCTTTCTCTATTTCGCGGATGCCCTNAGTCTCTGCCTGAAAGTCCGCGCAGTAACTAGGAGGACCACGGACATCGTAATCTTTGACCGCTATATCTATGATGAAATCGCGAATCTTCCTCTCAACANTGGTTGGGCGAGATTGTTCGCGCGTATTNTGCTCAAACTGGTGCCAAAACCGGACATTGCCTACCTGATCGACGCCGATCCGGCCGAAGCCCNGGCGCGAAAACCGGAATATCCGTTGGGATTTTTNCANTGCAACCGCGAGGCCTACATTCGTCTGGCGCAGCTCGCGGGCAATATCACCGTCATCGGGCCAACTTCGGTCGAGNTTACGCAAATAAAGATCAGACAGAAGATGCTGCAGGAATTGTCTACCCCGAAACCGGGGAGCGTAGAGCTATCTGTTTTACCNTAAGTTACGATAAGCCCAGCGATTGACAGATAACAGCCAACATATTTCCCGGCCGGCTCATCGAAGCTGAACCACGAGGCTGAGGAAATAATGAAACTATGCCTGGTAACCACTTTTCCTCCCAGTCAGGGAGGGCTGAGCGAGTACGGTCTTCACATTGCTCAGGAGCTCCGGCGCGACCCCTTTCTTAGCCTTACGGTCCTGGCGGACGAAATCTCCCCCGTTCAACCGGAGCTGGAGGGTTTCTCCGTGCTCCGCTGCTGGTCGTTCAATGACCTCGCAAGTCCAATCCGTCTGCTGAAGACACTGCAAAAGCTGAAACCTGACGTGGTGTGGTTCAATCTGCTCTTCAGCACATTTGGACGCAATCCCTTGGTTGCTTTCTCGGGCCTTATGACGCCTCTTCTGGCACGGTTGAGCGGCCGCTATACCCATGTCACCTTGCATCATCTGATGGACACCGTGGATCTGAAAGACGCGGGAATCCGGTACCCGGCGACCTACCGCGTGGCTGGCGCAGTTGCGACCAGAATGCTCCTGTTATCGAATTCGGTGTCTGTTCTAATGCCTGGATATCGCAAGATCCTCCATGAGAAGTATGGTCGTGAGAACGTTCATGTTCGATCCCATGGAATTTTGACGACGAGACCCGAATATCCGGACTTCTCTCGACGAGGCAATCCGGAACATCGAATCCTGGCCTTTGGCAAGTGGGGGACCTATAAACGCCTCGAACTCCTGATCGAAGCGTTTCATTTCGTCGCCGAAGCGTTGCCGAACGTCAAATTAGTTGTTGCTGGCGGGAACCACCCTCAGGCTCCGGGTTATGTGGAATCGGTGAAGAAAAAATGGGCAGTGAATCCGCGAATTGAGTTTACCGGTTATCTCGAGGAGGATCGGTTACCCGATATCTTCCAAACTTCTTCTGTCACCGTCATGCCTTACTCGTCGTCGGCGGGATGCAGTGGCGTTGCACACTTGGCATGTGCCTATGGAGTGCCCATCGTATCCGCGGATCTTCCTGATTTTCGCCAGATGGCAGATGGTGAAGATATAGCGATTGAGTTCTACCAGCCGGGAAACGCGCAAGAGCTGGCCCGTTGCCTGATTCGCTTCTTGACCGATCCAGAAAAGCAGCAAACGATGGCAGTGCAGAATTTCTCCACCGCCCTTCGCATGACTATGCCAACCATTGTCCAGAAATATCTGCGCCATTTTGAACTGGAGCAGAGAGCCGAAGCCCTGCGCTACGTGACCAAATTTCGTAAGCTCCCAAGCTGGATGCCTTCGAAAGCGCCCCTATTAAGGTTGATGACGCGGAATTCGCTCGGATGGACTCGTCGTTCCGCAATTCGTGACCCTGCGATTCAACGTTCTTCCAGCGAATGGCCTTCGACGCCGGGTACTTCAGGAAATGGCCAAGACCAATACTCTCTACTCGACGGTTACGGCAATGGTCGTAGAGAACTGGCTGGAACTGGAATTCCCATGAATGGTGACGGTGTAGGCGGTGGGAGTGACCGCGCTGCTGCCAGCACCAATCCCCCCACAAGAAGTGGCGATGAGTCCAAGGCCGATCAAGGCGCAGATGGCGAGGGAACGCTTCCAGCGCCTGCTTGGGGTGAAGCCCACGAAGGCGAATCCGGCTACGCCCAGGGAAAACAGCCACCCGGCATAGGTCGGGACCGACTTCCTCCGCTGGGGTAAGATCACCCCCGCACGCGTAGCATCAGAAATTGTAAGAGCAGAGCTCGCTGGGTCCGAGCCCGGCGTGACCGTTGCCGGCGAGAAGGCGCAACTCCACCCAGCCGGTAACCCACTGCAGGAGAGGGCGAGCGGTCCGTTAAATGCCCCGGATTGCGGAGTCGCAGTGACAGTGAGATTCCCGGATCGTCCGGCGGGAATCGTCATGGACGTTGGAGACGCGCTGAGCGAAATAGTCGATGGCGGTGTCGCGGAAACACACGTGGGGCTGTAACTCAGAGCTCCAGTTATGTGGTTTGCCATACTTGGCTTGCCCACAGCTTGTACAAAGAGCGTGTAGTCACCCGCGGGAATCGGAAAGCTGCACAAATTCAAGGAATCGAGTCCCGCCGTCATATTCGTGAGTGACATCAAGTTCTGTCCATCTGTGCTGATATAGACGGTGTAATGATCGATCGTGCTCTCGCTTCCATTCGGAGTCCACTGCAAGGAATTGCCGGCGACCGAAGCGGAGAGCGTAAAACAATTGTCGATACCGGATTCGATTTCGGTGCCCTCTTCATAGTCGTTCCAGGTTACAAGCTCAAAAGCAGAGAGCTGTTTCCCCGGACTATAAAGGCTGTTAATTTCGGAGAAGGTTTGCAGCCAAGTCTGACCGCATTGCTGTCCCATAATTCGATCGGAACCCCAGGAAGCGAGAGTATCGTTGAATCCTTTATACGTCGCGCCCACCGTCTGTTCAGACGGTAATGAGATACCCGTGTCGTAAAAGTTGGAAAGATAGGCCATTCCATAGTCGTTGGTGGTCGGAATCACCCACGCAAACGCACCGCCACTCAGTGTGGCGGTGAAGCCACCACTATTTTGGAACCAAAACAGAGGTTTGGTACCCAAAGCGGCATCGACGGCGTTCCAATCGATGGTGTAGTCCTGATTGATACTGAAATTTGTAACAACGGGTTGTCCTTGCTCCATCATGTACGCGGGCGACGGAAAATACGTTTGCTCGATGTACTGCAATTGACTGATCAGCGCTTGCTGCGGAGAGCAACCGGCGCAAGAGTTCCACTCGATGGCCCCGGCATCGACCATGATGGCAAAAGTGAAGCCGGGATGGGTTTCCGCTTCCGCCATGACCAACTTTGTGGCCTGGTCAATGGCGTTGTTGGGGCCATACCAGTCGATGACTACGCCATTGATGCCGCGGCTAATCATGTCCTCGACTTGGAGGTGGACTTGCGCCGGGTCGGTAGAACTGTATCCGACATTCATGTGATTCGATTGTCCGAACCAAAGCAGCAGATGAGCATAAACCTTCGTCGTCGTTCCCGAATAGAGTAGCGATGGAACAGCCACCTTGCTTACATTTCCTGCGCCCAGGTTGCCGTTCGTCTGTGTCGTAAACGAATTTGCCGCACTTGTGTTATTGGAGGTTTGCGCAGCAAGAGTCGTAGTCGGCACGACGTAAGTAACAGTGGCTGAAATAAAGCTTGGCGTCACGAGCAGCAGCAAAGCCGTGAAGAATTTGAGCATTCCGTCCTCGGGAAGCCAAACAGGGCTGACGATCTAGCAGCAGCCGGTCGGTGCGAAACAGACACGCCAGACTCTAGATTTCTTCCTTTTTCGACAGCATCAATTTGGATTGTGCTCAGCTTAGGTCCAAACGCTAGGAAGGGGTAGGTAACGTTGGTCGCTGGGACTTAAGTAGACGTTTGTGTCCGGATGCTGCACTTTTGTGTTATTGGCCTGGGTTCCGGGTAACCGACGTTGCCCTGTGGGCCAGCTCCGACGACGATTCATTTCGGACCGTATGATCGACTCCAAGACGCCTACGCCGCAGTCGAGGAGTGGATTGCAACCAACGGATTTCGCCAGCGCGCCATGGGAGGCGTATTTGAATGATCCAGCGGATCATCCAAATCCCCAAGACTGGAAGACCGAGGTCTATTGGCCTTTCCAAGCTTGATGGACGCGCATCCGTTGCCGAATGGATCGAATCCGTCTCGGCTCACGGCGCCGTGTCGAGCAAAGTCGCCAACTCCGGGATGGTCGGCTCACCTTACTTACTGGTAAGAGTAGCCCATCATCCGACACAATGGGACAAAGACTCTTACAAACAAGCTCAGATCGTAGTGGTCGGTTCACTGCGGGAAAAACACCAGAGCTTGTCCATTTAACCGCGGCAATCGCGCGATAGCCCCCAGGCATTCGCCACTCTCGAAATCGAAACCAACAACCTCATTGCGGGCGACACAGCAGAGCAGTCCGCCGGGACCAAAGCGCAGGCCGCGCGGTTTGCAGAATTCAGCCTTCCCATTTGGAGAGAAAACTCGGACGAGGTGTCCATCCACCGCGTCATATTCCCGAACGCTCGTCACTGCGTCCACCGCGCCGAATGGACGCTCGCTAGAGACAACGATATTGCCGTTGGGCGCGATTGCGAGATCGAGGGGGCTCAGTTCGGGATCCGCGACCAGCCGAGAGGGGTTGATCGGTGTGGCTGGAGTGAAGGCCAATATGGTGTTATCGCCTTGGCCGTTGGGCCCGATTCCTGAGGCGAGGAACAGCCGGCCATCTTGACCAAAAGCAAATCCGCGAGGAAAAGGTACGACCTTGGGCGGGAAGACATGCTCCAAGGCAGCATCGAGGCTGGTCGACAAGGCGACGATGGTGCGTTCGCTGCGCAGGCCGACGAAATACCGGCCATCGGGGCCGAAATTGCCACCGCCGGGATTCAGGCCTTCAATGCGGCCGGTATCGCGAACGATGCGCCCATGCGA
>JGI12635J15846_10000818_pt1 | contig 27046 bp, 35 predicted proteins | sample BlaSpr_A8_OM2_M2_FD_15846 | JGI IMG/M metagenome (IMG submission 15846) | reverse complement strand
CTTAGAAATTAGTGCGGCGGCGAGAACCCGCCGGTATTGGGCCCTTGCTGGGGCCACCGCTGGGATGCCACCGGTTCGGGCCAGGGGATGGGCTGTTGCTGGGTCTGCGGAGGGGACTGCGGTGACCATGGCGTGGTTGGCCAGCTGGGCGATCCGGAAAACTGGGGTCCGGCCGGTGACCATGGCCCGGTTGGGGGCGTCATAGCAGGGCCTGCGCGGAGTCGCGCCAATTCGCGACGGTGTCGTTCGGCAAGCACGGCGGCAAGTACCAGCTGCGGCGCAGCGCCGGGTGGTGGTGGCGGGGCGATGCGGGCTACCACATCGCCGGCGATCCGGTAGGCCATCTGTTGGCGTAGCTGGGGCTCGAGTTGTGATGCGCGGGAGAGGAATTGGCGGGCGACCTCGGCTTGACCAGCGCTAAGGTCCGAAAGCTGCAGCGATGACGCCCACCAAGCCAACGACGGCGGCATTGCCGGCGGCGGGCCCAACCGGGGTCCGCGTTCGCTGACTACGACTGTGCCGGCGAAGATGTCGCCGATACGTTTGGCCTTCGGTGACAACATGCTGCAGATCACGGCCGGGCTCCCGGCGAGCATCCAGATCTCCACGACTGAGGCCAGCGCGCGAAACACCACCTGCCGGAAGCGTTCTGGGCCGCCGTCGTCGGACACCACCCGCAGGCCCATGACGATCTTGCCCACCGACCGGCCCCGGGTCGCGGTTTCGAATACCAGGGGGTACCCGACAATCACCAGCGCAGTGAAGATAATCAGGACGGCCACGCTCAGCGCGGTGTCGAACTGAGTCAGGGTGGCTGCCCATAGCATCAGCCCGAGCAGATAGCCGACGAATATCACCACGATATCTATCAGCGCGCCCACAGCTCGCACCGGTAACTGGGCGATCTGCACATCGAGCACCACGGCGTCCCCGGTCACCACCTCCGACATAACACCGAACGGTACAGGTCTTGCGGTTGCGACCGACTTTTCCGGGGCTCCGCGTAGCTAGCGATTAGGCTGCCCAGGGTGGACGTCGACGCATTCGTGCTGACCCATCGCGCTACCTGGGACCGGCTCGATCAGCTGATCAAGAGGCGCCGGTCACTGAGCGGAGCCGAAGTCGACGAGCTCGTCGAGCTCTACCAGCGCGTGTCTACACATCTGTCCATGCTGCGGTCGGCGTCGTCGGATTCGCTGCTGATCGGCTGGCTGTCAAGTCTGATCGCGCGCGCTCGCTCGGCGGTGACCGGTGCGCATGCGCCGCTGAGCCGTACGTTCGTCCGTTTCTGGACCGTGTCTTTCCCCGTGGTCGCCTACCGTACCTGGCGGTGGTGGCTGGCAACGGCGGTGGTGTTTTTCGCCGTCGTGACGGTCATCGCATGCTGGGTGGCCGGCAATCCGGAAGTGCAGTCCGCCGTCGGAACGCCAAGTGACATCGACGAATTGGTCAACCATGATGTCGAGTCGTATTACAGCGAACACCCCGCCGCAGCGTTCGCCCTGCAAGTCTGGGTGAATAACTCCTGGGTGACTGCCCAGTGCATCGCGTTCTCAGTCGTGCTCGGATTGCCGATCCCGATCGTGCTGTTCCAAAACGCCGCCAACTTGGGGCTGATCGCCGGCCTGATGTTCCAGGCTGGCAACGGCGGCATTCTGCTGGGCCTGCTGGCTCCGCACGGGTTGCTGGAGATGACGGCGGTGTTCCTGGCCGGGGCGACAGGGATGCGGTTGGGGTGGTCGGTGATCTCGCCGGGTGACCGGCCGCGAGGGCAGGTGCTTGCCGAGCAGGGCCGTGCGGTGGTGTCGGTCGCGGTGGGACTGGTTGGTGTATTGCTGGTCTCGGGGTTGATCGAAGCATTGGTGACGCCGTCATCATTGCCGACATTCGTTCGGGTCGGCATCGGAATCATCGCCGAAGCGGCGTTCCTGGCGTATATCGTCTACTTCGGCCGCCGAGCTGTGAAAGCCGGGGAGACCGGCGACATCGAGGACGCGCCCGACGTGGTCCCAACCGGCTGAGCCGCGTCGGGCGTCCGATGGCGCGACTGTGAATTGAGCGACGCGACACGCCGTGCCGGCGTCGTCTAGTTCACACTCGCGATCGAAATTAAAGCCGCCCGGTCGCTTTCATTGCCAGATAGCGGTCGGCAAGTGCCGGCGCGAGTTCCGTGGGGGTCGCATCGACGACATCCACTCCACTTTGGCGCAGCCGCGACGCGATCGCACGCCGATCGTTGCGGGCTCGTTCGGCAGCCGCCGCGTCGTAAACTGCGGCCGCATCGGAACGCCCGGCGGCCATTTCGTCAACCCGGGGGTCGGCGACCGCAGCCATCATCACATGGTGTTTGGCCGACAACTGCGGCAACACCGGCAGCAGGCCCTCCTCGAGTGCGGTGGCGTTGAGATCGGTCAGCAGCACCACCAGCGATCGGCGCCGGGTGCGCCGCAAGATCGCGGCAATCATTGCACGCCAATCAGATTCGATGAGTGCTGGTTGCAGCGGGGCCATCGCGGTGACCAGCTGGGCGAGCAGTTCGGTGCGAGATGCGCCAAACACGCCGGCTCGGCTGACCCGGTCGTGGGCGAGGAAGTCGACATGGTCGCCGGCCCGTGATGCGAGTGCGGCCAGTAGCAGCGCAGCGTCCATCGACCAGTCCAGCCGAGGCCACCCGGCGGGATCGGCGGCGGCAGGGTCCACACCGACGCGACCCGCCGCCATACGTCCGGTGTCGAGCACGATCACCACTCGCCGGTCGCGTTCGGGCCGCCACGTGCGGACCATCACGTCGGCGCGACGAGCGGTTGCGCGCCAGTCGATCGAGCGCACGTCGTCACCGACGACATACTCGCGCAGCGAGTCGAATTCAGTTCCTTGCCCGCGTATCAGCGTCGGCAACAGCCCGTCGATCTCCCGCAGTTTGGCAAGTCGCGACGGCAGGTGCTTGCGAGACAGGAATGGCGGCAGCACCCGGACCTGACCGGGCACCGTCTGCGAACTCTGCCGTCCCGCCAACCCCAGCGGCCCGATCGATCGGGCGGTGAGCGCAGCCGCACGCTGATCGCCGCGGCGGACTGGCCGCAGGACAGTGTCGACATGCTGGCGTTGTCCGGCAGCGACGTCGACGGTATGGGTGCGCGGCGCAGCGCCCGCGCTGGGCGGCCAGGCGTCGCGAATCTTGCCCCGGAACCGGCGGCGGCCATCGTTGTAGATCAGCAGGCTCGCATCCACCTGCTGTCCGAGTCGGGTCGAGGTATCTGGTGAACGGGTATACCGCAACCCGCGGGTGCTGGCCGCTAACCCGGCATCAGCGGCCACCACCATCGCCAGCGCCGCCAGCAGCACCACGAAAGCGGTTGCCGGCCAAGGCGACAGCGCGATCGGAAGGATGAATATCAGCGCCACCAAGCCGGCGCGTCCGGTCAGGATCACTAGCGGGGCACCGGAACCGACGCCAAAATTCCGTCGAGCACACCATCGGGCGTGGCGCCTTCCAACTCGGCTTCGGGGCGGAGCATCACCCGGTGCCGCAGCGTCGGGCGGGCCATGGCTTTCACGTCGTCGGGAGTGACGTAGTTACGGCCGGATAGCCACGACCAGGACCGCGCGGTGGCCAGCAGGGCGGTTGCCCCGCGCGGCGACACACCCAGCTGTAGTGCGGGGGAGGAGCGAGTGGCTCCGACGACATCGACGATGTAGCCCAGCACCTCGTCGGCCACCAATACCTGTTGCACCGCCGCGCGGGCGGCCGCCAGCTCGGCCGTTCCGGCCACCGGCTTGATCGCGGAAAGATCACGGGGATCGAAGCCGTGTGCATGCCGGCCCAGAATGGCGATTTCGGACTCGCGCGACGGCAGCGTCACATTGAGTTTGAGCAGGAAGCGGTCCAGTTGGGCTTCGGGCAACTGGTAGGTGCCCTCGTATTCGATCGGGTTCTGTGTCGCGGCGACGATGAATGGGTCGGGCAACGGCTTGGCTTCGCCGTCCACGGTGACCTGACGTTCCTCCATCGCCTCCAGCAGTGCTGCCTGGGTTTTAGGGGGCGTGCGGTTGATCTCGTCGGCGAGCAGAAGATTGGTGAACACCGGACCCGGCCGGAACACGAACGCGGCGGTGCGCGCGTCGTACACCAGCGAACCGGTGACATCGCCGGGCATCAGGTCGGGGGTGAACTGCACCCGCTTGAATTCCAGTTGCAACGCGGCGGACAGCGCTCGGACCAGCAGCGTCTTCGCAACTCCCGGAACACCTTCCAGCAGCACGTGGCCACGACACAGCAGCGCGATCACCAGACCGCTGATGACCCCTTCCTGTCCGACGACGGCCTTGGCGAGTTCGGTGCGTAACGCCAGCAGTGCATCACGTGCCGATTCAGCCTGCGGGGTCAGGGTGGGAGGGGCTTGCGGGGCAGAAGGGGACTGTGTCACGAGTGTGTGACCTGCCTTTCGATTTCGTCGAGCGCACGGGCAAGTTGTAGCAGGTCATTATCGGTGGCCGGGGGTGGACCGTAGAGGTGGTAGGCAACAAACTGTGCGTCGGCGCCGCCACGCTGAGCTACCGTCGCCACCACCGCCGGCGCTGCTGCGCCAGCGCCAAGACCAAGCCGGGGCCGCAGCCGCTGCAGTGTCGAGGTGCGCAATGCGTCGGCGGCGCGATCCCGTGCCCGACGGGATCGGTAGAGCCGGCCGCGACCCTCGACAGTCTCCGACGCCCGCACCACGACGGGCAATTCCTCGGCCACCAGTGGACCGACCCGGCGGCCCTTCCACAGTGCAACCAGTAGCACGACCAGACACAGCTGCCAGACGATCCAGGTCACGTTTTCTGGAATCAAGTCCGAAATTGAGGTTGGGGAAGATGTTTCACCCTCAATGTGTTGGGGCGCATACCAGATTAGGCGGGGCCGGTCACCCGCGAGATTCATCGCCAGCGCGGCATTGCCCGCCTCCAACAAACCCTCGTTGGTCATGAAGTCGGTACTGCCGACCACGGTGATGGTTCGGCCGCCGTCCCGATAGCGCACCAGCACCCCGTCGTAGCAGCGGGTCATCGCCCGGCCATCTTTGGCCGTGTAGGTGTCGCTTGGCCCGAATCGAACTGACCCGGCTCGATTAGCTTCCCGCAGAGCGCAATTCGGGTTGCTGTCGAAGGTGCTGGCGGCCGAGATGCGCAGACCCGGGATCAGTGCTGCGCGGGTTCGTGCGGTCGGTTCCACCAGGAGGAAATCACCGGGGGCTTTCGCCAGCTGATCCAGCAACGTGGTGTCGGTCAAATACTGACTCTGTGCCACCAGTATGAGCGTGGCGGGGCGTGCCGCCCGTTCGACGTCGTCGATGCTGCGGGCCACGACCACCTCGACGCCGTTGTCGCGGAGCAGCGTCACCAACGCGTGGGCACCATCGGGCCCGGTCGACGCCGGATCCATCTCGCCGCCAGGCCGCGGTGTGGTCAGGTAGGCTCCGATCCCGGCTATGACCGCCAGCACGACCAGCGTGAGCACCGCCCAGCGCCATGATCGCCATCGCCCCGGCGCCCCAGCAATGCTGGATTCCGGACGCACCGCTGCACTGGTCGTCATCAGCGCACCTGCGCCCATGAATCGACTGCGGCGGGCTGTCCCGGTGTCGTCGAGGCGGCCGGTGATCGCGTCCGCAGGTGGTCGTCGAGGTCGGCGACCACCTGATAGGAGGCCTGGGTTCCGGGTCGTTCACCGTAGGTTACATCATTGAAAGCCGTTGCCGCCTGGGATAATTCGCCTGCCAGATGGGGTAACGCCACGCCCGCGTCCTGGGCCAGCTCGTTAGCGGTACGGCCCGGGGCCGGGTTGAGTACGCCGGTCTCTTCGAGCTGGCGCGCGACGGCGCGCAGCCGATGCCGAATCGCTGCGGCCCAATTCCCTTCCTCCGCATATCTTTCGGCGGTGGCACGATGCTGGGCCGCGGTGAGCTGGCCCGCTTCGAATAACTGGTAGTCGCCGCCGCGTTTGCTGCGCATCGCACGCCGTGCGATGCGAATGGCGACTGCCACCGCGACCGCCAGCAGGGTGAGCAGCACCGTGGCGATAAGCCACCCGCCGGGTAGCTGGGCGGTCTTCTGCAACAGCCGGTACAACAGTTCGTTGATCCATTGGGTGAATTGCTGTTCCACTGACCCTTTGGAGTAGATCGGTCTGTTGAGCTCCTCCAGCGCGGCCTGGTGTGCGGCATCGCGGTCGATGTCGATGGAGGGCACTGTCAGCTAGTCCCTACACCGGCCGGGTCAGCCAGAGGTTATCGGTGGAGGCGGCCGCATAGGGTCCGGCGGCGGCGCCGCTCTGCAGCACCAGGTCGAATGCTTCGGCGCGCATTCGCCGGTCGGTGTAGAGGAGCACGATTACTCCGGCGTTGAACGGCGCCGTGATGATCTGGCCGATCGCGCCCCCGATGGACGCAATGGTGGTCCCGGCCAGCAGGGCGCCGGTTGATGACGTGCCGGAGATCATCAGTTGGCCGACCACACTGAACGGTGCCGCCGTCGCGTCAGCGACAACGCTTGCCACGATGAACGTCAGCACCCGGATGCCCAGCACCCGCCAGAACCCATTGCGGACCAGCGCGAAGGATCTGGTGATCGCATCGATGACTGGCAGCCTCTCGAGCACGATCAGCACGGGTGCGAACAACACCGCTGTGTAGAGGTAGACCATCAACGCGACCACGACGAGCACCAGCGGGAAGCCGAGCAGAACCCCCACCGCTCCGTTGCCGGCAGCGGCGGCCAGGGCGATTGTTACGGCCACCAACCCGACAAGCGCCGCCACTACGGCGCCTTCCAGCAGTGCCAGGCCGAGCAACGGCAGTAGCCGCCCACGAATCTTGGCCCAGGTTTCGCCGACGGTGATCGACGACCCGAATACCGCCCGTCCGACGATGACGGTGAGCATTCCGGACAGCAGCATGCCACCCAGCCAGGTGACCAGCAGGCCCGCGGCTATCGACGCTGCCCATGCGCCCACGACCCCCCAGGTCAGCTCGTCCGGCCGATCGGTCGTGAGCCTGCCGTACGCGGTCAGTGGTCCGAGCGTGGCGATCATCGTAATGATCTGCATGACCACAACCACCACTGCGGTCAACCCCAACGTCGCCTTCGGGTTGGTGCGGATATAGCTGACGGCGCCGTTGAAGATCTCGCTGAGTGTCAAGGGCCGCAGCGGGATAATCCCGGGTTTGGCCGCTCCCGGGACCGGAGGCGGCCCAAACTGTGAGCCGCGCCCATAGGCAGGTGGCACTCCGTACCCCGGTGGGGGCCAGTACCCCGGTGGTGGTCCGTAGGTCGGTGGTGGGCCGTAGCCCGGTGGTGGGCCGTAGCCCGGTGGTGGGCCGTAGCCCGGCGGTGCGCCATAGCCTGGTGGGGAGTAGCCGGGCGGCGCATACCCCGGGGACTCGGGCGGCGGACCAACCGGATAGCCAGGCGGCAGCGTGCTCACCGTGTGCAGCCGCCGTCGTCGTTAGTCATGGGCTCCATCCTGTCGACGCTCCCGGCATTTCTCAATCTTCTTCAGGTGTCACACGCGTAGCGTCTGAAGCATGGCGGAACTCAAATCCCGGCTCCGGGCGGACCTGACCCAGGCGATGAAGTCCAAGGATAAGTTGCGAACCGCGACCCTGCGCTTGCTGCTGGCCGCGATTCAGACCGAGGAGGTATCCGGCAAAGAGGCACGGGAGCTCTCCGACGAAGAGGTCATCAAGGTCCTGGCCAGGGAATCCCGCAAGCGTGGCGAATCGGCCGAGATCTACACCCAAAACGGTCGCGGGGAGTTGGCCGCCGCCGAGCACGCCGAGGCGCGGATTATCGACGAATACTTGCCCACGCCCCTCACCGAAGCTGAGTTGGCCGACGTCGTCGACACCGCCATGGCCGAGGTGGCCGAGGCGATCGGAGAGCGCCCCGGCATGAAGCAGATGGGACAGGTAATGAAGGCCGCCACCTCGATCGCGGCCGGGAAGGCCAACGGCGCGCGCCTGTCCGCGGCGGTCAAAGAGCGCCTGTAGCGGCCGCGACCGAGCCGTTTGCCCCCGTGGCGACGGGGTATCCGTCGCGATATGACCAACTTCGGATACACCTTGATGGCGGAGCAGAGTGGGCCTAAAGATATTGTCCAGTATGCGGTTTCAGCCGAAGACCGCGGTTTCGATTTCGAGGTCTGCAGCGACCACTTCTCACCGTGGCTGACCTCCCAGGGACATGCCCCGAACGCCTGGGCGCTGCTGGGCAGCGGCGAGAACCTCAACGAACACGTCGCCGGCAAGGGTTGGCCGACCATCGAGCGTCGCCAAGACATGCTGCGAGAAGCGACCAAAATCATCCGCGAGCTGTTTGGCGGCGGCGGTGGAACCATTGAGACCAAGGTCACCGCCAGCACCACTGCTACCAGTATCGCCGCGGCGAACCTCAGAAAGGCCCACCGTTGACGATCACGTACCCTGCCTCTGCCGACGTTCTGGCCGCGCACAAGGTTTACCAGCCTCAAGACGACTCGCGATTGCTCGTGGAGACAATGCAACAGAGCGGACTAGTCCGCAGCCGGCGAATAGTCGATCTGTGCACGGGCAGCGGGTTTGTCGCGATTGCGGCTGCCGAGATGGGTTGTGCCAGCGTCACCGCCTTCGACATCTGCCCGCACTCGGTGCGTTGCGCTCAGGACAACGCAGCCGTCGCGGGAGTCGAGATCGACATTCGGGAAGGTTCGTGGATTGGAGCTCTGGGCTGCGACCCTTTCGAGGTGGTGATGTCCAATCCGCCGTATGTGCCGACTCCGCCCTTCGGCGACACAGAGATGATCTCGTCAGACGCTGGCCCGTCCTGGGCATGGAACGCCGGGCCCGATGGCCGGCTGGTCCTGGATCCGTTGTGCGGGTCGGTGTCAAACCTGCTGTGCGACGGCGGATCCCTTTTGCTGGTGCAGTCGGCCCTTGCCGGTGTCGAACAATCGCTGGACACCTTGCGGTTGACCGGCTTGTACGCCGAGGTCGTTTCTTCTCAGTGGATTNCGTTCGGGCCGGTTTTGACGGCGCGGGCAGACTGGTTGGAGGAAGCCGGGCTCCTNCGTCGCGGGTGTCGGCAAGAGGAACTCGTTGTGATCCGGGCGGACAAGCCGTGACCAGCACCCGCGTACGCGTGATACCCAAAGGCCCTGTGNTGGTATCCGGCCCGGTGCGCATCGAGATGCCCGGCGGCCGGGTCGTCGAATCCGACCGATTCATGGTGGCCATCTGCGCCTGTGGGCGTAGTAAGGAATACCCGCTGTGTGACACCAGCCACCGCCGTTGCCGACGCACCGAACATGTTGGCCAGGAGGCTAACTGAGCGGCTGCCGCAACGACGTCTTGTCCTGCTTCCAAGACGTCATGATCGCATCCGCCAGGCGATCCTCGACCACGGCGTGAGCGCGTATCCCGAAAACGACGTCGCGGTCCAGCTTCGGCTCGCGCGAGACGAGATCGCCGACCACGTCGAGGCGTACAACCTGTTCGTGTACCGCGTCGGCCTCGACGTGCTCGCGGTAGAACGCGATGCAGGCTGGCGGTGCGTCCATCCTCTGTAAAGCCTGGACCATCCGTCGGGAACCCGGTGGTGAGGTGATCTCTGTCGATGCGAAGTGCCCGATCGCTGCCCCGCGCAACCCGCGGTGCAAGCCGAACAGCGACATCAGGTTCACCGCCGCAAGCGCTTCGGCAGGAACGGCGTCGAGGTAGCCGAGATACGTCGAATCCAGACCGGCCGCCGCGAGTAGGTCGGCGAACAATTGCTGGTGCANGCGGGAGCCCTGCCCGGCGCCGTACTCGTCGAACTCGATCGCCACAAATGCGGCCTTGGCACCACCCGTTAGCCGTGGGATCGCCCAAGCGTGAGGATCGCCCTCTTTGAGGTGATACAGCGACCTCTGCACGAAATATTCGCGCATCTGCTGCCAGGTTCCGCTGTCGCGCAGATGATACGACGGGCCGCTACCGTCGACGGATTCGATTGAAATCGCTTCCATTTCGACTGTTGAGGTGTGGTCTGGTTCTATAGCACCGACGTCGCGGCGTACGCCAGCCAAAAAAGCGCGCTCGAGTTCGGCGCGTAGCTGCAGCAGGTCGGGACTCCATTCCCAGCTGGGATCTACGCCCGCAAAACCCCGGTAGTGCAACTCGTAACACATGCTCAAGGCCAACTGCAGGTCTAGACCGTAGGCTTCCGAATCACGGACGGAGGTGCTGATGCGCGAGAGGTGGTCGCGTGACGGTGGTCCAGCCAAGGCGCACCGAACAGCCATTGACAGCGGTCCATGTGCGGCCGGCAGGGCGGGCTCAACCGTGAGCGATGCGCGGGTCACGTCGGTGAATACCACGGTCTGGGTCCGGGCAAACGGTGCTAGCGGCACTATCTTGGGCGGACTTGTGCTGCTGGGCTGTCAGTGGTCGACCGCCTCCGCGGCTGTCGGCAACCGGAAGGTGATGTCGACCGTGGTTCCCGTTGGACCGCTGTCGATTTCCATCGTGTCACTGATGACCCTCATTAGCACCAAGCCCCGCCCGCTGTTGCCCGGGTTGATGGCCGGCGTCTTCCAAGAACCGGAATCGGTGACCCGCGCCCGGACCTCCCCGTCAACGACTTTGACCTCGGTCAGCATTGTCCCGACGCTGTGTCCGCGGTACGCATGCTCGACGCAGTTCGTGCACGCCTCGTTGATGACCAGCACGATGTCGGCGGCCAATGCATCCGGGACGTCAGCGGCCCGCAACCAGTCGCTCAGCCGATGCCGGATGTCGGCCAATTGATCTGCGGTAGCATCGCTTCCGATTCGAAGCGGCGCTTGCTGGTGACGGTAGATCACCATCGCGACATCGTCGTCGTATCCCGCTGCCGGAGCCAACTCCCTAAGCACCGCATCCGCGACGGCTTCCAGGGGGAGCTTCGTCGTTTCTAATAGAACATCTGCAGCACGGGCTATTCCGTCGTCAATCGACTCGCGTCTCCGCTCGACCAAGCCGTCGGTGAACAGCAGCAGCGTAGAGCCAGGCGGTAGCAGCTGTGAGGCTTGCGGGCGAGGTCCGTCTCGGCGAACCGCAAGTGGCACGGTCCGGGCGTCGGTTAACACGGATGTGCCGGACTCGGGGGCGGCGAGCACGGCGGGCATGTGGCCGGCGTTGCTGTACTGCAGGACACCGGATTCGGTGTCCAGGATTGCCAGGAACACTGTTGTGCAGTACGCATCGGGAATGAGTGACGCCGCCGAGTCGAGCTGCTCGAGCAACAGCGCCGGTTGGGCGCCGTTGATCAACAGTGCGCGCGCCGAGCTGCGTAGCTGACCCATTATCGCAGCGGCCGGGAGACCACGGCCCACACAGTCGCCGACGACGATCCCGATGCGGTGTTCGCCGATTGGCAGCACGTCATACCAATCGCCACCGATCTCCAATGGCGGGACAGCGGGTTCGTAGCGTACGACAAAGCCCGGTGGCGGCTCCACGGGGGGCAGCATCGCGCGCTGCAAGGTCAGCGATGTCTCGCGGGCACTCTCAAACTGACGGACGTGCTGCAGGGCCAAACTGAGGTGGCCGATGAGCACGGTGACCAGCAGCCGATCCTCCGCGCTGACCCACCGCGGCGAGCGAAGCTCCAACCACATGGTGAGGTCTCCTGTACCGGAGAGCACCGCGACCAATCCCTGTGCCTTTCCGGGATTGTCCGGCCGATCAACCGTCTTGGCCGTCAGCGGCAGCTGGTGACGCGCATCCTGGAATGTATGGCGCAACCACGGATCGAGTCCGCGCCAAGTCGATTCGGAGGGCTCGCCCGCCACTTGGACGGTCGGTTCGCCCTCGGCCGTCGGCCACGTCACCGCGACCACGCGTTGTGCGTCGATCGCCGACCGGCACTCCTCGAGAGTGATCGACAGCAGCTCCGCCACGCTTTTGGCCACAGCTACGGCAGTGGCCAGGCGCAGGACCGCGCTTTCCCGGGCCGCAAACGCCCGCTCCGCGGTGATGTCACGAACGGTGCCCACATACATGTCTTGGTCGGCGCCGCCTCCGCTGACTGCATTGATGCTCACCATCACCCATGCGAGGTGGCCGTCTCGATGCCGAACCGGTGTCTCGTAGTGGGCGCTGCCGTGGCTGCGGACCCGGGATTGTTGATCATCTGCAGTCTGTACGTCCACCAACCACGGGTGGGGCCATCGGTACGGCAAACTATCGTTGGGATAGCCCAGTATCTCGATGAAGGCGTTGTTCATCTCGATGATCGCGCCCTCGGAATCGGCTACGAAAAACCCCTCTTGCAACGAATTCACCAGGGCGGTGCGGAATTTGTCGCGGTCGGCAAGACCTTCGGCGCGGGCTCGTTGTTCCGCGTAACGCTTGTTGCCGTCGAGAAACCCCCGGGTTGCGACGTCGAGCGGTGCGAGCGTCTGCATCAGGAATTCCAGCGCGACCGGCGCGTCGTTTCGGAAGTCCTTCGAAAGTTCGAGGACTAGCTGGGCGTGGTGCTCGATGATGTCGAGCATGCTGATGCGTTGTTGCAGGGCCCGACGTCCGAGCTCATGGCCGACGGCCAGGCTGTCTTCATCGCGCGCGTCCAGGTAGGTCTGCAGCGCAGCGATGTACTGGGCGTGAAAGTCGTCGGTGTCGGTCATGTTGAGGCTCCGCGGTGACGTGCGGTGAGCACCAGTGCGTCGTCGGTCTGTTTGGCATGTTTACCCAAGATCTCCTCGGCTATAACCGTGGCGGAGCCGGCGAAGTCGATGTGGTCCAGATGATCTTCGGTGATGCCGTCGGTGGCCATGACGATCAGGTCACCCGCGCGCATTGAGACCGACTGCACCGGTCTGATTTCCGGGATGCGGTAACCGACGATGCCTGCGGCAAGGCGAGCAGAGGAGCGGACGTGGACACCAGTCGCATCCTTGGCGACCAGGTTGGCGGCAACGTTGCCTACCCCCGCCCACGCAAGCTTGCCGGTCCCGAAATCCACCCGTGCCAGGGTCATAGCGGCCCCTCTGCTGCCGGCCAGCACGCGATGACAGAGCTGGACCAAAACGTCGAGCCGCTCGTTACGGGCGTGCTTGAGCGTGTCGACGGCGCGCTGTGCGGCTGTCGCGGCAGCCGGACCATGGCCGAGTCCGTCAATAACGCCGAACAGAGCAGCGCCATCGTCGATGCCGACCGCGATCGGCTGGTCGCCCGAGAGGTGCTCTCCTGGAATGGGGCGACCTGCGATGGCCCACTCAAGTGGCCCCAGTCGACCGTTTTCATGCACGGGCCGGAACCCATTTCCACATTTCGATAACCGTTCCGCAGCCGAGTGCGGATTCCACGACCAATCGGTCCATCAGACGGCGGGCACCGGGCAAGCCCAGACCTAACCCACGACCGGTCGAGTATCCGTCCTCCAGCGCTCGTTCGATGTCGGCGATGCCCGGACCCTGGTCCTCGGCGCGCACCACCAGCGCCTTGCGGCCCTCGCGGTCCTGCACCGCGACCCGGACCGCGCCGCGACCCGCGTAGCTGGTGATGTTTCGCGCGATTTCGGAGATCGCCGTGGCGATCATGGTGACGTCGGTTAGCGAGAATCCGAGGTCAAGTGCGAGCTGGTGTCCGGCTTTGCGGGCTGCGACAATGTCGTCGGGGTTATCGATGTCGACGACGACCTCACCCGCCACCATCGCGCCCGATCGCCGATTTACCAAGTCCTAGTTGACGATTCAGCAAAGCAAGGCCCTCTTCGAGATCCAGCGCGGTGTTCATGTCGTCGAACGCCAGTCCCAGTTGGACCATCGCGAAAGCCACCTCTGGCTGCAGACCCACGATCACGGTCTCAGCGCCGCGCAGCCGGGTCATGTGCGCAATGGTGCGCAGCGAACGGGCGGCGAACGAATCCATCACGTCGATGGCGGTGACGTCGACGATGATTCCCAGCGCGCGAAACCGGCTGACCCGCTCCATGAGGTCGTAGCGGAGCCGTTCAGTGTCGGAGTCAGTCAGCGCGGCCTGCACCGACGCGATCAGAAACGCGCCCTGCTTCAGGATTGGTACTGGCATTGCGGGCTCGTGTTAGTTGTGCTCACCCGGNCTGCTCGCCTGTGCGAGAGACTTCGTAGCCCAGCAATCGCTCGGCTTCCTCGATACCGCCTTGCAGGTCGCCCACNGCGTTCATCTTCGACAGGTCCAGTCCGATAGTCACCAGCGTCAGGGCGATTTCCGAGGACAAGCCGGTGATGATCACGCTTGCGCCCATCAACCCCGACGCGTCGACCGTCTGCACCAGGTGGTTCGCCACCGTGGAGTCGATAGTGGGCACACCGGTGATGTCGATGACCACGACTTTCGCACGATTCGCCCGGATAGCCCGCAGCAGTTGTTCGGTGACCTGGCGGGCGCGCTGGCTGTCGAGCACACCGATGATCGGCAAAATCAGCAGCTGCTCGCGCACCTGCAGCACCGGCGTCGACAGCTCCCGGATCGCCTCCTGCTGCTGGCGGATGATCCGCTCGCGTTCCTGCACGAAGCTGACGGCCACGGTATTGGCGATGCGGTTGGCCGCCGGCTCGTAGACGTCGAGCACCACGTTGAGCAAGTCGAAGTCGGACTGATATTTCTCGAACAGGGAACGCGCGAGCACGTCGCGCAACAACAGCACGATGCCGACGACCTCGTCGGTCTCCACACCCCGCGGGATGATGCGTTCGGAAAGGTCTCGCGCATAATCCTGCAAAGCCTCGACGCTACCGGTCTCGAGCACCTCGACGTAGTTGTCGTAGACGGCGGTCGCTTCGGAGAAGAGCTCTTCCGGGGTCATCGCGGTGAGCAGTTCTGCCTCGGTGATCCTGCGCGCCCACTCCTCGCGCAGAACGGTTCGGTTCTTCCGCAGATGCTGGACCAGCTGTGGCAGCAAACTTTCGCTGGAAATGCCGGCCGCCTGCGCGGTGGTGGTGTTGCTGCTGTTGAAATCTGACGGCGAATCTGACATCTGACCTCCCCAAAGTGCCGCGTCGCGCTCCGCAGTGCGCAGGCCCTATGGGGAGACTAGCGTGGTTCGACGCGGGGCAGGTCTTGAGGGCTTCTTCTTCTCGCAGTTCGCAAGGCAGGTTAGGCTTGCACCACAGTTAAGGCCCGGGACAAAGGATCGCCATTGTCAGCTCCTGATTCGATTACCACGTTGGTTACGGACCACGGCGGGGTGTCCGTGGTCAGTGTCAGCGGCGAAATCGATTTGGTCACCGCTCCTGCCCTGGAACAAGCCATCGGCGCAGTGGTTGCGGACGGTCCGACGGCGCTGGTCATCGATCTGTCCGGGGTGGACTTTCTCGGCTCGGTAGGGCTGAAGATCCTCGCGGCGACTTACGAGAAACTCGCCAACGCCGCTGAGTTCGGCGTAGTCGCGCACGGCCCGGCGACCAAAAGGCCGATTCACCTGACCGGTCTGGACAAGACCTTCGCGCTCTACCCGACGCTGGACGAAGCTTTGACCGGCGTGGGGGACGGCAAGCTCAACCGCTAAGCGTCACGCAGCGAACCTGCCGAAGTTCATGGCCCGGCTGATCGCCCCTGTACACGCGATGCGATGATCGCGGCCATGGCCGGCGATGTCGATCACCCGGAAGACGACCAGCAATGGGATCAGCGTGAACGCGGCGGCGAAACCGAAATCCAAAGGCTGGACCGTAATTGGATCAGTCTGCTGCAGGAGTTGCGGGTGGTTCAGACCGGCGTCCAGCTGCTCACCGGGTTTTTGCTGACGCTGCCGTTCCAGCAGCGTTTCGACATTCTCGGCGAACATATGCGGATGGTGTATCTGGCTACGGTGGGATTTTCGGTAGGCGCAGTCGTGCTGCTCGTCGCCCCGGTTGCCATGCACCGGCTGCTGTTCAGACGACACCGCCTGCAGGTGCTGGTGTCTGCGGCGCATCGGTGCGCCCTGGCCGGGATTGTGCTGCTCGGTCTCGCGATGATCGGGATGACGGCCATCATTTTCGCTGCGGTGTCGGGCCGTAACGTGGGGTTTGCCGCGGGTGCGTGCGCGCTGGTGCTGTTTACGGTGTTTTGGCTGATAGTGCCGCTGTTCATCCGCACCCACGGNACGTAGCGACNTACCCGCCCACCGCCGAGTTCGCCGTGCCGAACTCGACTGGGCGGCCAAGCATTCGGATCGTCCTGCGCCTNCACCGAGCAGCTGATCGCGGTTGGCGGAGGTTAACTTTTCATTTCGGCCTGACCCTGATAAAGCACGGGTGTGTTCGCTATCTCGATTCCGCTGCGCGCCGTTGAAGGGTGAAGCGTTCTGGGTCCAGTAGGGGCTGCAGCCTCGATGCTCGGCCTGGCGATTGGTGTGTTCGTACTGGTAACCGACTATTTATCAGTGGCCATCGTGGCACCTATGTTTTGGGGGCGCGTATCCGGAGCCGGATCTACGATGGGGGACTGCATTGCCAGTGACGAGTCCCCGCGGTTGCCAGTGTAAGTGGCGCCAATTATCGCGTATGTAAATTCTTCGACTCGACGGTGTAATTGGCACCCGAACGGGGTATCGCCTGAGCCACGGGTGGACCAACAGCGAAGTGCGTCACCCCCTACTGGGCAGAAAGGAACACCCATGACGACCACAAGCGATTATGACGCACGCCGCGTGTCCGACGTCGACGTTCAGGACAAGTCCGCGCTACGCGAACTAGCGCCTTCCTTGCCCGCGACATCCACGGCAATCGTCGACGATGATCCCAACGATCTAGCGTTTTTCGAGCTGCCCGGTGCGGACCTGTCCGGTGAGGAACTGTCGGTGACGGTAATTCCGCAGCAGGCCGACGAGTTCACCTGTTCGAGCTGCTTCCTGGTACAGCACCGCAACCGGTTGCACAGCTCTAGGTCTGGGTCTCCCATCTGCACCGACTGCGCCTGATCCTGCTGTCTTTTTGTGTCGAGAACCGTCTGACACGAATAAGATAGGGGTATGGACGGCGTTTTAGTCTTTGACGGCCGATGCGGGATGTGTACGCGCGCGGTCAATCGATTGATTCGGTTCGATCGGACGGGACAGCTGCGGGTTGAGCCGCTCCAAGCGCCGGGGATCGCTGACCGGCTTGGGGTTCCCGACGGTCGGTTGTCGGAATCTGCGTGGTGGCTGGATTCCTCTGGCGCAGTCTTCGCCGGTGCGGCGGCAATGAACGCGGCCCTTTCTGCCGCGCTCGGTACGCGTCTGCCGTTGTGGATCTACCGAATCCCCGGCATCGGCGCAGTGCAGGATGCTGTTTATCACTGGGTGGCGGCACATCGGTATCGGTTCCGCGGCGTGACTCCCCTATGCGAGGCCGAGCCTGAGCGGTGCGCGTAGAAAGAGTCGTGGAACTTGCCGTTCAGCGGCAATAAAAACGGATCATTTCGCCTAGGACCCGCCAGGGTGTCAAACGCTGTCTGGGCGCGAGCTTTTCGATGCGAGAGTTGATCACGGTGGTGCACGTGTTGCTGCGCGAGGGCGAGTTCAGCGCTGTCGACGACCAGCCGGAGAAGATCGTCCGGCGCTCCATCATGGTTGCGCCTCAGCATGGCACCCGAGTGCGGTTCCGCCCAGTCAAGACCCCGACGCCATAGCGCGCGAACGCTGCCGGCGGCTCCGAAGTCGCCTCCAAGAATCCTTTGAGGATCTTTAGAGAACTGGGCGCGAAGCTCTTCGCAGTAAGCGATCCAAGCCAACTCCTCCCGCCGCGACCCTTCGGGNTAATTACTTGAGGAGCAGCCAATANGACCAGCAACTACCGGTCGACGCCCGTCAGTTACGCTGCCCCGGCGCNCAAAATCAACAGCTGGGCCATCGCAGCATGTGTGTTCAGCANCATCGCGTCGGTCAACGCGCATCTCCTCTAGCGACGNTGACCAGCGGCCGGCNTCGTTGGCGTACNAGGGGTTTAGGCTTGCGCCCATTCCCGCTCGCACACTCCGCAATACCGACTAACCGCCGCCCAAGAAGGCTCGCCCACGGCAGGCTGACGGATCCGATGGGTGGAGGTATGCCCACACCCGGGGCAGCTACAGATTGCCTGGAACGGCTCGACCGCCTGCCCCTGCATCATCTGCAGGTTCTCCGCCCGTGAGAACGGCACGATCTCCAACAACTCGGGGCGGGGGCCGAGGCGCGGATTGTCGAACCACAAAAGGCCACAGACCACCGAGCCCACCGCCGTAAAGATGGCCACTACTACCAGGGGGATGTTCCATGGCCAGTTTGGCGGGATGGGCGTTACCGCGAGAAAGATCATCACGGCGCAGACAAGGGAGCCGATAATGGTGCCGGGTTTAGCGAACTGGTAGCCGCCGACGTTCAACGCGTCCCATGATGCAATCTCCTTCTGTCGGGCTGCGATCTCCAACAGAGTCGGGTGGTGGGGGAAGTCGCTATCCACCGAGGAGTCTGCAGGCTTCGGGGAGAGTCCGCGGAGTCCGCTCGCCCTCCGTTGGTTGGTCGGCCTAACCAACGCCATGCGCGCAGAGTCTAATACGGATGTGGCTAGGGATTCTCCTCAAGGACTTCCCCAACGTCACACCGCACGACCTGAGACACACAGCCGCCAGCTTGGCGGTGTCTGCGGGCGGCAACGTCTTGGCCTTGGCGAGGATGCTGGGTCACGCTTCCTCTACCCGGCGATCCTGCGCTGACGATCGGATGTGTCAAGGATGGGCCGATGACCCGGCCAAAAGGCGTGCATTGCCCAGCTAGCGCCCGCGGCTGCCCGACCGTCAAGATCGTCACCCGGCCGAGCCGCGACCGCGATGTCGAAACCCTCACGGCTTCCACGCGATCGCTCAACGGCGTCGANGATGTGTGGCGCTCCACGGGTTTTCGTGGGCACTTTTGTGCTGTTCAGGGTGGTTTTCGGTGGCGTGGGAAGGGTGTCGGCGTTTCACCGGTGAAATGAGGGACGCGCACGCGGTGTGGCTCTAGGTTTCGGGGTTACCACACCGTCCTCAACCGGAAGGGCCGACCGCGTGCGCGTCAGTACTGCATTTAACCGCCTGCCGCAGATTCCGGCCGGGTGTCACCGGTTATCGCGAGCTGATGTTTCATCGCCTGCTGCCGCGTCAGGAAGGGTTCCGTCGGCGGCGCGGCGATCGTCCGGGTCACCGCCCGGTCCGCGCAGGATTTGGGCGGCAGCGACCGCGATGAGCATCCCCAGCGGCGGCGCGCTCAGATAGATCCACAGGTGGTGGAGGTCACCAGCGCCCAGCGCGGGCCCTAGTGAGCGGGCCGGGTTCATGGAGGCCCCGCTGACCGGGCTCGCCCACAATCCGGCTAGCCCGATGTAGGCGCCGACACCAACTGCGGATAAGGCCCCCACGTTCTGGGCGCTGGATGCGGTGCCGAGGATGGTGCTGACCAGGCCGCAGCTGAGCACCACTTCGATGATGAAGGCCTGTCCCGAGGTGAAGCCGGCTCCCGGCAGGGTCGCCCCGAGGTGGGCGACGTCGCCGAAGGTGACCCGCAACAGCAGCGTAGCGAGCACCGCTCCGAGTACCTGGGCCAGAATGTAGCCGGGGACGCGGCGCCATTGGAAGTCCCGACGCAACGCGAACGCGACACTGACAATGGGGTTCAGGTGCGCCCCCGACACCGCACCCATGAACAAGATCACCGCGAGCACCGTCAGGGCGGGCGCAGTGACTTCGGCGACGCGCCCGATCTGGCCGAGGGATCGGTTCTGGATCACCGGACCGCCGGCGGCAGCCATCACGAGCAGGAAACTACCGAACAGTTCACTGAATAGGCGGCGCCACTCGTAGGTCAAGTTGGTGAAGTCGCGAGTCCATAGTGGCGCGGTCGGTTGATCGGTCGGCGGGCGTGGCCGGGTCTGCGCCACAGCGGGGACGCGTTCAGGTTCGGTGTGCGAACTGTCGTGGTGATGCTCGTCTGGCTTCGTCATGGGTGGCTGAGGATTCTTAAGTGGTATCAGGCTGCGTGCACGGGCAGCCGTACCAGTCGGCACGGGATGTCGGTGTCCTCGTTGACGTGGTAGCTGGCGCACACCCGATGGTAGCCGTCGGCGATCTGTAGCGGGAGACCGGCGCTGAGGTCGCCCCCGATGAGCAGGATCGGTGACAGCGCAACACCTTTCGCGACATTCTTCAGGTCTGTGGCGACCTCCGGGTCATCGGCTGCCAGCAGCGGCAGTCCGGCTGCCCGCAAAATATCCTTCGCGTGCTGATGGACTATGGGGGCCTGCGACAACAGCCGTGTACATACCGCGATGAGTTCCGGGGCCGCGATCAAGCGGAGGAACGATTCCGCCGCGGGATAGTCGTGCTCAGCAGGGTTCGGCGTCCACCTCACCGACGTTATTTTCGATTTTTTGCTCACGACAAGAAACCCTTCCGCTCATCGGCAGGGACCCGTACGCCCGACCGTCGACCACAGTCTGCGCCTGTCAGGCAGGGGAGGAGCCTTTTCACGCGCCAGTTCGTCGACCTGGAGTCGGGAGTGTGGTGGGTGGACTTCATGAAAGGTCAGTTGAGCGGCGCGTCGGCTTTCGGTCGCTGCGCGGAAGGCGTTCGGTGCCGAGACAGCACGATGGTTGCTAGTCTTACGACTGCGAAAAGTGCGGGATGTGTACCGACGGCGAGCAGCTTGTCCAGTTTGGTCAACCCGTCGATTGCCAGCTTCGTTGAGAAAGTGCCAACTGTGATGAGACCGGAAAGATGAAACACATTGGGGCACAACCCAATAATCAATACGGCGTAGTTTACCGGTAACCCTCCATATTCGATCCCGCCGTATTCGATCACCTTCCGGTGGGTGCCATGGCCACAGGATCGGCGATCGGCGGGCGTTTGGTGGTCTTGGTCTCGTGCACGGGGCTAGCGTCGGGGTCGTGTTTGGCGACTCGCCGTTGTGTTTGCTCGAGCGTCTCGTCAAAGCGCTTTAACCCCGACATGTCGCTGAGGGACGCTACTTCTTGTCGGTCGACGACGCTGTCAGGTCACCCTCGATGTAGAACTGCAGGTTCGGGGTGATCGCCGCGATCACCTCATCCTCGGTCATCGACGCGACTGGCTCGATCTTCCAGACGTAGCGCATCAGGGCCAAGCCCATGATTTGCGAAGAGATCAGCCCGCTGCGGATCAGCCGGTCATGTTCATCGTCCCCGAGGTGCGACACCCCCATCAGGCTGCCCTCGACGACGCGCTTCAGCTTCTCGCGCGTGCTGGGTTCGTGGGCCGCGGTCAGCAGGATCGCCCGCAGCGTCGGTGTGGGGAACGTCGGCGGTGCGGGCGGAGACGACGATGACGTGTCTGTGGAGCACGTGGTTGTGTTCGACATTCAGACGCAGGGCGAGCGGGGCCGTGCCTTCGGCCAGGTGCGGATAGATAGCGGTGCCGGCTACCTGCGTGACGTGCTGTGCGGGCAGCGTGTCGACGAACTCAAGCAGGGTGCCTTCCATGTCGGTGCGGCGCATCGTCATGATCTCGCGGCCACGCTGCCAGGTCATCATGATCATGAAGTATATGGAGCTGTACCCGCCTGACGGGCCGCAAGGGTTGGTCTTCACGAACGAGGTAGGTGGCGCACTTCGGCGGACATCGTTCCGGTCGCGAGTGTGGCGTCCGGCTCTAGTACGGGCGGCGTTGCTTGGGCAGGTCCGAGAGGTCGACGGCAAATTCGAGGCGGTGTGGTCGAACGAGCTGGGTCGTACCATGGTCGAAAACTTCGGTAGAGAGTCTGAGGCTGTTCAGCACGTCGCGAGGAATCAACACGGAGGGCTGAGGTTCCACGATCTCAGGCACTCGTACGGGACGTGGCTAGCCGACGACGGCATCGTTCCGAACAAGCTAGCGAAGGTCATGGGGCACGAGGATATCGCCACAACAATGCAGTTGTACGTTCGGCGAACTGAGGACCACGACGCGATCCGTGATCTGCTCGACGGGTGATGTTGATCTATCGGAATGCTGCCTTTTCGCTGCCTGCGTGGAACGGAGAGCGCACTGATCAAGCAGAGAAGCAAGGCCGCCCCTGACCTTAGATCCAGGTCAGGGGCGGTTCTGTCACCTCTACCACGCAGTCGGGGTGGCGGGATTCGAACCCACGGCCTCTTCGTCCCGAACGAAGCGCGCTACCAAGCTGCGCCACACCCCGCTTGAAGCCACGACAGCGTATCGCACCGGCGCGCGAACTGGCTAAATCGCAGTGCTCGACATCACCTAGACATCACCACGGCGTCACTGAGCCCAACGAGACGAGCGTTCGAACTCGACTAGCGCTCTGGCAGGGCCGGTTGGATCGAGTCCCTGGGCGCTGACCCAGTCGTCGCTGAAGTAGGTGTCGGTGTAGCGGTTGCCGCTGTCGGCGAGCAGCGTTACCACCGAACCGCTGCGCCCGTCGGCGACCATCTCGGCAAGCAGGCCGAAGGCGCCCCACAGGTTGGTGCCCGTCGACGGACCCACGCGCCGTCCCAGCACAGCGCTGACGTGGCGGGCAGCAGCGATCGACGCCGCGTCGGGGACGGAGACCATGCGGTCGACCACGTCCGGCAGAAACGACGGCTCAACCCGCGGCCGGCCGATGCCCTCGATGCGGGACGACGTGGGCATCACGATGTCGTATCGGTCTTGGGCGTAGGCGGGAAAGAACGCGGAGTTCTCCGGGTCGACGACGCACAGCCGGGTCGCGTGCCGCCGGTAGCGGATGTAGCGGCCGATCGTCGCACTGGTACCGCCGGTGCCAGCGCCGACCACGATCCATTCCGGGATGGGGTACTTCTCCTCGCGCATCTGCACATAGATCGAATCGGCGATGTTGTTGTTGCCACGCCAGTCGGTGGCGCGCTCGGCATTGGTGAACTGGTCCAGATAGTGCCCGCCCGTCCCTTGGGCCAAACGCTGCGCCTCGGCGTACACCTGGCTCGAGTTCTGCACGAAATGACAATGGCCGCCTTGTCATTCGATCAGCGCCACCTTGGAAGCGCTGGTGGACTCCGGCATCACGGCGATGTACCACCCGTTACACAGGGCATACAGGAACAGCGAGCGCGCCAATCGATGCTTGAGGCTGCCGGTGATGTGAGTTGTCTCGTCTTTGAGATAGAGCGCAACGTCGATGTCCGTGCGCCAGGCCGAAGGCAGTGGGTAGCGCAGCAGGTGAGTGTCGGCGCTGCGACGGGCGTCGGCCTCGATCAGCCGAATCGCGTTGTCAGTCCAGTTTCGTGGCAGGCTGCGGACCGCGATCTGGGTCCGATCGTTCAACGCATCGAAACTTTTGGCTGCGAGCGGCCCCGGTTGCTGGTCGAATCACGGCCACCCTTTGGGGTGGCAATCAACGTCAGCAGCGTTGCTTCGGGCCTGCAGCAGAACCGCACCGGCGCAAACGGCGAGGTGCCTATCCCGGCGGAGACGTGCAATTGCGTGTCGGCGCCCCAGCGCGACGGTCCCTTGGCCCGCGAGCGGTCCAGTCCGCAGTTGGTCACCAGTGCTCCGTAGAACGGCAGACACAGCTGTCCTCCGTGGGTGTGGCCGGCCATCACCAATTGGTAGCCGTCGGCGGCAAAGCGGTCCAGCACCCGCGGTTCCGGCGAATGGGTCAGACCTAACCTCAGGTCCGCAGCCGAACTGGCCGGGCCCGCGATCGTTTCGTACCGGTCGCGGTCGATATGCGAGTCGTCCACGCCAGCGGCGGCGATGTGCAGGCCGGCCACCTCGAACTCGCGGCGGGTGTGGGTGAGGTCGAGCCAGCCCCGCTCGGTGAATGCCGCCCGCAGATCCTGCCAGGGCAACGGCGCACCGCGGACCCGGTGCGATGGTTTGGTCAGGTAGTTCATCGGGTTCTTCAGCCGTGGGCCGAAGTAGTCATTGCTGCCGAAGACGAACACGCCGGGCCGTGACAGCAGCTCGCCCAGGGTCTGAACCACGGCGGGTACCGCCTTGGGGTGCGCCAGGTTGTCGCCGGTGTTGACCACCAGGTCGGGCTCCCAGCTGGCTAGCTCGCGAACCCACGCCTGTTTGCGGCGCTGGTTGGGCAGCATATGAAGATCGCTGATGTGCAGCACCCGCAACGGTGTGGAGCCCGGCGACAAGACGGGCATGGTTATCTCGCGCAGGACGAACGCGTTGCGCTCGACAATCGAGGCATAACCGATGCCGGCGACGGTCGAGCCGAGCGCCACGGCGCCGCTACGTAGCAGGACGGGCAAAACATCAGCCATGCAGGCAGCCTACTGCCGGTCGCGGACCAGAGCGCGTCTGTCGTGCTCCACGCCCTGTGAGGACCCCGCTTGGGGGGCCTATATAACGGCCTACGGAGGTGGCTGTGCCGGCGGCGGGGGTGCTAGCAGCGGAATGGTGATCGGCGGCAGGCCGGGAATCTCTACAACCTGCGATCCGATCGGAATCGGCGGCCCACCTTCTGGCGGCGGCGGCGGCGCCGGCGCGATGCCGTTACTGATTTGGATTGTGATGATCGACCCTGGAATTGTTTGGCCGCCGGGGGACGTCCCGACCACCTCGCCGTAGGCTGCGGTGCTGTTGACCGCGTTGGTTTGGTCGGCAACCTGGAAACCCGCGTCCTTGAGCCGCTGTCGGGCTGCATTCACATCCAGGCCGGTGACGGCTGGCACCCGTGAACCGGGTGAGCCCTCGACATAGCGCGGGTCGGTCGGCGGCAACTTCACCTCGCCGAAACTGGTGGCGATCGGCTTCATGGCGGTAAACCAGGTGCGCGCCGGCTCGTTGCCGCCGTACAAGTCACCCTCACCGCAATGGCGCAGCGGGGACGAGCACAAATCCGTGGGCGTGGTTGAGTCGTCGTAGATGTAATTGGCCGCGGCGTAGTGGCTGGTGAAGCCCACAAATCCGGAGGATCGGTGGGCTTCGGTGGTGCCGGTCTTGCCGGACACTGGCAGGTCCCAGCCCGCCGCACCTGCCGAACCCGCAGCCGTGCCGCTGCCCACCGCGTCTTTGCTCATCGCGTTGGCCAATGTGTTCGCCAAACCCTCGGGCACCACCTGGTCGCAGGTCTCGGTGGTCACCGCGACTGCGTTGCCGTTGCGGTCGAGCAGCTTGTCGATCGGGTTCGGTGGGCACCACACGCCGCCGGAGGCCAGAGTGGCCGCGACATTCGACAGCTCCAGCGCGTTCACCTCGATCGGGCCGAGGGTGAACGAACCGATGTTCTGCCGTTTGACGAAGTCGGCCAAGCTCTCGTTGCTGTCGGGATTGTAGTCGCGCGCGGTGCCCGGATCTGCATAGGAGCGGAGACCGAGCTTGATGGCCATGTCCACCGTGCGCGTGACGCCGACCTGCGAGATCAGCTTGGCGAACGCGGTATTGGGCGAGGTGGCCAACGCGTCCGTCACGTTCATCGATCCCCGGTAGTTACCGGCGTTGACTACACACCAGGTGTCCTTCGGGCACCCCTTGGCCCCGCCGCTACCCATGCCTTTGGCCTGGAACCGGGGCGGCGCGTCGAGTGTGGCGTTGATGCCCATGCCCATGTCCAGTGCGGCGGCGGTGGTGAAGATCTTGAAGACAGATCCCGCGCCGTCGCCGACCAGCGAGAACGGCTGCGGCCGCATGGTTTCGCCGGCATCGATGTCCAGCCCGTACTTGCGGTTGCTGGCCATCGCCATCACGTGGTGGGAATCTTTGCCCGGCCGGATCACACTCATCACGCTGGAGATGCCGGCCAGGGTCGGGCTGGCGAACTTGTCGATGGCCGCCTTGACCGGGGTCTGCACGTCCGGGTCCAGCGTGGTGCGGATCAGATAGCCGCCCCTGGCCACCTGTTCCTTGCTGATCCCGGCGCGGGACAGGTACTCCTGGACGTAGTCGCAGAAGAATGCGCGGTCGCCTGCCGCGATGCAGCCGCGAGGCAGCTCATTGGGCTGCGGCAATATTCCCAGCGGCGTGGCCTTGGCGGCGCCCAATGCGTCGGCCTCCTGCGGGATGTTGTCGATCATGGTGTCCAGCACCAAGTTTCGCCGGGCCAACGCACCGTCAGGGTTGGTGTACGGGTTGAGCGTGCTGGTCGACTGCACCATGCCCGCGAGCAGCGCTGCCTGCTGCCAATTCAGGTCGGAGGCGTTGATGCCGAAGTAGGTCTGCGCCGCGTCTTGCACCCCGAACGAGTTGTTGCCGAACGAGACCAGGTTCAGGTAGCGAGTCAGGATCTCGGGCTTGGTGAAGGTCTTGTCCAGCGTGAGCGCCATCCGGATCTCGCGCAGCTTGCGAGCCGGGGTGGTTTCGACCGCCGCGCGCTTTTCGGCGTCAGTTTGGGCGGTTACCAGCAGTTGGTAGTTCTTTACGTACTGTTGCTCGATGGTCGAACCGCCGCGAGTTTCGACGTCGCCCGACGCATAGCCGGCCAGACCGGTGAGGGTGCCCTTCCAGTCGACNCCGTTGTGTTCGGCAAAGCGCTTGTCCTCGATCGAAACGATTGCCAGCTTCATGGTGTTGGCGATTTTCTCGCTGGGCACTTCGAATCGTCGCTGCGAATACAGCCACGCGATCACGTTGCCCTTCGTGTCGACCATCGTCGACACCGNGGGTACCTCTCCTTCGAGAAGCTGAGCCGAGCCGTTAGCGACTACTTCGGAGGCGCGGTTGGACAACAGCCCTACCCCACCTGCCAGGGGGAACATCAGTGCCGTGGCGACGACACTGGCCAACAGACAGCACCCAGCAAGCTTCAGAAGTGTGAGGGCGGCTGGCGGACGGTCCGACATGTTAATACCCTAGCCGCCGCCGTCGGGTCGGCACGCCGCAAATTCCCAGAAAATCTGAGCCGGAGCTGACCAGCGAGCTTGGCCTTGGCGGAGGCCGCCGTCTACCCTTGAGTTCAGGTAATCCGTTAAAACTCGTTCGAAATTTCAGGTCCGCGCCTAAGCTTCGTAACAGGAGGGGGACGGGCGTGCCAAAATAATCGTTATCGGACTGTTGCGCAATGGACAGTTGACCACCTAACTTAGACAGACGGTCAGATATCAGGCAACATCGATGTGCATAGTGTGGCGTAGATCGCGGAGCAGGGGTCTGCACCTGAGGAGGGC
>JGI12635J15846_10000815_pt1 | contig 27094 bp, 24 predicted proteins | sample BlaSpr_A8_OM2_M2_FD_15846 | JGI IMG/M metagenome (IMG submission 15846) | reverse complement strand
TTTAAGGTACTGGAGGCTGGCCCGCGAAGCCCGCAACACCGCTGTGGGGACAAAACTTGAATACTGCATCCGCCACAAGGACGGCACATGGCGGTATCTGGAATCTATGGCCGGCACCATCCGGAACGAGAAGGGTGAAGTCGCCAAGCTCGTCCTCGCAAATCGCGATATCACGGAGCGCAAACGAGCCGAACAGCAAGCCGCACAACTCGTTCCACGCTGGTCTGACCGGACTGTCCAAACGGCGCCTCTTCCTCGATCGCCTACAGCAACGGTTCGAGCGCGGCCAAAACACCCACGAATACCAGCACTCCGTATTATTCCTAGATTTGGACGGCTTCAAGGTATTTAACGAAACCATGGGCCACGAAGCCGGCGATCAGGTCATTGTCGAGATCGGCCGTCGTATCGAAGCTGGCCCTAGAGACCAAAGACACTATTTCGCGCTCTCAAAATCAGCTCGCCACGAAAGATACATCTCTCTCCCGAATGGGCGGCGATGAGTTCACCATCCTCTTGGACGATGTGACCGATCCCAGCGGCGCCATGCGCGTGGCCAAATGCATTCTTTCGCAGGGGAGTGAGCCGTTTTTGGTCGAAAGCCGCGTACCCCTCAAGCAGCCCATCTCCTCACCGGCTCCCATTGCCCGGAGAAACCACTCTCCCGTATTCCGAAGCGCGGCCGAGACGGTCAAACATTCTCCATGCCGCCAGAGAAACTTTACTGATGGCCTCTTCCCCGTCACGTTCGTTGGTTAGAAAGGCCGTCATCACACAAATCACATAGGGACGCCCTTCCACAAAAACGATTCCAGAATCGTTGCGCACGCCTTCGAGCGCGCCCGGCTTGTTCGCGATCTTCACATCGGCGGGCAAGTCGCGGGGGATCCACGAATCCTTATTCGTACTGAGCACCTTGAAGAAATCCCCCTTCCCCTCCACATTGAGTACCTTGCCCCGATAAATATCCGCCAACAGCGTCATCATTTCCCGCGGCGTGGAAATATTCTCCCGCCCCTGCTTGGCCGCATCGAGGTCCATCATCTTGCGGTGCAGTCGAGTGTGCTCGATTCCCACCGAAGCGAGCATGGCATTCACATTCTCCATGCCCACGCGGTCGATCAGCACGTTGGTCGCGGAGTTATCACTCACCGCCACCATCATGGTGGCAAGATCGCGCAAGGTGATGCGAGTCACCCCGGGCGTGAGCCCGCCCATGATGTCGCTATCTTGAACCAGATCGGAAGCCTGCACCGTATAGAGATCGGTGAGCTTGAGTTTGCCCTGTTGCACCCGAAGATACAAATCGGCCAGCACCGCAATCTTGATCGAACTGGCCTGGGCAAAAACTTCATTTTCGTGCGAGAAAAACTGCTTGCCCGTATTCAGATCTTCAATGGCAATACCCATCACGCCATCAAGCTGCGCGTCAATTTCCTGAATGTTAGCTTTGAGTTTTTCCCAGAGAACTTTCTGCCCGTCGGCCGAAGATGCCTTTGCCGGCGGAGTGTCGGCGGTCTGCGCGAAAGCCCCCCCAAGGAACAGGACAACCCACAACAGATGTTTCAATCGTATCTCCTGAGCGCAGGATTGTAGCAGGATGGAATCGTATCGGCCTCGCGTTCAGCCCTCACCCGTCAATCTTTGCCTCTCGCATCTGCTTCACCGCCGTCTCCGAACTCACCGGTGAGTAATACACCTCCTTGAAGGTGTAAGAACGGGCCTTGGTAGCAAGCACGGGCATGATCTCAATATGCCAGTGGTAGTCATCGTCGATGGTCTTCCAATATCCCAAAGTCTTCGAGGGATGCAAGCTGTTGGGCGAAGTGTGCAGCACCAGATGGAAATCTTCTGTGAATGTTCGGACGCGCTGCAGCGTCCGCCGCAACAGAGCGGCGAGATTCGTGCGCAACCCAGGCTTCAACAATCCCGTGCGTTCGAACGACGCTTCGTGATTCCGCGGCAGAATCCAGGTTTCGTAAGGCACGCGCGGAGCATACGGTCCGAGTGCAACATAATCGCCGCGCGCCTCAATCACCCTCGCCGCCTGCCGTTCCTCCTGGGCCAGAATGTCGCAAAAAACGCACCGCTCTTTACTCACGTAATATTCCCGCCCCGCGCGCAGCTCATAGAGCACACGCCGCGGTACAAATATGGTCGCCGTAATCTGGGATGTTGGGTGGCTGAATTCCTGTCCCGCGTTGCCGCCGTAATCCTTGAAAAAACTTACGTACTTGATACGTGGATCGCGCTTCAGGTCCAAGATCCGTTCCGCCGCGAGGCGCAGAAACTGCCCGATCTCGTCGTCACTGGCGCTCCACAGATGGCGGTCATGCCGCGGATTCTCCACCAGAACTTCGTGAGCGCCCACCGAGCTCATACAGTCGTAAATGCCATCCCCGCGCCGCCCCGGTTCGCCTTCAATGTGATACAGGGGAGTCGGATGCACCACCGATCTGGTCGACCAAGCCCCTGCACTGGGAATCAAAGAGATGACTTGCGTCGCGCCAACAGCATCCGGACAGAAACGACAGGCCGTCTCCGCACGCGAACTCTCGACCGGATCGTCCCCCGTGATGACCCAGGAACGAGTGATGGGATCTTTACGCAGCTCCATGTATTAGGTAAACACTACGACAGAAGGCTCGTCAACAGTGATTTCGTCAACTGTGATTTCGATTTTGCGCAAAGACGCGCACAAAAGCATACACGAGGCTTTGTTATAATCCGCGCCAAGCCCTCTGTCCGACTCCGAGAATGACCGAGCCCTCCACTCCGCTCATGCGGCAATATGCCGCCGTCAAGAAAGAACATCCCACCGCGCTGTTATTTTTCCGTCTGGGAGATTTCTACGAGCTTTTTTTCGATGACGCCATCGTCGCCGCTAAGGAACTCCAGATCACGCTGACCTCGCGCAACAAAGAGAAGGGCGTCGCCGTTCCCATGTGCGGAGTGCCTCACCACGCCGCGGAAGGCTACATCGGCAAACTGATCCGCAAAGGCTTCAAAGTTGCCATCTGCGAACAGATGGAAGACGCCCGCCTGGCCAAGAGGCCGATCGGCGCAAAACTCGTGCGTCGCGAAGTGACTCGGGTCGTCACGCCCGGCACTGCGGCGGATTCGCTCCTCGGTTCGGAAGAAAATAATTTCCTTGCCGCTCTCGCCCAAGTTGGCGACCGCGTAGGCTTCGCGGCACTCGATCTTTCTACGGGAGAATTCCGAGCCACGGAATTTTCTGGCGATGGCGCGCTGCGCCGGGTACAGGAAGAATTGGAGCAACTGCGCCCGAAAGAACTTTTATATGGATCGGCCGCGCCACTCTTCGACGCCCAAATCAATTTAGAAAAACTCAATCCGGAAAGAGTCCGCCGAGGCAAACCAGACCGTCAATCCCCTCAACCCCGCGCATCGGCCGCAACCTGCACGGAGACGCCCCTCGACGACTGGATTTTCTCTCCCGACCACACCATTCCGCTGCTCGAAAATCACTTCGGAGTTTTATCGCTCGAAGGCTTTGGACTCGCCGGACGAACCGCCGCGGCCGCTGCTGCGGGAGCGATCCTCTATTACGTTCGTTCCACCCAGCGCGGCGCTCTCGATCATGTCGATCGCATCGGCTGGTACGAGCGGCATGACTGTCTCGTGCTGGATGCAGTCACCGTCCGCAACCTGGAGCTGATTGAACCGCTGTTCGCTGGAACCGACGCTGGCGTCACTCTATTTCGCTCCATCGATGCCGCCGTGACACCCATGGGCAAGCGCTTGCTGCGCGCCTGGCTGCTGCGTCCATCACTCGATCTCGCAGAGATCAATTCTCGACTAGATGCAGTCGATGCTGGGGTAAAAGAAACCATCGCGCGTGAAGAATTACGCAACGCTCTCGATGGAGTCCTCGACCTGGAGCGCCTTCTCAGCCGGGTGACGTTGGAAACGGCGAATCCGCGCGATGTGCTGGCGCTGGCTGCATCGCTCGCCAAGATTCCCGCAATCAAGGCCGCGCTGTCGCGATTGGCCACAGAACGGCTAAACAGCCTGCGCGCATCGCTCGACGAACTTAGCGATCTGCGCAACCGCATCGACAAAACAATTGTGCCCGAGCCCCCGCTCAGCTTTGCCGATGGCGGAGTCATCTCGGCCAGCGTAGACCGCGATCTCGACGAACTGCGCGACCTCTCCCGCGACAGCAAGCAGGTGCTGGCACAGATCGAACAGCGTGAGCGCACTCGCACCGGAATCATCTCGCTCAAGGTAAAGTTCAACTCCATCTTCGGCTACTACATCGAAGTATCAAAGCCCAACCTTCACCTGGTTCCGCAGGATTACGAGCGCAAACAAACTCTGGTAGGCGCCGAGCGCTTCACCACCCCCGAACTCAAAGAATACGAGACCAAAATTCTCGACGCGCAGGAGAAGATCATCGAGATCGAGCGCCGTCTGTTCACCGAATTACGCACCGCCATCGCTGCCGAAGCGAAACGTATCCGGCAAACCGCCCTGGCACTGGCTGAAGTCGACGTCCTCGTCTCCCTCGCCCACATCGCCGCGCTGCGCAACTACTGCCGGCCACAACTATTGGCCGCCGATCAGCAGAACGCCGGCGATCTGGAAATCGTCGAGGGCCGCCATCCCGTGATCGAGCAGCAGGAAATGGCGGGCGGCACCGAGCGCTTTGTCCCTAACGACCTTTACTTGAACGCCTCCACGCATACCATTCTTCTGCTCACCGGACCGAACATGGGCGGCAAGTCCACCTACCTCCGGCAAACCGCGCTGATCGTAATCCTCGGGCAGATGGGATCGTTCGTTCCCGCGCGTTCCGCGCGCCTCAGCCTGGTCGACCGCGTCTTCACCCGCATCGGCGCCAGCGACAATCTCGCCCGCGGCCGCTCCACCTTCATGGTCGAGATGACGGAAACAGCCGCGATCCTGCACACCGCCACGGCGCGATCTCTCATCTTGCTGGATGAAGTTGGCCGCGGTACCTCGACTTACGACGGTCTCGCGATTGCCTGGGCCGCAGTCGAATATCTGCACGCTCGTGTGCGCGCCAAAACTCTCTTCGCCACGCATTATTTCGAGCTCACCGAACTGGCCGACCAACTCGCCGGAGTGAAAAACTATCACGTTTCGGTAAAGGAAACCGGAGGCGGAATCGTCTTTCTGCGCAAAGTTGAGCCCGGCGCCGCCGACCGCAGCTACGGCATCGAAGTCGCCAAGCTGGCCGGCTTGCCACATGAAGTAATTACGCGCGCCCGCGAAGTGCTCACCGAACACGAATCCGCCGAACGCGAATTGACCGAGCATCTCTCGCCCGGCGCCACGCCTCCGCCCGCGCAGTTGACTATCTTCACCCCGCTCTCGCAGCCGGTTCTGGAAAAACTGCGCGCGGTAAACTTGGATCATCTCACGCCGCTGGAGGCGCTGAATCTGCTGGCGGAGCTCAAGAATGAAATCTGATATGCCTGCCAGAAGCCAACCCTCCAGAGCGAAGCAGAATCCCGGCCAACTCTTGATCGTCGGCTTCGACGGCACAGAGATGACGCCCCGCCTCAGTTCCCTGCTGACACGCTTGCAGCCCGCCGGAGTGATCCTGTTCGCGCGCAACATAAAGAGCCCAGAACAAACCTCTCGCCTGCTGCACGATTGCCAGAAGCGCGTTTCCACGCCGCTGTTTACCTGCGTCGACCTCGAGGGCGGCAGCGTAGATCGTTTTCGCGACGTTCTCGGCCCCGCTCCCTCAGCGGCGGAAGTCTTCTCCACCGGCAACCGCAAACTTTTCCGGAAACACGGCCAGGTCATCGGAGAGAACTGCCGCGCCCTCGGATTCAACGTCGACTTCGCTCCCGTCCTCGATCTCGCATTTGAAGCCTCGCGCAGCGTGATGAGCACGCGCGCGGTCTCGGCGAACCCGCGCGAATCCGTAGCCTATGCGCGCGACTTTCTCGCCGGCTTGCGCGCCGCGGCTGTCCTGGGCTGTGGTAAACACTTCCCCGGACTCGGCGAAGGCAAACTCGACAGCCATCACAAGCTCCCGGTAATCGAGAAGCCGCTGAAACAAATGTGGCTCGAAGATCTGCTTCCCTACCGTATGCTCCGCGCGCAAATGCCGATGGTCATGATTTCGCACGCGGCGTACCCCGCCGTTACGCACAACGAAACTCCAGCCTCGCTCTCGAAGATCTGGATCACCCGCATCCTGCGCAAACGCATCGGCTACCGAAATCTCATCGTCTCCGACGATCTGGAAATGGGCGCGGTCCTCGCTGCGGCTCCGTTGGGACAAGCTGCCGTCGCGCACATCCGTGCCGGAGGCGATCTCTGCCTGATCTGCCATCGTGAAGATCACATCACGCAAGCCTATGATGAACTTCTAATGGCGGTCGAACACGACACCACGTTCGCCCGCTGCGTTACGGAATCCGTGCGACGCGTTCTTGCGTTCAAAAAGAAGTCAGCAAAAATATTGCGGGCCACAGCAACTCCTTCACCCACCACATTTGAGAAACTCTCCCGAAGCCTCTGGGAATTCACCGAGGAAGTACGTCTGGCCGCCCTGGTCGCCGAAGAAACCATTCGCCCGCACACGGCGAACAGAAAAACGAATCGTAAGCAAAGCCCCCGGCGGCAGGCATGACGAAGACAAGCTTGACCAGGACAGACATAGCAAAGCCGGAAATGATCGTGGCCGGAGTCATGAGCGGAACCTCCGCTGACGGAATCAACGTGGCGCTCGTCAGAATGACGAATCGACGTGGCTCTGGCCAGCGCAACACCCAGTCGCGCGTAGCCCACCCACATTTCGCCTTGCTCGGTAATGCCGAATACCCTTACCCAAAGCCAGTTCGTACGGCGGTATTGGCTGCGATGAACGCTTCGCACGCCAGCGTAGCCGATCTCGCCCGCCTCAATTTCCTTCTCGGCGAACTCTATGCCGATGCCGTTCAGGCCGTCGAGCGCCAGTTCCGCGTGAAAGCAAATCTCATCGGCTGCCACGGACAAACCCTCTATCACCAGGGCGAGCCACAGCTTTTTCTCGGCCGCAAACTCACATCTACGTGGCAAACCGGCGAGTCGGCAATCCTTGCCGCGAGAACCGGCGCCCCCGTAGTCTCTGATTTTCGCCCCGCCGACCTTGGGGCTGGCGGCAAAGGTGCGCCGCTCGTTCCCTTCCTCGACTACCTGTTCTTCCGCGATCAGCAGGTCGGCAGGATCGTGCAGAATATTGGCGGCATCGCCAACCTTACCGCCATCCCCGCAGCAGCAACCGTGGACGAGGTAATCGCATTCGACACCGGTCCCGGTAACATGGTGATCGACGCCGTCACCGAGAAGCTCTTCTCTCAACCGTTCGACCGCAACGGAAAAATCGCCGCTTCAGGAAAAATTCTCGATCAAGTCGTCCGCCAAATATTGCACCGTGATTTCTTCCGCCGAAATCCTCCCAAGACCGCGGGCCGAGAAGAATTCGGACGCGAGTTCGTCCGCGAATACCTGCAAAGCTGCGGACGTTGCCGGAAGCAAGACGCGGTGGCAACGGCAACAGCGTTAACCGTAAAATCCATCGCCGCGGCGGTTCGAGATCACGCAATTCAAAACGCGCGCCCAAGGCGGAAGCCAGCTTTCCAAGAGATGATTCTCTCCGGCGGCGGCGCAAAAAACTCCACACTCGTGGCCATGCTGGCCAGCGAACTAACGCCCCTCGGAGTGCGCCTGCGATTATCCGACGAATTCGGACTGCCCTCGGTCGCAAAAGAGGCCGTCGCGTTTGCCGTCCTGGCCTACGAAACCTGGCACCGGCGCCCGTCTAACATTCCATCCGCAACCGGCGCGGCGCGCCCAGCGGTGCTCGGCAAAATCTCGTATCCTTAGAATCACAGCGTACGGAAAGTCGCAAGACGAAAACCTATGCCGATCTACATCTCCATGCTTCGCGGAATCAACGTCGGAGGCCACAAGCGTATCAAGATGGACCAACTGCGAAACTCCCTCGAAGCCCTGGGACTGAACGATGTAAAGACCTACATCCAGAGCGGAAATGTAGTTTTCAAAACCGCGAAGACTTTCCCCGCCGCGCTATCGAAGAAAATCGAAACCAAAATAGCCGGCGTCGTCGGATTTCCGGTTTCCGTCATTACCCGAACCTCCGGCGAAATGGAAAATATCATCAAATCGAATCCCTTCCTCAAAGCCCCGGGCATCGATCCGGAAAAGCTGCATGTCGCATTCCTCTCCCAACCCCCCGCGGCCTCCGCGTTGAAAAAACTCGAAGTTCTTATGCTCGCCGCCGATCAATCTCGCTGCCTTGGCCAGGAACTTTATCTCTATCTCCCCAATGGAGTTTCCGGAAGCATTCTCATGAAAACTCCGCTCGACCGGGTATTGGCCGTTGTCACAACCACCCGTAATTGGAGAACCGTCAACACGCTTCATCAAATGTGCCTGGACTGTAATTCATGCGACTGCGACTAATGCGACTGCCGCTAATACGCTTCCCCTCATTCATACTCATTCTCGCCGCGCTCCCGTTGGCGTTCTCGCAACTCTCCTGCTCCGGCAACCCTGATCCCAACACGCTCGTGATGGTAATCGAGTCCAGCCCGGCAAACCTGGACCCGCGTGTCGGCCAAGATGCCTACTCTGAGCGCATCGACAATCTGATTTTCGACGACCTCCTTTCGCGCGGCGATAACCTGGACGTGGCACCCGGACTGGCCGAACGCTGGGAAGTTCCCGACCCCCTTACCTACATCTTTTATCTGCATCGCGGCGTGAAGTTTCATGACGGACGTGCTCTTACCTCCCGCGACGTAAAGTGGACCTTCGATTCATTGCTCACTGGAAAGATTCGCAGCACCAAGGCAGCGGCATATCGCTTCGTGGATCACCTTGAGGCTCCCGACGATGACACTGTGATTTTTCGCATGAAAGAGCCGGACGCGGCACTGCTGTGGAACATCTCCGACGGTGCGATCGGCATTGTGCCCTACGGCAGCGGAGATGAGATGTCGCGCCACCCCATTGGTTCAGGACCATTCAAGTTCGTCACCGCTGAGACCGACAAGGAGGTGATCATTGAACGCAATGACAACTACTGGGGCGAGAAGGCCAAGCTGGCTCGTGTGCGTTTCGCCGTGGTGCCAGATGCGACCACCGAGGCCCTTGAACTCCGCAAGGGCAGTGGCGATATCACCATCAACTCGCTTACGCCCGACACCGTGCTCACCCTCGAGCGCGAGCCCTTTCTTGCCGTCGAACATGCGCCCGGTACAGAGGTGCAATATCTGGGATTCAATCTGCGCGATCCGATTCTGAAGGATGTTCGGGTGCGCCAGGCCATGGCATACGCTCTCGATCGCCGACCGATGATCGAGTATTTGTGGCGCGGCCAGGCGCAACCGGCGCGCAGCGTTCTTCCGCCGCAAAGCTGGGCTTATAACGGAAACGTACCGTCTTACGACCATGATCCTGAGAAAGCCAGAGCTCTGCTCGATTCCGCCGGCTACCCGTTGTCCAATGGCGTGCGCTTCCACATCACCATGAAGACTTCCACTACCGAGAGCACACGCCTGATGGTCGCAGTCATGCAGCAGCAGTTGCGCGAGGTAGGAATTGTGCTCGACATTCGCAGCTTCGAGTCGGCCACGTTCTTCGCCGATGTGACCCACGGAGCGTTTCAGATGTATAGCCTCCGCTGGGTCGGAGGCAACGAAGATCCGGATATCTTCTATGTGTTCCATTCCTCGCGGTTCCCGCCGAACGGGACAAACCGCGGCTACTACTCGAACCCCAACGTGGATGCGCTCATCGACCAGGCCCGCCGCGAAGTCGATCCCAAACTGCGCCGGCCGATCTATGCCGAACTTCAGCGCATCCTCGCCGACGAATTGCCTTACATCGATCTCTGGTATCTGGATAACGTTCTTGTTCACAACAAACGCGTGCGCAATCTGCAGTTGAATCCAGCCGGCAACTACGATTTTCTGCGGACCGCGGAACTCGCTCCAGGATCAAACTAGCAAGCACAAACTAGAAGGCCCTTCGCAGGTTCTCGCTGGAATTTCCGCGTGTTACCATCGACCTTCGTCTCCTCTATGCGAATTCTCTTCATCGGCGACATCTTCGGGCGGCCGGGACGCACCATTGTCAAGGATCGGCTGCCGGGCATCGTCCGCGACCAATGCATCGACCTCGTCATTGCCAACGGTGAGAATTCCGCCGCCGGTTTCGGCATTACTCCTGCGCTCGCCGAGGAACTCTTCGAGCTCAATATCGATGTCATCACCACCGGCAACCACGTCTGGGATAAGCGAGAAATTGTCGACTATTTTCAGATGGTGGAAGGCAATGGCCAAGGCCCCGCCCGGAGGGTTCTGCGCCCGGCAAACTACCCCGCCGACATGCCCGGCTGGGGCTTGTATCAGAGCCAAAAGGCAAAGATTCCTTATGCCGTGATCAACCTCCAGGGCCGCGTCTTCATGGCCTCGAACGACGACCCATTTCGCATCGCGGACCAGCTTTTGAAAACCATTGACGCGAAAATAATTTTCGTCGACTTCCACGCCGAAGCCACTTCGGAAAAGATTTCTCTCGGCTGGTATCTCGACGGTCGCGTGACCGCCGTCGTGGGCACGCATACCCACGTACCCACGGCGGACGAGCGCGTTCTCCCCGGCGGAACGGCCTACGTTACCGACGTTGGCATGACCGGTCCCTATGACGGCGTGATCGGGGTAAAGAAAGAATTGGTGGTCGGTAAATTTCTCAATGGCATGCCGGTGCGCTTCGAGCCCGCCACCGGCGATGTTCGCCTCTGCGCGGTGGTGATCGACTGCGACGAAAAGACCGGCAAAGCTCGGGATATTGAGCGCCTGATGCTGAGTTGAGACCCTAAGCTGAAAACTCTGAACTCATAACCGATCAGACCACCCCGGTGACGCAAGAAACGCATCCGCCCTCGTTCTATTTTCGCGGTTTACACCCCCCGCCGAGCTAGTCAAACTAAAGGCCCCAGCACTATTTAGCCATCCTAGGAAACCGCCCGACGGGGTAGAATCATGCGAATGCGTTGCGCGCCCTCCATCCTGCCGGCTTGCGTTCTTCTTGCGCTCGTGAGCCTTCCCGTCTTCGCTGCCAATAACAACAGCGAGGTCGTCGATCCGCCTTCGATCTCCTGCGGTAACGGCATTCCCGGCGGTGTCCGCTGCATTCCTTCCAAGAAAGACACCAAGGACGCCCACAGCGCCTACGCCCGCGGCCTGAAACTGGAAGATCGCAATCGCTTTGAAGAAGCCTTCGCCCAATTCGATGAGGCCTCGCGGCTGGCTCCACTGGACACGCATTTCTTTTCGGCACGTGAAGTGGCAAAGTCGCAATTGGTGTTCGAGCACACCCAGCGCGGTGACGCATTCCTGGCCAACGCGCAGCTTGAAGCAGCCGCGGCGGAGTTTCGCGCGGCGCTGAAAATCGATCCCGACAACAGCTACACTCAGCAGCGTCTCGTGGCGGCCTTGCGCGACGTGCCAGCTCCCGCCGCGCTTCGGGGCTCGCCATTAATCGCCGATTCCAGCGAACTCCATCTCCAACCCAGCTCGGGACGGGCTACATTTCACTATCGCGGCGACGTGCGCGGCCTCTTCACGGAGCTGGTGGCTGCCTATGGAATGAGCGCTGAGTTTGACGATTCGGTGCAGGCCAAGCCGGTGCGCTTTTTCGTGGACGATGTCGATTTCTTCACCGCTCTCAACCTGGCCTGCCGCGTGAGTAAAACCATGTGGGCAGCTCTGGACGGGCACCAGCTTTTGCTGGCCACTAATACCCCCGAAAATCACAAGCAGTTCGACCGCATGTCTCTCGCCACGTTTAGCGTCCCCGGAGCCGTTACTCCGCAGGATATAACCGAATTGGTCACATCGCTGCGCAATATCTGCGACTTTCAGAAGATCAGCAGCAGCCAGCTCGGAACCATCGAAGTGCGCGCCCCCCAGGCAACTCTATCTGCCTGCACCAAACTTCTACAACAACTCACCAGCGAAGCGCCGCAGGTCGCGCTCGATGTCGAAATCTACGAGATCGACCACAATTTCACTCGCGACATCGGCATGCACATCCCCGACACTTTTAATTTGTTCAATATCCCCGTGGCCGCGCTGGCCGGGTTGAGCGGGTTGGGTGGGCAAAGCATCACGTCGCTCGTCAATCAGTTGATCTCTTCCGGAGGCATCAACCAAGCGGGGAGTACAGCGATCTCCGCTTTGCTGGCGCAGTTGCAAGGCAGCGGGACGAACTCTGTATTCAGCCAGCCGGTGGCCACCTTCGGTGGCGGCCTCACCTTTTCGGGACTCAGCCTGGATCAGCTGACCACGTCTCTTTCGCTCAATGAATCCTGGTCGCGCAGTTTGAGCCGTGCCACGCTCCGCGCGGGACAAGGGAAAGAAGCCACCTTCCACGTGGGCGAGCGCTTCCCCATCCTTAATGCCTCGTACGCCCCGGTCTTTAATTCACCGCAGATTTCCTCCGTGGTGGCCAACCAGAGCTTTGTTCCTCCGTTCCCTTCGGTGAGCTACGAAGATCTAGGATTAAATCTCAAGGCCACCACCGTGATTCACGGCGACGATGATGTGAGCCTGAAGCTGTCATTGCAGGTGCGTTCGCTCACCGGAAGCAGCGCCAACGGCGTGCCCGTAATCTCGAACGAGGAATACGAGGGCAGCATCCGCCTTCGCGATGGTGAGCCTGCCGTGATCGCCGGCCAGATCACGACCAACGACGAGTACTCCATGGCCGGAATTCCCGGACTTCAATTCCTTCCTGGCCTCAATCAGGCCCTCGCCGACAACAACCGCATGAAGGAAGAGGACGAACTGCTCATCGTTATCACGCCGCATGTGGTCGCCAACCACAGCCGTTCTACGGACGCGATTTGGGTCACTGCAAACTAGGTGGTGCTGGCTTCGCGGCGAAATCCACCAGCGCCTTCAGCGTCTCGGCCGGAATCTGACTTATATTCCCCACGCTGCGCCCGTTGATAAACAGAGTTGGCGTACCCGTCACATTCACTGACTTTCCCAGTGCAATCGAAGTATCTACGCGAGCTTTCGTTGCCGGGCTCTTCGCGCAGGTTGCAATGTCCGCGCCCTTCACTCCCGAAGTGTCGGCCAGCGCGGTCAATTTTTCATCGGCGTTCTCGGCGGTGATGTCCGCTTGCCCGTCATAAGTCTTTGCGATGAACTTCCAGAAGGCATCGTTGGAGGCTTGCGCAACGCAGTCCGCGTAATCCGCCCCCTTCGCCGCCCAATTGTGCATTTCGAGGGGAAAGTTCTGGAAGACGAACCGAGCATTCGGCTCCGCCGCAATCAGAGCTTCGATCGCCGGCTGTGCCGCTTTGCACGCCGGACATTGCAGGTCGCCGAACTCGACAATCATCACCGGCGCGTCCTTTGGTCCGCGCGCAGGTCCCGTAACACCCGTGGTCAGTGCTTTTCTCACCGGAGCGAAAGGATGCGCGCCGAACGGAATAATATCGCCGACCACCGCATGTTCGCCATCCGCGCTTACGTAGAACCGGCTCAACTGCTGCCCCTGCGGGGTTGCCATAACCACATCCACCTGAGCCAGCCCCGTTACGGGCGCGGGTTTGATGCTGGCAATCTTCCAGCTCATTTGCGGCTCATAACCGAAGGTCTGTTGCATGAAAGAATCCACCGTCGCCTCCGACGGAAGATTGGCTTCCGCCGTCGACGCCGCCTTATCCGTTTTTTTGCTGGAAGATTGAGCGACAGCCAGACCGCAAGTCAAGAGCAATATAAAAACCGACTGAAGAAAACGGCGCATGAGTTCCTTTCTAATTCAAGCCACAATTGTGTTTGATGCAGATCCTACGGAACAACCCGACAGAGGTTTTCACAATTCGCTCTTGGCCGCGATGGGAAAACGCCGCCCGTAGCCGAAAGCCTTGGGAGAAATTTTTATGCCCGGCGCCGCCTGCTGGCGCTTGTATTCCGCGCCGTCCACCATCCCCACGACCCGCCGCACCACCTCGATATCGAACCCACGGTCCGCGGCAATTCGCTCGGCGGAGTGCGCGTCTTCCACATAATCCTCAAGCACCGCATCCAGAATTTCGTAAGGCGGCAGCGAGTCGCTGTCTTTCTGATCGGGCCGCAATTCTGCCGAAGGCGGCTTTTCCAGAGTAGCCCGCGGTATGACCGGACGCTGCGCATTTACATAATGACTCAACCGGTAGACCAGCGTCTTCGGCACATCTGAAATTACCGCGAGACCGCCCACCATGTCCCCATAAAGTGTACAGTACCCCACGCCCAACTCGCTCTTGTTGCCCGTGGAAAGCACGATCGCGCCGAACTTGTTGGAGAGCGCCATGAGCAATATGCCCCGCGCCCGGGACTGAATATTTTCCTCGGTCGTATCTTCCTTACAACCCGCGAACACGCCCTTTAACGTCTCCCGGTAGGCTTCTACCGCGCTGTTGATCGAGAGCAGCTCGAAGCGAATGCCCAGATGCTTGGCGACCGCGCGAGCATCCTCAATCGACCCCGGCGAAGAGTACGGTCCGGGCATGCCCACTCCGATCACGTTTTCCGGACCGACCGCGTCCGCGGCAATCACCGCGGTCAGCGCCGAGTCGATACCGCCGCTGAGCCCGATGATGGCCTTTCGAAACCCGCACTTGAAGATATAGTCGCGCGTGCCCAACACCAATGCCGCATAAACGCTGGCCTCTTCGCCCTCTATCTCTTCGTGCAGGTCGCCGGTAAGACTCTGCGAATCGAAGCAGATCAGATCTTCTTCGAAGGACTTAGCCTGCGCAATGATTTTCCCCTCAGGGTTCAAAACGATGCTCGATCCATCGAACACGAGGCTGTCGTTCCCGCCCACTTGATTCACCATTGCAACCGGCACCTTGTGCTGGCGCGCAATTGAGGCCAGCATGTCCCGCCGCACTTCGCGCTTGCCGATCCAGAATGGCGATGCGGAGATGTTCAACACGATATCGCCCCCGGCCCGCACCAGCGCGTCCACGGGATCCACGGTATATAGCCGTTTGGGCCAAAACAATTTGTCGTTCCAGGCATCCTCGCAAATCGTAAGCGCCACGCGCTTTGCACGCAGGGAAAACAGGTTCTGGGTTTTTGCCGGAGCGAAGTTGCGCATCTCGTCGAACACGTCGTAGGTGGGCAAAAGCATCTTTGATTGCAGAAACGCAATTTTGCCATCCTGCAAGAGAGCGGCGGAATTCATCACCGATTTGCCAGTCTCCGATTCGGCGGGAGTGACCAGGCCGCAGATCACTGCAATGCCGCGGGTCGCAGCCGCAATCTGTTCGGCAGTCTCGCGATTGCGCGCCACAAAAGAAGACCGCTCCACCAGATCGCGGGGCGGGTACCCGCAAACCGATAATTCCGGAAACAAAATCAGTTCAGCGCCTCCGGCGCGCGCGCGGCGGGAAAACTCAATAATCTTCGCTGCGTTACCGGAAAAATCTCCGACCGTAGGATTGACCTGCCCAAGCGCAATCTTCACATCTTTAGTGTAAAGCGGAGACGGGTCGAGGCCAAGTTGCCTTCCGCACTACACCGGTTTCGCGTCCGCGCCCACCGCGGCTGCCTTCGCCACAAAGGACTGGCCATGTATGGTATGGGTTCCCGTTCCGGATTGAACGGACGGAATGCCCAGCTACGAGTCGCTTCCAGCAGCAGGGGCGAGCAGCCCTTTCAGGATCGCGTCAACGTGCAGCTGCGCCAAATCGATGAATGGAAACGGGGTGTTGGATTGGTCGAAAAGCAGAGCGAGATCCGTCCCCGCAAAAACAATCGACTCCACTCCCTCGCGCCGAATCAGCCGCTGCGCCAGGAGAGTTAACGCTCGCCGATCTTCTTCCGTGCCTTCGCCCCGCGCAGCCGTTCGCACGTATATTTCGTGGATTTGCTCCAGTTCCGCCGGTTGTGGACGAACGGCGTTTTTCCCCTAGTGTCCCGAACAGATCACTTTCAAGCGTAAAGCGCGTGCCAAACAAAGCAACCCGCTTCCCTGCGATGGCTTCCCGCGCAACTTTCAAAAGATCGACCAGCGGCAGCGGCGACCTCGCCGCCAGCTCACGAATGCAAATATGAGGAGTCACCGCAGAAATAGCCGCAAAATCCGCTCCCCCATCCTTTAACTGTCCAACGAGAGCGGCCAGATATTCCGTCAAATCTTCCAACTGCTCGGCCTGCACATATCCCAGCACACGGCGCATGTCGGCATGCACCATCACCAGATGAAGAGGCTTTTGGCGCTGCTCGTGGGCTTTGGCGAGGGCCTGGTAATACTGGACTGTTGCCCCCACTCCGAGGCCTCCAATCAACCCCAGGCAGCGGCTCGCCCTCTCGTCCAGTATCGGCTCCTTGTATTTCGGCAACAATAAGGCTTACGGCGTCACGCCCGAAGCCCGCGGCCCCTGCTCTGGATGCTCCTCAGGCGCATTCACATTGTGCCGCACATCGGAACCCTGCACCCAGAAGATGACGTCCTCAGCGATGTTGGTTGCATGGTCGGCCACGCGTTCCAGATTGCGCGCGATCAGCAGCGCGTCGAGCGCCTGCCGCACCACCTCGGGACGCGTGTTCATCGTTTTCACCAGTTGGATGAAAGCATCGTCCTTCATGCGATCCACCACGTTGTCCATCTCCAGCACGGCCTGCGCCAGTTCAACCTTTCCTTCGATAAATGACTCCAGCGCCCGCCGCACCATGGCGCTCACCGCCGCACCCATGCGCGCAATGTCCACCGGCAAATCAACCACCGGAAGATCCACCATGTCCATCACCCGTTCGGCGATGTTCACCGCCTGGTCGCCAACCCGCTCCAGATCGGAATTAATCTTGGTAACGGCAAGGATAAACCGCAGGTCCACAGCCATGGGCTGCTGCATCGCCAGCAAATCGAAAGCTGCCTCGTCGATCTCCCGTTCAGAGGTATTGATCAGGGTCTCGCCCTCCAGAACCATCTGGCAACGGGTCAGGTCGCGATCGATGTAGGCCTGCCGGGCGCGGTCCACCGCCTGTTCCGCCAGCCCTCCCATGCGAAGCAACTTCTGGCGTAGATCGTCAAGCCCTTGCTGAAAACGCGTGCGCATTCGCCGAACCTTTCCTTAATGGAATCTGCCTTATCCGAATCTTCCCGTGATGTAATCTTCCGTCCGCTTGTGCGTCGGTTTGGTAAAGATTTTTTCGGTCTTATCGAACTCGATCATCTTGCCCAGCAGAAAGAAGCCGGTGAACTCGGCCACTCGCGCCGCCTGCTGCATGTTGTGGGTCACAATTACGATGGTATACCGCTCCTTAAGCTGAAAGATCAACTCTTCAATTTTGCCGGTGGAGATCGGATCCAGCGCCGAGCACGGTTCATCCATCAGCAGAACCTCGGGCTCAACCGCCAGAGCTCGCGCGATGCAAAGCCTCTGCTGCTGTCCGCCGGAAAGGCTGGCGCCCGATTTTTTGTGCAGCTGATCTTTTACTTCCTCCCACAGCGCGGCCGCATCCAGCGATTTTTCCACGACCTCATCCAGCTTGCGCCGGTCTCCAAAGCCATTCAGCTTTAACCCCGAAGCCACATTGTCGTAAATCGACATGGTTGGAAACGGATTGGCCTTCTGAAAAACCATCCCCACCCGACGCCGTAGCTGCGTAGCCGAAGTGCCGTTGTAGGCGTCGATTTCTCCAATGCGCACACTACCAGTAACTCGCGCCTCCGGAATAGTTTCGTGCATCCTATTCAAGCAACGGATGAAGGTCGACTTGCCGCACCCCGAGGGCCCAATCAGCGCTGTGGCATGGTTGGCCGCCACTGCCAGTTGAACGTCGTACAGCGCCTGCGTCTTGCCGTACCACGCGTTCAGATTTTCAACCTGGATGCCAACTCCCATACGCTAGGCGGCTCCGAAGGTACCGCGGCGGACCGCAAAACGCACCGCCGCCACGGCGGTTACGATCAGAATAATCAGCACGAGAGCGCCCGCCCAAGCCTGGCGATGCCATTCATCGTAAGGAGAGATCGCGTAACTAAAAATCTGCAACGGCAGCGCCGCCGTCGGCTGAGTGGGACGCAGATTCCAGAACTGATTTCCGAACGCCGTAAACAGCAACGGCGCGGTCTCGCCCGCCACTCGGGCAAAAGCCAGCATGATCCCCGTAATCACCCCTGAAGTCGCCGTGCGCAGCGTAATCGAGAGCGTCGTCCGCCAGCGCGGAATGCCCAGCCCGTAAGCCGCCTCGCGCAACGCCCGCGGCACCAACAGAAGCATCTCCTCGGTAGTCCGCGTGATCGTCGGAATCATCATGATGGCCAGCGCTACTCCACCCGCCAGCGCAGAGAAATGTTTCTGATAAAGCACGACTATGGCGTAAGCCACAATCCCCACCACAATCGAAGGCACTCCATTCAGCACGTCCGCCGTAAAACGAACCGCATCTCCGAAGCGGTTGTGCCCGTACTCCGCCAGGTAAATACCGGCGCCCACTCCCACGGGCACTCCCAGAATGCTGGCCAGCGCCAGAATAAACACCGAGCCCACAATCGCATTCGCCATCCCGCCGCCCGCTTCACCCACCGGTTTCGGCGTCTGCGTGAGAAACGCCCAGTTGATCGATCCGACGCCGCGATACACCAGGTAGGCAAAGATCGCAAACAATGGCACCAGCACCAAAATCACGGTCAGCACGGCCACCCCGGTCATTACATGGTCGGTGATCCGGCGCCGCAAAGCGATCGGTGGAACCGTGTGTCTCACGGAAGCTTTTGTTTTCTCAGGCATTCGCCCTCGAAGGCTGGCCCCGCGTTACGCTCCAGACCAGCAACCGTGCCAGCGCATTGACCACGATCGTCACCAGAAACAGCGCCAGCCCAATCTCGATCAAAGCTGCCAGATTTATATCGCCGGTGGCCTCGCTAAATTCATTTGCCAGCACGCTGGCCATGGTGTAACCCGGTGCAAACAGCGACTTCGCAATCTCCGGCCGGTTTCCAATCACCATGGTGACGGCCATAGTTTCTCCCAGCGCACGGCCTAATCCCAGGATGATGCCGCCCATAATCCCNGGGCGCGCATTCCGCANCACCCCCACGCGAATCATCTCCCACCGCGTAGCACCCAGCGCCAGTGCGGCCTCGCGTTGATGCTGCGGCACTACCATCAGCACTTCGCGCGTAATCGAGGAAATAATCGGAATGATCATGATCGCAAGAATGATTCCTGCGGCCAGCATGCTGATGCCGTAGGGCGGTCCGGTAAAGAAACCGGTCCAGCCCAACGTCTTCGACAAGAAGGGTTGAACATAGTTGCTGAGAATCGGCACAAGCACAAAGATCGCCCATAGTCCGTAAACCACGCTCGGAATCGCCGCCAGCAACTCCACGAAAAACGAGAGCGGCCCGCGCGCCGCCTTGGGGCACATCTCCGTAGTAAATACTGCTACTCCGACCGCTAGAGGTACCGCGATGATCAAAGCAAGAAGCGACGAGACGAGGGTTCCGTAGATAAACGGCAGAGCGCCGAATTGTTCGTTAACCGGATCCCAATCCCGCGCGGCGAAGAATTTAAATCCGAACGCATGCCACGAAGGGCCGGACCGCAGAACCAGTTCGTAGACGATCAAAACCAATGTAGCCAGCACGGCCAGGGCGCACAGCAGCATTCCGAACTGGAATACCTTGTCGCCCGCCTCTCCTAGCTGGGGTAAGAAATACCCCCACCGAATTCGCGTAACTTTCGTGATCTCAATGGGTTGCGGAGCAGGCATATCGGGCCGAGGTCGGGCAGGAAAAGCCATTCCGCTCCACCCTATCAGAATCCTGTTAATACGGTGTTAAAATGACCAAGCTTTTCAGGATTGCCTTCGCAGACAAGCCTGTACTGTCTTCTCCGAGTCGCTTCTTAAGTTATGTCGATCGTTCCACAGCACAGCCGTGCGGTTTTTCAAAAGCTTGGGCGGGACCTGGCCAAGCTTTTTTCGAAGTCGCCGGCAGAGAGTGTACACCGCTTTCGCACCGGCACGCGGCGCCTCCAGATACTGCTCGCCGAACTTTCTCCCAAACTCGATCGCAATGAGAAAAAACTTCTGAAACAGCTCGCTCGGATCCGCAAGCGCGCCGGCAAAGTGCGCGATTTGGATGTCCAATTGACGGCCCTGCGCAACTTCAAATTTCCCCGCCAGCCCCGGCGTAAGACCCAACTCATGAATTGCCTGATCGAACTTCGCGGCCACCAGGAAAAGAAACTGCGCAAGGAAGTCGATCCCGCCACCATTCGCGAAATTCGCAAGCGCCTGAAGCGCGCCGCCACGCGTTTCAATCCGAAAACGGCTCGCGATCCTTTGCCCGTCGCCAAAGCAATGCTCGCGAAGCTCGATGCTGCGGATGCGCCACTCACCGAGGCCGTGCTGCATCAATACCGCATTCTAAGCAAACGAGCCCGCTATGCGGCTGAGTTTGCCAGTCCATCCCCCGAAGCGGCCAGCTTTATCGCCGCAATAAAAGCTCTGCAAGACGCCCTGGGCGACTGGCACGACTGGCAAACTTTAACGCAAACCGCAACCGATCACCTCGGCGACGTCCGCGAGTCGCCCCTGGTCGCGGAACTTCACAACGTCACGGGAGCAAAGTTCCGGCAAGCCGTGACCGTGCTTCGTCGCGCCCGGGGAAAACAAGAAGCCGCCTCCGATCAAACTGCCCGGCGGCCGCTCGCCTCGCCACAAAGTGCAACCCGCGACGTAGCGTCCGCAGCCTGACCTCGCCCATCCACTTCTTCCGCCGTGGTCCGAATAGCGCCGCAAGTCAAAATGCAACCGCACCCCATCTCACTGCGTTTAATTTTTCTCGCTGTCACCTAGTCAACGGGGAGAGGGCACGTGCATTATGTGGAATCCGGGCAAATTGCAAGTCTTTCCTGTTGGTTCCTCGCCGCCGCAGTACCAGCATTACGAAGTCTCGGTACTCCACTGAGATCCAAGACCTCTGGTTAAGAACTTGTTTTGCAACTTGAGAATTTGGGCGCTGGCATCGGGCAAGATTAGTCGAGTCGGCGTCATCGAACGGAGAGACCTCGAATCCAACATTCAACCATATGGTTGACAAACAGTCTTTGATGGGAGATATTCAACCATATGGTTGTGCATCGGATCAGGATGAACGCTGTGTTTCATGCGCTCGCACACGATGCGCGGCGGGACATGCTTCGCCGACTCGCGTCGGGCGAACTCAGCGTCGGAGAGCTCGCTGCGCCGTTGTCCATGTCCCTGGCCGCAGCTTCCAAACACATTATGGTGCTCCAGCGTGCGGGTCTGATTCGGCGTCACGTAAGGGGCCGATGCCATGTATGCCGGTTGGAAGCCGGTCCACTCGCCTCGGTTTCATCTTGGCTGCGGTTCTATGAGAGTTTTTGGAGCGAACGTCTGGACGCTCTAGCCGAAATCATTCAATCAATTCCGAAAGAGAGAAGACAGAAATGACTTCCGCAACAAAATACCCCACGGTCCGCCTCGAACGGATGATTCCGGCGCCGCCGATTGACGTTTATCAAGCGTGGCTTGATCCGAACACCCTACGCCGCTGGCTGGCTCCAGGGGGCATAAAAACGGACCGCGTGGAGATCGATGAGCGCGTGGGCGGGCATTATCGGATCTGGCATACCAACGCTGGCATCAGCGTCGGTGGTTTCGATTGCGAAATCCTCGAACTCACGCCGGCTGAGCGCATTGTATTTCGCTGGGGCTTCGTGGGTCCCGCCAGAACTGATGGCCCCGTATACGACTCCCTTTTGACAATTACCCTGCGCGAGACGCCGACGGGTACCACGCGCCTCACTCTGGTACACGAGCGTCTTGAGGATCTCGCTACAGCGATGCCGCATGTGGCCGATCAGGTTGTGTTCGGATGGGAGTCTGTCTTGGCGAAACTAGCCGCTGCGATGAGCACTTCGTCGGAGGTGGATCAATGCGCAAGGTGATCGCATTCGAATGGATGAGCCTTGATGGGGTCGTTCAGGCGCCCGCCAACCCTAACGAGGATGTGAGTGGGGGATTCACGCACGGCGGATGGCACATTCCGTATTTTGACGCTCAGTCCATGAAGTGGGTTTTGGACAACGTAAGTCAGGCAGGCGGCTATCTTTTGGGACGTCGCACTTACGAGATGTTCGCGGCGCATTGGCCAAATGCGTCCGCCGAAGAACAGGCGCTTGCCGTGCCGCTGAACACCCTACCCAAATACGTCGCTTCGCGCACTCTCAAGGAGCCGCTTTCGTGGGACAAAGCTCGTCTTCTTGGCCACGATGTTGCTGCAGAGGTCCGTGCTCTCAAACGTGAGGATGGTAAAGATCTGCTGGCCATCGGGAGCGCGGAATTTGTTCGGACCTTAATTGCGCATAACCTGGTTGACGAATTCAGGGTGATGATCGATCCGGTTTGCCTTGGAGGCGGCAAACGGTTCTTCCCGGAGAGCGGCGCGCTCTTGTCGTTGCGTCTCGTCGAGAGCCGTGTCGTGTCCACTGGCGCGTTACTCGCCACCTACACACGAGTGGCAGTTTGATGGTGGCGCGTCAGGTATCTTCCCGGATTCATCATCTATACCGTTGGGCATCACAGTTCTGTGCGACTGGCATTACCGTCTGCCTAAGCGTTGTGATCTGTACCTACGCCACGCTCATCTGCCGTGGCGTAGGCCCTGCCGGAGTAGGCACGTCCGCCAATTCCGACAGGAGATTTTCGTAAAGAATGGCAATTATCAGTCGGTGGTCCATGAAAGCCAAAGGGACCACTCAAAGCGGAACGAGGAGAAAGTGTGGATTCAAACGATCTGTATGAAGAGGTCTTAACGCAGGCGGCGGTACAGGCTCGGTGCTACCTACGAACGATTCGAGAGCGTCACACTGGGGTGACACCGGAAGCGATCCAAGGCATGAGTGCGCTCGGCGGTCCGTTGCCCGCCCGGGGAGAGAATCCACTGGCAATCCTGAAACTGCTCGACGACGCCGGTTCACCGGCCACGGTGGCGAGTATGGGTGGGCGTTTCTTCGGAGGAGTCATCGGCGGCGCTTTGCCAGTCAGCGTTGCGGCTCACTGGTTGGCCGATGCCTGGGATCAAAATGCGTGTCTGTATGATATTTCGCCTGTCGGAGCACATCTCGAAGACGTCGTTCTTCCGTGGATCCTCGAATTGCTCGGTCTGCCGCCGGACAGTGGCGGCGCGTTTGTAACCGGTACACAGATGGCTGATGTGACCGCTCTCGCCGTGGCGCGAAGCAGTATCCTGCGGAAAGTGGGATGGGATGTCGAACGGGACGGATTATTCGGAGCTCCTCCGGTCACCGTAATCGTCGGCGAAGAGGTTCACGCGACGATGTTCAAAGCCTTGGCGCTGCTCGGGTTCGGGAAAGGCCGAGTGCAAATCGTTCCCGCTGACTCTCAGGGGCGCATGAAGCCATCGCTTCTACCTCGCGTATCTGGGCCGGCCATCGTTTGCGTCCAGGCCGGTAACGTGAATACAGGCGCCTGCGATCCAATCGATGAGATCTGCGACATTGCGCACCAAATGGGCGCATGGGTGCATGTCGATGGCGCCTTCGGTCTCTGGGCTGCCGTTAGTTCTCGTCGAAAGCATTTAGTGGAGGATGTTGCGCGGGCCGACTCCTGGGCGACCGATGCGCATAAATGGCTCAACGTGCCTCAGGATAGTGGAATTGCCATCGTAAAGGATGCGGAAGCCCTGGGTCGCTCGATGTCGATTGCAGCGGCTTATTACCCTCCGGACGCTGAGGCGAAACGGCAGCCCATGCAATGGGGGCCTGAATCTTCGCGTCGCGCTCGAGCAGTTGAAATCTGGGCGGCACTGCGTTCCCTCGGAAAACAAGGTGTGGCCGACCTCATCGATCGTTGCTGTCAACACGCTGCAACATTCGCTGAGGCTCTTCGTGCCGGAGGGTGTGAGGTTCTTAACGACGTGGTGCTGAATCAAGTGCTGGTCTCTTTCGGAGACGACGAAATCAACACTAGGGTCATCGATGCTGTGCAAGCAGAAGGAACCTGTTGGTGTGGCGGCACCGTTTGGAGAGGGCGCAAAGCAATGCGAATCAGTGTGTCCTCATGGGCAACGACGGACCTTGACGTTAGCCGCAGTGTGGCTGCAATCCTGAAGATTGCAGAAGATCAATCCTCGTCGAGCGTCACGTTTGCGCGAACTTCTACAGAGGGTCCGATAGATAGCCGCTAATCTGAGTCGGCCTCACAACTGGCGCATCATCGCCAATGCGCTCATCAAGCAGCGAATTTGTACCGAGAATGTATGGTCCGCCGCGCGACTGCAAGGGAAAGGCTTTGGGCGAGAAGACAAGTCTGCGCAAATGTATTCGGCCTTTTGATGGAGATCGGCTCTCCTGGCCATGATGAGTTGCGCGCGGCTCTGTCCTTATAAGTCGGTCGGTCGTTGAAGACCATTCTCGGTATCAGGTTGAAGACACGCCGTTGTTCTCGTGGATGTCCCATCCGGCACGAGCAAGGTCGGTCAGGCAAAGATGGCGAAGGGTGTGTGTACTGAATCGCTCGACCTGTGCTCTCCGTGCAAGTTCGAGGACGATCTTCGACCAACTCCAGATAGAGATCGGTTCCCTATAGTTGCGACGGGACTCCGAGAGAAAGAGCGATCCACGCTTCTGCCCCAGAGTGCGCTCATGCTGGAGATACCGGAAAAGCAGTTCACTGCGGGAAGCGGAATATGGAACCACGCGCTCCCGGCGTCCCTTAGTGCTCTCCGCGCCAACCCTGAGTGTGCGGCGTGGAGGGTCGATGTCATCGCTGCGGAGACTGCACAACTCCTCACGGCGCAACCCTGCATCGTATGCAAGCGCCAGCATGACGCGGTTGCGGATCGACTCTTGCCGAGCCGCAACAAGAATGCTGTGCTAGTCATCCTCGTTCGGAATCCAGGGCAACTTGTGGTGCCGGGCGATCATCGCTCGGCCGGTAAGCCCCAGTGCCGCCGGGTTGTTGGACCGCACTCCTTCTTCCATCAGATAGGCATGGAACAGACGAACCACCGTCGATAGCTGCTGGATGGTGGCGTTCGAGAGGCGGCCACCGTTAGCCTGCAAACTGGCAAGATAAAGTCCAACGTCGGAGCGTGTGACCGACACACAAGAGAACTGGTGTAGCCCGAGAAAACTTAGATAGCGTTCCAGACAACGCGAATAGGCATCGAGCGTGTTGAATGCCAAACCGCGGTGCGACTGAATCGTGAGCCAGGAGCGGGCATGAGGATCGGCTGCGACCAAGGGGCACCGATCCCAGCGGATAGGGTGGACAACAAAATCACACGGCAAACGAACCTCCTGTTGGAGGTTCCAGAACAACAGATGAGAGGGTGCGCCCGCTTTACGCTGCTCGCGCGGCGACGAGGAGCCAACAGGAAAGACTTGCGTTTGCCCAGATTCCACATAACTTACAGGACTCGATGACGTTCAGGTNGTCAAACAGCCAATCTCATTGTCAGTTGTGCTCGGTCAATCCTGCGGTTCTGGACTTCGACATTGTCTCGGACCACGAAACCTCACGGCAGCAGGCATTTGTTGCACCCGCTGCGCCTGCAACATTCTGGAGGCTCTCGCTGGAGTGAAGCCGCGATCTTCTGAGTAAACCATCCAGATGACGCACCGCCATTCGACATGTAAACTGTCTTCCTTGCCTCATGCCAACCTTCGCCGCAGTCGATATCGGCTCCAACTCCGTTCGACTGAAGATCGCGCGCCTCGCCAGCGGTCATCTTCGCCCCGTCCACGAAGACCGCGAAGTCACTCGTCTCGGTGAAGGCGTCTTCCGCTCCGGTTTTCTCACCCCCGAGTCGATGGCCGAAACCGTAAAAGTCCTGCGCCGCTTTCACCGTGCCACACAACAAGTCGTTACCGATCCCGTTCGGGTCGTCGCCACCAGCGCCCTCCGCGATGCCCGCAACTCCCAAGCCTTCCTCGAGTGGGTACGCTCCGCCACCGGCTGGAACGTCGAAATCATCTCCGGATTGGAGGAAGCTCGCCTCATTCACCTCGGACTCATCTCCAATCTTCGCGCCGCCCCTTCGGCCACGCTAATGATGGATCTCGGCGGCGGCAGCTGCGAGCTCACCGTCTCTGCCCACGGCCATATCCGCGAAACCGTCAGTCTTCCCCTGGGCGCCGTCCGCCTCACCGACGAATTCCTGCGCCACGACCCGCCGCGCAAGGGCGAACTGAAACGCATGCAAGGCTTTGTCACCCGTGAAGTCAATCGCATCGCCTCTCGCGTGGTGGCGGCCAAGGTCAAAAACGCAATCGCCACCTCGGGAACCGCCGCCGCGCTCGCCACCGCTGCCAGCCATCTGCGCAAGAACGGCCCGCGCCAGCGCATGATCGTCTCCCGCGCCGAGATGACCAGGCTCGCCAAGTGTCTGGCCCGCCTGCCCGTGGAGGAGCGGCGAAAAATGGAAGGCATCGGTCTCCGCCGCGCTGAAATTGTGATTGCCGGAGCCGTGGTCTACCAGGAATTGCTCGACCGCTGCCATCTCAAGGGATTTCGCTATTCCCCTCTGGGCTTGCGCGACGGGTTGCTGGCACAAATGGCGGCTGAACATGACAGCAGCACCCGCTCCGGAAAGCAGATCGAATCCGAACGCTGGGAGTCGATCACCAGGGCCGTGGCGCACTACGGCGTGGATATGAAGCACGCCCTCGATGTCCGCCAATCCGCCATGTCCCTATTCTCAGCGCTGCGTTCGGTGCACAGCTTGGCGCCCGAATACCGGGAATGGCTCTCCGCCGCGGCCATGCTCTACGAGGTCGGAGACCACGTCAACCGCAACGGTCATCACCGCCACACCTATTACATCATTTCGAACTCGGAGATCCTTGGCTACACGCCGCAACAACGCCGTCTGATCGCAGCCATCGCGCGTTATCTGGGTAAGTCACGCCCTACCGCCGACGAACCGCCCATGAAAGCGCTCGACCCCGCCGATCGCGTTGGAGTTCAGAAGGCCATCATGATTCTCCGCCTCGCCCGCTCTCTGAATCTCGGCCGCA
>JGI12635J15846_10000814_pt1 | contig 27126 bp, 27 predicted proteins | sample BlaSpr_A8_OM2_M2_FD_15846 | JGI IMG/M metagenome (IMG submission 15846) | reverse complement strand
TAACGTTTAACCTGGTCGGCGCGCGGATCGGCTGCACCGCGGCTCAGCGCCGCCAATCGGCCTTCGAGCCGGACGCAAACTGGATTGCCTGTCGCCTGCTCGGCATTGGGCGCGGGCGGTGCTGACGTCTGCGCAAGCGCAAAGGAAATTGCGGCGCAGCTAAAGCTGACGACGCCAACCCCCTGTAAAAGCTTGATCATCCGGACTCGGCTCCGCGCGGCGGTCCGATCAAGCGATGCAATGGTGACCAAAGTGTGAAGATCGCAAACTACTCGGCATCTGGCTGATTTTCCGGCCGGGCGCGATCGAAGGCGGAAAGCGCGAGACAAGCGGCCTCGATGCCGGTGATCTTCGGGAAAGCGTCAAGCGGCACCTTCAGCCGCCGGGCATTGGCGACCTGAGGGATGAGGAAGAGATCGGCCAGCGTGACCTCGGCGCCGAACGAGTAGGGGCCGGCCTGGACGAGTGTTTCCAGCGCCGTGAATCCATCAATGACCCAGTAATGGTACCAGGCGTCGATTGCCGGCTGCTCCTGGTGGAGTTCGCGCTTCAAATAACGGAGCGACCCAAGATTGTTCAGCGGGTGGATATCGCAGGCAACAATATCGGCCATCGCTCGCACATGCGCGCGCGAAATTGGATCTTTCGGCAACAGCGGCGGCTCGGGCGCGATCTCGTCGAGATATTCGATAATGGCGAGCGATTGAAACAGCACCTCGCCGCCGGGCGCGACCAGCGCCGGCACGCGCATGTGCGGATTGACGGCGCGGTATTCCGCTTGCCGGTGCCGCCCGCCGTCCTTGATGAGGTGAATCGGTATGGTCTCGTAAGCGATAGCCTTGAGGTTGAGCGCGATGCGCACGCGATAGGCGGCCGACGAGCGGAAATAGGAATAGAGCTTCATCGCTGTGAAACCTGCGGCTCCCGATAGGTCAGGGAAGGGGACTTATCACGGACTTGGGCTGCTTTTGAATACCGGGCCGTTTAGTCGTGCTCGTTTAGTCCTGCGACTTCAGCAACAAGCTGGGTCGATCTTGCCGTCAATTGTGTGAGTGCGCGATTGAACGCCTCGCGATCCGCGGATGTCAGGATTTCGGTCAACCGCTTGGCAAAATCGAGCGCGTGCGGCGCGAGCTCTTCGTAAATGTTTCGTCCGGCCGCCGTGAGCGAAAGAAAGGCTTCGCGTTTATCCTCGCGGTTGGGGCGGCGTCCCAGCAGGCGGCGCTTTTCCAAGATCGCCACCGCCCGCGATACCTTGGTTTTGTGCATGTGGGTATGCGAGCCGATCGCTTTCGCCGTCATCATTTGGTACTGGCCGAGCGTCACCAGCACGCGCCATTCCGGCACGCCGATGCCGTAGCGCTGCGCGTAAACGCGCGACAGCGCCTGCGAGACCAAGCTCGACACGACGTTGAGTTGATAGGGGAGGAACTGCTCGAGCTTGAGCGGGGCTTCTTCGTTGGCCGTCGCACCGCTCACGGCCGCCTGGTCCACGATATCGTTTTCGATTGCGCGCTGACCAGCCATGGCGTCGTCCGCGTCACTCGTGTCCCGAATCCGAAGTTCGTATCATTGTGCGGCACTCTCGTTTGCGAACTTCGGAATCGAAAGGACACTAGCAATTTATTGCTCTAGTGTGGCTTTCGGTTCAGAAGTCCGCATGAAAAAGACGCTCCGAAATGATGCGGACTTCCGAACCGCCACACTAATGGTTTGCTCGGGCGAGGCGGATCGGCCTTGCCAGGATGCGAGCCGCGACCATGACCGAAGTTGCCGACAAGCGCAACGCCATCAAGCCCTTGCGTGCATCGGCTCAATTCCTTAGTTGAGTGTTTGGCTGCGGAGGATCATTTGATGAGCGGCGGCTTCGCCTCTGCCGGCGACTTGTCGGAAAAGACCATCACTTTCGACACGATCGGGCCGGACCTCTACGCCTTTACTGCCGAGGGCGATCCGAATTCCGGCGTCATTGTCGGCGACGACGGGGTCATGGTCATCGACGCCCAGGCAACGCCGGTAATGGCGCAGCAAGTGATCGACCGGGTCGCCAAAGTCACCGACAAGCCGATCAAATACGTTTTGCTGAGCCATTATCACGCCGTCCGCGTGCTCGGCGCTTCCGCCTATGGCGGCGCCGAAATCCTGGCGTCGGATACGACACGCGCCCTGATTGCCGAGCGCGGCAAACAGGACATGGATTCGGAGATCGGACGCTTCCCGCGATTGTTCCGTGCCGTCGAAAGCATCCCGGGCCTCACCTGGCCAACCATCACGTTTCCCGATCAGGTCTCGGTTTGGCTCGGGCGCCGGGAAGTGCGGATCATGCATATCGGCCGTGGCCACACCGCCGGCGACGTGGTCGCCTATGTGCCCGATGCCAATGTGGTGTTTTCCGGCGATCTCGTTGAATATCACTCTGCCTGCTATTGCGGCGACGCGCATTTCACCGATTGGCCGTCGACCTTGGACCGGCTTGCCGAGCTTTCCGCCAAGGCGCTGGTGCCGGGCCGGGGCGCGGCGCTGAAAACGCCAAAGGACGTCGCCGACGGCATCGCCCTGACCGAAGATTTTCTCACCACGCTCTACGCGACCGTCACCGACAGCGTCGGCAAAAGCCGGTCGCTCAAGGAAGCTTTTGACGACGCGCGCCGCGTCATGGATCCGAAGTTTTCGAGTTTCGCCATTTACGAGCATTGCATGCCGTTCAACGTCGCCAGGGCCTACGACGAGGCGAAAGGCCTCGATCATCCGGCGATCTGGACGGCGGAGCGCGACCGCGCCATGTGGGCGCAGCTGCGCGGCTAGTGTCCACTAGCATGAGCGAGCCGCGCAAATCGGTTTATCGCTACGAATACCGGCGCTCGCCCGACCAGGATGCGGGCACGCCAGTCCGTCGTCCGGTTGTCATCGTCGGCGCCGGACCGGTCGGGCTGGCCGCGGCTATCGATCTCGCCTTGCGCGACGTTCCGGTCGTGGTGCTCGACGACGCCGACCGGATCGGCGAAGGCTCGCGCGGCATCTGTTGGTCGAAGCGCACCCTGGAAATTCTGGATCGGCTCGGCGTCGGAGAACGCTTGGTCGCGCATGGCGTGACCTGGAAGCTCGGCAAAGTCTTCTACGGCGACGAGCTTCTGTTTTCCTTCGATCTTTTGCCCGAAGCGGGCCACAAAATGCCCGCCTTCATCAACCTCCAGCAATTTTATCTGGAAAAGGCGCTGGTCGACCGTGCGCTGGAACTGAAAAATCTCGAGGTGCGCTGGAGCAACCGCGTCGTCGGAGTTGACCGGCTCAACGACGGCGCGCGGCTTAGCATCGAGACGCCCGACGGGCGCTATCGGCTGGACGCCGACTGGCTGATTGCCGCCGACGGCGCTCGCTCGAGTGTTCGCAGCTTACTCGGACTAGATTTTGCCGGCGTTACCTTCGCCGACAAGTTCCTCATCGCGGACGTACGCATGGCCGCGGATTTTCCAACCGAGCGGCGCTTCTGGTTTGCTCCGACATTCCACGCGGGACAATCGGCGCTGATGCACCGGCAGCCGGACGATATTTGGCGGATCGATTTGCAACTCGGGCCGGAAGCCGATGCGCTCGCCGAACAGGAGCCGGAGCGTGTTCGGGCGCGGCTGCAAAAAGTGCTGGCGCCGCACGATTTCGAGCTGGAATGGGTCTCGGTTTACACCTTCAATTGCCGCCGGCTCGACCGCTTCGTGCATGATCGGGTGATTTTCATTGGCGACGCTGCCCATCAGGTCTCGCCGTTCGGTGCGCGTGGCGCCAATTCTGGCATTCAGGATGCCGAGAACCTGGCCTGGAAACTCGCCGCTCTCCTTCGCGGGGAGGGGAGTTCCGCGCTGATCGACAGCTACGAGGTTGAGCGCGTCCAGGCGGCCGACGAAAACATCGGCCATTCCACGCGTTCGACCGAATTCATGTCGCCGCGCTCGAACGCGGAGCTGCGCTTGCGGGACGCGGTGTTGGCACTCGCGCCGAAAGCCGAATTCGCGCGACGCATGGTCAATTCCGGGCGGCTTTCGCTGCCGAGTGTTTACGACACGCCGCTGTCGACCGCCGATAGTGCGCCGTTTGCCGGTACGGCGCGGCTTGGAGCGCCGCTTCCCGACGTGCCGCTTGCGCGCCGCGATGGGACACCGGTGCATCTATTGGAATGCGTGCGCGGCGGCTTTCAGGCAATTTACGTCAACGGCGCCGGCACAAACGGCGACCGGCCTCCGCAGATCAACGGCATACCGACGACCGTAATCGGCGAGGACGTTTTCGACCGCGAAGGCCTGTTCGCGCAACGGCTCGACGCGACGCCGGGCTCGACTTATCTCGTCCGGCCGGATCAGCATTTGTGCGCGCGCTGGCGAACGTTCGACGCCGGCGCAATAGCAAGCGCCCGCCGCCGCGCCCTGGCGCAGTGAGGGCCATGGCGAAGCTTACGACCGCATCGCAATTCACCGATCCTGATGCCGCCTATCGGGCGCTGCTGGAGGCAAGGCGGAATTTGTCGGATGAGGAGGCGGCCAAGCTCGACAGCCGGCTTGCGCTCATTCTCGCCAATCACATCGGCGATCTGGAGGTGTTGCGGCAGGCGATCGCGCTCGCCCAGCAGGCCGGCTGATCCCACTTCGTCACACCCGGCAACCGGCCGGGCATGACGAATTCAATTGCGCTTGAACGACATCGGTCTCAGCGCGAGCACTCGATCGCGACAAAATCGTCACAACCGGCGTGGTGACACGCGCCGCTCGCGGGAATCGCGCCGGTAATGTCGTCGCGCTCGACCTTGCGGTAGGACAGGGCTTCGGTGAATTCGTGGGTGCGGCAATAGGAATTTGCCGCGGCGGTGCCGCATACCGCGCTGGACGCGAGGCAGCGATCGACGCCATAGCCGTCGCTGTTATTGGCAACGATAAAAAGACGCTTCTCCGCCTGCGCGGCCGTTCCAGCCAGGACCGCGGCGGCGACAGCCACGGATGCGATTAGGAACCGCATGAGACCCCTCGCGCGGCGGCGAAAAACGCCGCATCAATCGGATTACCGCAAAAAGGAGAATGCGCCCCGTGGAGTTAAGCTTGCGTTAACTTCGCCAATTCGAAGAGCAAGTGACCGCGAAGCTGCTGATTCGGGGCGCGAGGGGTCAGGGCGGCGGTAAAGGCGAGGCTTGACGCGATGCGTCCGATCGACCATTTTCCGCGCCATGTACGGACTGACCACATTCTGCGGCATTTGCCGGGAGATTATTCGCTAGCGACCTTCGCTGGCTGTGGCCGTCTATTCTCCGCTTCGAGATTAAGGGACGCCCGGCCGGCTAGCCGGGCGTTGTCGTTTCGGAGTTGGACTAGCCGATGGAACTGAAGCTTTACGATACGCTGACGCGCGAGAAGCGGGGGTTTCGCCCGCTCGATCCGCAAAACGTGCGCATGTATGTGTGCGGGCCGACGGTCTACGATTTCGCCCATATCGGCAATGCGCGGCCGGTGATCGTGTTCGACGTGCTGTTTCGCTTGCTGCGTCACCTCTACGGCGCCGACCACGTCACCTACGTGCGCAACATCACCGACGTCGACGACAAGATCAACGCGCGCGCGGCGGAGGAATATCCCGGCCTGCCGCTCAACGAGGCGATCCGCAAGGTCACGGAAAAGACCGACAAGCAATTCCACGAGGATGTCGCGGCGCTCGGCTGCCTGCCGCCGACTTTCGAGCCGCGCGCCACCGAGCACATCGGCGAGATGCGGACGCTGATCGAGCGGCTGCTCGCCTCCGGCAACGCTTACGTCGCCGACGACAATGTCCTGTTCAGCGTGCCGTCGATGCCGGATTACGGCCAGCTCTCAAAGCGGCCGCTCGACGAAATGATCGCCGGCGCCCGCGTCGAAGTCGCGGCTTACAAAAAAGACCCCCGGGATTTCGTGTTGTGGAAGCCGTCAAAGCCGGGCGAGCCGGCGTGGCCGTCACCCGCGGGCGTCAACGCGCCCGGCCGCCCCGGCTGGCACATCGAATGCTCGGCGATGGCCTGGAAATATCTCGGCGAGACTTTCGACATCCACGGCGGCGGCATCGATCTCGTGTTTCCGCACCACGAGGACGAGATCGCGCAATCGCGCTGCGCCTTTCACACGCCGGTGATGGCGAATTACTGGATGCACAACGGCTTTCTTCAGGTCGAAGGCGAGAAGATGGCGAAGTCGGCCGGGAATTTCGTCACGATCCATGAGCTGCTCGGCTCATGGACTGGGCCTGTCATCAGATACTCAATGCTTCAAACTCACTATCGTCAGCCGATCAATTGGACAGTTTCGCGACTTGAGCAGGCTCGGCAAGAAATCGGAGACTGGGCTGCGTTTTATTCTGGCTCGGAGGCGCATAACGATTACCAGAGGCGTAAATTCGCACAAATTTCACCGCCTCCCACCGCGGAGTTAATTGACGCGCTCGGAGATGACTTGAATACACCGAATGCCGTTTCAGTGCTGCGGAAGCAATTCTCGGATAGCTCCGTTAGGGGTTTAACTCCTGAGTTCTTTCAGAATTGCGAATTTCTCGGCTTGTTAGATGGAGACGAAATAGGCGCGTTGGAGGACACACACATCTCGGGTATCAATGTTCAACCTCATCTTTTGTCGAGAGCGCGTCCTTACGTAACGCAGTTTCGCGTAGGTTTGGCTAATCATCGTCCGGATGTAGTTGATCGTGCCCAAAACGAACTAAGCGAAATTGGAGTTAGAGCTTCGATACGGCGCAATTCTTTCGTCGAGATCGTTCCGCTTCAAAAGTCCAGCGAGCTAGATAAGGCGGGTATCGATGCCCTAATTACGAAGCGGAATGAGGCCCGTGCAAATAAAAACTGGGACGAATCCGACCGCATCCGCGACGAACTCGCGAAGATGGGCGTCGTGCTGAAAGACAGCAAGGACGGCACGACATGGGAGATCGCGCGATGACCGCGCGCCCGCAACTAAAGCTCGCGATGCGGCCGATGCTGCCCGCCGACGTGCCGATCCTGGCGGAGATTTTTCGCGCCAGCATCGAGGAATTGTCCGCCGACGATTACACGCCCGCCCAACAGGCAGCATGGGCGGCAGCCGCCGACGACGAGGAAGAATTCGCCGCGCGCATCTCGGGCGAGCTCACTTTGGTGGCGACGTTGAGCGGAGACGACATCGGTTTTGCTAGCCTCGCCGACAATAGCCGGATCGACATGCTTTATGTTCATCCGGCGGCGGCCGGGCAGGGCGTTGGCGCCATGCTGTGCGATGCGCTGGAAACGCTTGCTGCGGCGCGCGGCACCAAGGAGCTTTCCGTCGATGCCAGCGATTCCGCTCGCGGCTTTTTTGAGCGGCGCGGCTTTGTCGCCAAAACCCGCAATTCGCTCTCGGTCGGCGATGAGTGGCTCGCCAACACCACCATGGTCAAATCGCTACCGGCACAGGCGAGAGGGAGGCTGCAATGAAACGCCAGGACGTCCCGTTCCAGCGCCATTGGCTCTATTACCTCGTGCTTAAATACGCCGTGATCGCGCTGGCGGTCGGCGTTACAGTGTTCACCGCCTATCGGCTTTACATCGGGTGACGAAAATGGCGCGCGAAACTTTTCTTGGCCTGCGAACCCATCACATCGTGATCGCTGTGATCGCGATTGTGGTCGCCGTCGCGCTGGTTTCAAATTTTTACCTCTGGTGAGTTGATGCCGCGCGAGCGCGTTTATTTGTTCGACACCACGCTGCGTGACGGCGCGCAGACCAACGGCGTTGACTTCACGCTCGCCGACAAGCTCGCGATTGCGCGCATGCTGGACGCGCTCGGCGTCGACTATATCGAGGCGGGTTATCCCGGCGCCAACCCGATCGATACCGCATTTTTTGCCGAGCCCCGTTCTGCGCAGGCCAAAATCACGGCGTTCGGCATGACGCGCCGGCCCGGCCGCTCGACCTCCAACGATCCCGGTCTTGCCGCTATCCTGGAAGCAAACGCCGACGCCATCTGTTTTGTCGCGAAGGCTTGGGATTATCACGTCCGCGTCGCGCTCGAGACCACGGATGAGGAGAATTTGGCTTCGATCCGCGACAGCGTGCGCGCCGCCAAAGCCAAGGGCCGCGAAGTGTTGCTCGACTGCGAGCATTTCTTCGACGGTTACAAGGCCAATCCTGGCTATGCGCTGGCCTGCGCAAAGGCGGCTTACGCCGACGGCGCGCGCTGGGTTGTGCTCTGCGACACCAATGGCGGCACGCTGCCGCACGAGGTCGAGAAGATCGTCGGCGAAGTATGCAAAGAGATTCCCGGCGACCATATCGGCATCCACGCGCATAACGACACCGAGCAGGCGGTGGCGAACTCATTTGCCGCCTTGCGTGCCGGCGCGCGCCAGATTCAGGGCACGCTCAACGGGCTCGGCGAACGCTGCGGCAACGCTAATCTCGTCTCCATCATTCCGACGCTGAAGCTTAAGCCGGAGTTTTCGGAGCAATTCGACATCGGCGTTTCCGATGGCGCGCTCGGTCACGTCGCCCGCGTCTCTCACGCGCTCGACGACTTGCTCAATCGCGCCTCCGACCGGCATGCGCCGTATGTCGGGGAAAGCGCATTCGCCACCAAGGCCGGCATTCATGCTTCGGCGATTCTCAAAGAGCCGAAGACCTACGAGCACGTCGCGCCGGAAAGCGTCGGCAATAAGCGCAGGCTTCTGGTCTCCGACCAATCGGGCCGCTCGAATTTGCTCGCCGAGCTCGATCGCATCGGTCTATCGGTCGACAAGGACGACCCGCGGCTTTCGCGCCTGCTGGAAGAAGTCAAAGAGCGCGAGGCCATCGGCTACGCTTACGAGGCGGCGGACGCCTCGTTCGAGCTGCTGGCCCGCCGGCTGTTGGATAAGGTGCCGCGTTACTTCGACGTCGAGAAGTTTGACGTCAATGTCGAGCGGCGGCTCAACGCCAACGGCGAGCGCGTCACCGTCAGCCAAGCCGTGGTCAAGGTCAAGGTAGGGGACGAGTTGCTTATTTCCGCCGCCGAAGGCATCGGCCCGGTCAATGCGCTCGATCTCGCGTTACGCAAGGACCTCGGCAAATATCAAAGTTACATCACCGGGCTCGAACTGACCGACTATCGTGTCCGTATCCTCAACGCCGGGACCGAGGCGGTGACGCGGGTGCTGATCGAGAGCGCAGACGAGAGCGGCGAGCATTGGACGACAATCGGGGTTTCGCCGAATATCATCGACGCTTCATTCCAGGCCCTGATGGATTCCATCATTTACAAGCTCATCAAATCCGGTGCGCCGGCATCATGATCGATCACATTTCCATTGCCGTGCTCGATCTCGGCAAGGCTGGGGCGTTCTATGCCGCGGTGCTTGCGCCACTCGGCTTTACGAAAATGCGCGAATGGCCGGATGCGGCAATCGGCTTCGGCAAAAAACATCCGGAATTCTGGATCAATAAGCGCGCAGGTATGTCGCGGATCGCTGACGACAGCGGGGTCCATATCTGTCTGCGCGCCCCGGGCCCCGCGAGCGTTGATGCATTCCATGCTGCCGCGCTCAAAGCCGGCGGCTCATCGGATGGCGAGCCGGGAGTCAGGGAGCGCTATAATCCGCGCTACTACGCCGCGTTCGTCCGCGATCTCGATGGCAATCGCATTGAGGCGGTGACGTTTCTGCGGGAAGACTAAGCTGCGTTTTTTTGGGCCGCCGCATCGCCGCGGTCAGCGAAAGCCCGATCCGCCGCCGGAAGATTTACAAACGCTCGGCCGGAACCGCCAATTCTTTTTCCACCGGGCTTACCGATCGCGCCGCTTCGCGAAGCTTCGGCAGAATGTCCTCGACGCGGTCCGCGACCAGAAGCTCTACGCCGTGCGCCGACGATGGCACCAGCCCAAGCCGGCGCATGTGATCAATCAGCACCAGCAGCGGATCCCAGAAGCCATTAATGTTGGCAATCAGGATCGGCTTCTTGTGGCGGCCGAGCTGCGCCCAGGTCATTTGCTCGACGAGTTCTTCGAGCGTGCCGAGGCCGCCCGGCAAGGCAACGAAGGCGTCCGCGCGATCGAACATGGTGCGTTTGCGTTCGTGCATGTCGCGCGTGACGATCTGCTCCTGCGCGAGCCGCCGCGGCTGCTCTTTCGCCGTCAAAAACTCGGGAATAATACCGGTCGCGGTGCCGCCGTGCTCGATCACTGAACTGGCAATCGCTCCCATTAGCCCAATCGAGCCGCCGCCGTAGACGAGCCGTACTCGGTTTTCAGCCAGGATTCTGCCGAAGTCGCGTGCGGTCTTGACGAAAGCCGGATCGGTACCGGGACTTGATCCGCAATAAACGCAGATCGCATTGATTTTGCTCATAGAGTTACTCTCGTTAAGCGGTAGATGTGGCGAGGATTCGGCGGAAGCGCAAGCGATTTGGCGACAAGCTTCGGCCGCTTGCGGGTGCGGGAAGCGCCGAGACTCTCTATATGACGGCGTGGCGACGACGCTTCCCGAGAGAATCTATCCGCTGCGATGCGCGAATTCCAACGACAAACTCATCTGCCGCGGCAAGTCTCAGCGGATAGGACGGCATTGTTTTCGATGCTGTTTCATCTTTGGCCCTACATCTGGCCTGCCAACCGGTCCGACCTGAAAGCCCGCGTCATGTTTGCGACCGTGTTGGTATTCGTCGCCAAGCTCGCGACCGTGGCCGTTCCCTTTACCTTCAAATGGGCGACGGACGCGCTTGCCGGGCACGGCACGGCGCCGGTTTGGGCCAACTCTTGGTTCGCCTGGACGCTCGCCACCCCGATCATGATGACGCTTGCCTATGGCGGCATGCGCATCATCGTGGCGGTGCTCACGCAATGGCGCGACGGCGTTTTCGCCAAGGTGTCGATGAATGCGGTGCGGCGTCTGGCTTTGCTCACCTTCGAGCATATGCACCTGCTGTCGCTTCGCTTCCATCTCGAACGAAAGACCGGCGGACTGACCCGCGTCCTCGAACGCGGACGTAATGCCATCGAGACGATCGTACGCATGCTCCTGTTGCAGCTGCTGCCGACCATCGTGGAGGTCGCGCTCGTTACCTGGGTGCTGTTTTTTCATTTCGATTGGCGCTACGTCATCGTTGTTCTGCTCACCGTCGCGCTCTATGTCGGCTTTACATTCTACGCCACCGAATGGCGCATTGGCATCCGCCGCACCATGAACGACAGCGACACCGACGCCAACGCCAAGGCGATCGACTCGCTGCTCAACTACGAGACGGTTAAATACTTCTCCGCCGAAGAGCGCGAAGCCCAGCGTTATGATCGTTCGATGGAGCGATACGAGGGCGCGAGCGTCAAGGCCTACACGTCGCTCGCCGTGCTCAATGCCGGCCAGGCAATCGTGTTCTCGGTGGGCCTGGCTGTTGCCATGGCACTTTGCGCCTACGGCATCGAGGCCGGACGGAATACCGTCGGCGATTTCGTCATGATCAATGCCATGATGATCCAGCTTTACCAGCCGCTGAATTTCATGGGACTGGTCTACCGCGAGATCAAGCAAGCGGTGATCGACATCGAGACCATGTTCTTCATCCTCTCGCGCCGCCCGGAAATCGAGGATCGCTCGGGCGCTCCGCCGCTCAAAGTGCCTGCCGGCAGCATTCGGTTTGAGAATGTGTCGTTTGCTTATGAGCCGGCGAGGCAGATCCTCAGCAACGTGAGCTTCGAGGTACCGGCTGGGCGAACCGTGGCCATTGTCGGACCCTCCGGCGCCGGCAAGTCGACCATCTCCCGGCTGTTGTTCCGCTTCTACGACGTCACCAGCGGACGCATTTTGATTGATGGCCAGGACATTCGCGGCATCACGCAGCAATCGCTCCGCGCGGCCATCGGCATGGTGCCGCAGGACACGGTGCTGTTCAACGACACCATCCGTTACAACATCCAATATGGTTGCTGGGATGCAAGCGATGCTGAGGTGGAGGAAGCGGCGCGCCTGGCGCAGATCGACGGATTTATCCGGCTGGCGCCCAAGGGCTATGACACCGAAGTCGGCGAACGCGGATTAAAACTCTCCGGCGGCGAAAAGCAGCGCGTCGCCATTGCCCGCACGATCCTTAAAGCGCCGCCGATTTTGCTGCTCGACGAAGCGACCTCGGCGCTTGACAGCCATACCGAGCGCGACATCCAGGAAGCGCTTGACCGCGTCGCGCGTAATCGCACCACGCTGGTCATCGCGCACCGGCTCTCGACCATCGTCGGCGCCGACGAGATTTTGGTCCTCGATCGGGGCACAATCGTCGAGCGCGGCACGCACAGCGAATTACTGGCGCGCGGCGGCCTCTATGCCAGCATGTGGAACCGGCAGCGCGAGGCGCAAATGGCGCGCGAAATCCTCGCCGACGTGGGCGACGAGGCGGCTGCACCGGTGTCCGCGTCCGACGACGATCCGCCCGATGTGCGGGGTGACGAGCCGGAGCTTTTGTCGGCGGCGGATGTCGCGAAGTGATTCAAGTCGAAAAGATGTAAAACTGCAAAAGCAACTCCCTTCTCGGAGGGAGAGGGGAAATCTCGTTAGCGGCAGTACTAATCTCCATGTCCATCATCAATTCCATACGCTCGCAGTTGTCGCCCATTCATCCGCAGGGCTATCCGTTCATTGGCGGCTTTGCGGTCGCCGCCGTGGTGCTGTTTTGGTTGTGGCATCCGCTCGGTTTTCTCGGCGCAATCGCGACAGCCTGGTGCGTTTATTTTTTTCGTGACCCGCCGCGGATCATTCCGCTGCGCGACGGTCTTGTCGTGGCGCCGGCCGATGGACGCATCAGCCGCATCTCGCAGGCGGTGGCGCCGCCGGAACTTGGTTTCGGCGGCGAGACGTTCCTTCGCATTTCCATTTTTATGAGCGTCTTCGATTGCCACATCAATCGCAGCCCGGTCGCCGGCCGCATCGAGCGGGTTGTCTATCGCGCCGGCGCGTTTCTGAGCGCCGATCTCGACAAGGCAAGCGAGAGCAACGAGCGCAACGCGTTTGTCATCGCGGCGAATGGCGGCCGGCGCGTTCCGGTGGTTCAGATCGCAGGCCTGGTGGCGCGGCGTATTGTGCCGTTCGCCCGCGAAGGCGAGACTATCGTCGCCGGCCAGCGTATCGGCATGATCCGGTTCGGATCACGCGTCGACGTTTATCTGCCAGCCGCGACGGTGCCCCTGGTGGGCGAGGGGCAAACCGCTATCGCCGGCGAAACCGTGCTCGCCGATCTTGAGACTTTGCAGGCAGTACGAGAATTCAAGGCGGATTGACCGCCGATGGCGGCGCGCATCGCAAAAGGCTATATACCCCGATCATGACGATGCACTCTCCGTCCGAGGAAAAACGGGCGCGGCCACGGCGGTTCCGCCGCGTTCCGGTCCGCATGCTTGCGCCCAACTTTGTCACGCTCGTCGCGCTGTGCGCCGGCCTCACCGCGATCCGTATGGCTTTCGAAGATCGTTACGGGCTTGCGCTCGCGGCGATTGTCTTCGCCGCCATCCTCGACGGGATCGATGGACGGTTGGCCCGGCTGTTGAAGGGAACGTCGCGCTTTGGCGCCGAACTCGACAGCCTTTCGGATTTCGTCAATTTCGGAGTAGCGCCTGCGCTCATTCTTTACTTCTGGGGACTGCACGACCTGAAATCAGGCGGCTGGATTGCCGCCATGGCATTTGCGATATGCGCGGGCCTGCGGCTTGCCCGTTTTAACGTCATGACTGACGACCCGGATCGGCCGGCCTGGGCTGCGAATTTTTTCGTCGGCGTTCCGGCGCCGGCCGGCGCCATCATTGTTTTGCTGCCGATCTATGCGGCTTTTCTCGGCCTTCCGCGCTCTCAGTTCCTGACGTGGGTCACGCTCGTCTACACGCTCGTGATCGCGTGGCTGTTGGTTTCGCGCCTGCCGGTCTTTTCCGGAAAACGGATCGGGACTCGCGTCCTGCCGGAAATGGTTGGCCCGGTGGTGATGGTGCTGGTGTTATCCGTTGCGTTGCTGATTGCGTATCCGTGGATTTTGCTCACCATCGGGACGCTCGCTTATCTTGCAAGTCTGCCGTTTGGCTGGCTGTCCTATCGCAACTACGAACGTCGCGCGCGCCACGCCAAGGGGGAGGCAGCGTCCGCCGTGCCCCCGCGGCAATCGCCAAGCGCCGCCGCCACAGTTCGCCCCGCCAACGACGAGCAACGCCCGGTGCGCCTTAATTGAGCCGCGAGCGTCCGCAAGACACCGCTCGTGTGGCGGTTCAGAAGTCCGCATCATTCTTGTCGGCGCCTTATCATGCGGACTTCTGAACCAAAGCCACACGAGATTAATAGGTTTGCTAGTGTCCCTTTGATTCCGAAGTTCGCACAAGGGATTGCCGCAGGATCATGCGAACTTCGGAATCGGGACACTAGAGAATGATGCGACTTGCCCGCCGCGCGCTTTTGGCCTCGATCGCCGCGTCCATCGCCGCGCCGGCAGTTTTACGCCGGGCGGCGGCGGACGCGCCCGTCGCGCTGAAACTTCATCATTCCTTCTCGGCCGTGTCGGGCGCTCACGAGAGATTCCTCGTGCCGTGGGCGCGCAAAGTGGAGAGCGACTCTCAAGGCCGCCTCCGCGTCGATATTTTTCCCTCGATGCAGCTTGGCGGCTCGCCGGTGCACCTTTACGACCAGGTGCGCGACGGCATGACCGATCTGGCGTGGCTGCTGCCGAGCAATACGCCCGGACGATTTCCCAGGATCGAAGTTTTCGAGCTGCCGTTCGTGCCGTCGCGGCGGGCGCTGGTGAATTCCAGGGCGCTTCAGGATTACGCGACGGCAAACCTGACCGACGAATTCGCCGACGTTCATCCGATCTGCTTCACGTGCCGCGACCATGGCATCGTTCACGCCAACCGGGCCATCAAGACGATCGCGGACCTCAAGGGATTGCGGTTCCACGTACCCAACCGGCTCGCGCGCGAGACCATCCATACACTCGGCGGGGAGGGGATCAGCATTCCGAGCGCGCAGCTTCCGATGGCGATCGCCGGTCACGTGATCGACGGCTGCCTCGATCCTTGGGATCTAGTGCCCTCGCTGCGGCTCGACAATTTGCTCAAGGAGCATACCGATTTTGCCGAGTCGTCGTTGAGCACCGCAACGTTCGTGCTGGCGATGAACAAAACAACTTACGGCCGCCTTTCCGGCGAACTGAAGACGGTTATCGATGCCAATTCGGGACAAGCGGCCGCCGGGGTGGCCGGAACCATGTGGGATGTCGAAGCGCGAGCGGTGGCCGACCTCGTGGGTGGTCGCGATCCGATCACCGTCTTGGCCGCGCAGGATATTGTCTCTTGGCGCAAGGCAACCGAGCCCGTGATCAGCGCGTGGTTGAAGGAAATGCGCGCGCGCAAGATCGACGGCGCCGAGCTCATCGCTGCCGCCAACACCCTCCTGGCAAAATATGCCGATGAGCCGGAGCCGACGCCGCCGAAAGCGGCGCGACCTGAACCCGCTGAATCAGCCGAACCCGCTGCATCGACGCCGCCGGCGCAAGCCCAAGCCGAGGCGCCCGAATTGCCCAAGGCAGACAACCCAGCCGCCAAGCCTCCGGCCAAGTCCCCGCCCAAGACCGTCCCCAAGTCCGCGCCGCCTAAGGAACTGGATATTCCGCTCTGAGCGAATCGGCGCAGCGCAACGTTGCGTTCGTAGATGCCGATTGAGATCGCGCCCTAGAGCGCGATGACTTCTCTTCGAGTTGTCATCCCGCTCAAGCTTTTTGACGGAGCATGATCTTTTCCGAAAACCGGTGTCCACTTTTCGGGATCGTGCTCTAGCGCGAGATGGATATCTCGGCCCCGCCGTTCGCCTGACCGTCAAAACGCCCGTTGGCAAATGATAGCTGCGCCAGCGCTTCGCTCTTGTGATCGCGGATGATCAGAACGCCGTGCTCAAAAGTCCACTTGCGGCTGGTGAAAAACTTTCCCGGACAACCGCCTTCCGGTGCGATGGTGCCTTGGTCCGCCGCGGGAGCACTTCCGAAGTTCATGAAGCAGCCGGCGGCGCCGACTTGGCTCAGCCGCCAGCGCCCGGCGAGTTCAATTGGCGGCGGAGCCGGTGGGGGAGGCGGCGGGGGTGCGGCGGCGGTTTCCGGTTGGGGCTGGCTTCCGGCACATCCGGGGAGCGCCGCGAACAGGACAACAATGAGAGCCGCGCTCATCGCTGCACCGCAGCCGCGCCGCAATGGCGTGTGTGAACTAGTCATTGCGTTGAGCAAAGCAGAAATTACTTATCAAAAAGTACCTCACAGACGCCGCCGCGAGCTGACCGCTGACGTCGTGTCTCACTTCATGGTTGGAATGACGAACTCGGCACCTTGCTTTATACCCGACGGCCAGCGCGCGGTCACCGTTTTGGTCTTGGTGTAAAAGCGCACCGCATCCGGTCCGTGTTGGTTGAGGTCGCCGAAACCCGAGCGCTTCCAGCCGCCGAATGTGTAATAGGCGAGCGGAACCGGAATCGCGAAGTTCACTCCGACCATTCCGACCTCGACCCGGCTGACGAAGTCGCGTGCCGCGTCGCCATCACGGGTGAAAATAGCAACTCCATTGCCGTAGTCATGTTCCGACGGCAGGCGCACAGCCTCCTCGTAATCGTTGGCGCGCACCACCGAGAGCACCGGCCCGAAAATCTCCTCCTTGTAGATGCGCATTTCCGGGGTGACGTTGTCGAACAAACAGCCACCCATGAAATTGCCCCCTTCATAGCCTTGCAGCTTAAACCCGCGGCCATCGACCACAAGCTTGGCGCCTTCCTTGACGCCGAGATCGACATAGCTCTTCACCTTATCCAGGTGCTGCTTGGTGATCAGCGGCCCGTAATCGGCCTGGGCGTCGGTCGACGGACCGATTTTCAAGCTTTCTACCCGCGGCACGAGTTTTTCCAACAAGATATCGGCGGTCTTCTTGCCGACCGGCACGGCGACCGATACCGCCATGCAACGCTCGCCGGCGGAGCCGTATCCGGCGCCAATCAGCGCATCGACGGCCTGATCCATGTCGGCATCCGGCATGACGATCATATGATTTTTGGCGCCGCCGAAACATTGTGCGCGTTTGTTGTTTGCGCAGGCGGTCGAGTAGACATATTCGGCGATTGCCGACGAGCCGACAAAGCCAACGGCTTTGATTCGGGGGTCGGTGAGCAGCGCGTCCACCGCTTCCTTGTCGCCATTGACGACATTAAGCACGCCCGCGGGAAGGCCAGCCTCGACCAACAGCTCGGCGAGCCGCATCGGCACCGAAGGATCGCGCTCCGACGGTTTGAGTATGAAGGCGTTGCCGCAGGCGAGCGCCGGGGCGAATTTCCACATCGGGATCATGGCGGGGAAGTTGAACGGCGTGATGCCGGCGACGACGCCAAGCGGCTGGCGCATGGAAAAAAGATCGATACCCGGACCGGCGCCCTCGCTGAATTCGCCTTTCAGAAGGTGTGGAATGCCGCAGGCGAATTCGACCACTTCGAGCCCGCGCTGGATGTCGCCTTTGGCGTCGGCAAAGATTTTGCCGTGCTCGGCGGAGAGAAGGCGCGCCAACGCGTCAAATTCGTTCTGCGCCAATTCGAGAAATTTCATCAATACGCGAGCGCGCCGCTGGGGATTCGTGGCCGCCCAGGCCGGCTGAGCCACTTGCGCTACCGCGATCGCGTGCTCGACCTCGGAGTGCCTGGCGAGGGCAACCCTGGCTTGAACCTCGCCGGTATTCGGGTTGAAAACCTCGCCAAACCGGCCGGACGTCCCTTTTACCTCTTTGCCGCCGACAAAGTGGCCGATCTCCCGCATATACTATCTCCCGTGGACTGAAGTGCCGGGCCCTCTCGATAAGTCTTCGCTATTGTGCAGCTTTTCGACGAAACGGTCACGGGGTTACTGTAGCCGGAAGTTCCATTGGCTACTCTGCCACGCATCAAAACTGCACCTTGTAATGGGGCTGGCTCGTAAACAGCTCCGGGTGCATGGCCGGTCGATTTTACGCGCCCATTAACGCGCATTTGCGTCTGGATGTGTAGAGAAATGACACCCGGCCCGGGACGGTGTATAGCCGCCGCCCGACGTTTATTCCGAAGCGATACGAGCTCCTGCTTCCAGCCCTATGACTCAAAGCGTCAGCGCTCCGCTTGAGAGCGAAATGCCGGCCAACGGTACGGCCGAGTCCCGTTCCGGCGCCGGACTGTGGGGCCTTGGGCTCGGCAGCATCGGGGTTGTCTACGGCGATATCGGCACCAGTCCGCTTTACGCAATGCGTGAGGCGGTTATGGCCGCGTCAGGGCCTCAGCACCAGGATCTGATGCGCGGCGCACTGCTGGGCATCGTTTCGCTCATCCTGTGGGCGCTCATTATCATTGTCACGCTGAAATACGTTCTTATTCTGTTGCGCGCCGACAACAACGGGGAGGGTGGCACGCTGACGCTGATGGCGCTGGCCTCGCGCGCGGTCGGACGGATTCCTCGCGCTGCCGCCACCGTCACCGTGCTCGGCATCGTCAGCGCCGCGCTGTTTTATGGTGACGCGCTTATCACGCCGGCGCTCTCGGTGCTCTCCGCCATCGAAGGTATCGATGTCGCAACGCCGGCGTTCCACGATTTCGTCGTGCCGTTGACCGTCGTGATTTTACTGTTTCTGTTCGCGTTCCAGGCGCGCGGAACCGCAAAGATCGCGGCGCTGTTCGGCCCAATTATGTCGATTTGGTTTGTGGCTATAGCTGTCCCCGGTGTGATCCGGGTCGCGCAAGATCCTTTCGTGCTGACGGCTTTCAATCCGATGTATGGCATCGAATTTTTGCTCCATCACGGCATTGTCGCTTTTTACACTTTGGGCGCCGTGTTCCTTGCCGTCACCGGTGCCGAGGCGCTGTACGCCGATCTCGGTCACTTTGGACGACGACCGATTCAGATGGCCTGGTTCTGCCTGGTCCTGCCGGCTCTCGCTATCAATTACCTGGGGCAGGCGGCGCTCGTGTACGCGCATCCCGAAGCGATCGCGAACCCGTTCTTTCTGCTTTATCCCGATTGGGCGCGCATACCGATGGTCGTTCTGGCGGCAGTCGCGACGGTGATCGCAAGTCAAGCCGTCATCACTGGGGCGTATTCGCTGACCAGTCAGGCAATCCAGCTCGGGCTGTTGCCGCGGTTTGAGGTCCGCCACACCTCGGCGCACCAAGCCGGCCAGATTTATATGCCGCGGGTCAACGCGCTCTTGCTGATCGGCGTGCTTTTGCTGGTGGGTCTGTTCCGCTCTTCGAGTGCGCTTGCGTCGGCTTACGGCATTGCCGTCACCGGGACCATGGTCGTCACTTGTATGATGGCCTTCGTGGTTATTTGGCGGATGTGGCATTGGTCGTTCTTGGCCGCCGCCGCTCTCATGCTGCCCTTCCTGGTGATTGATTTGACTTTTCTTTCCGCCAATATGTTGAAAGTCGTTGAAGGCGGCTGGGTGCCGCTCGCGCTCGGCGGCGTGCTCATGCTGGTGATGTACACGTGGCGTCGCGGCAGCAGACTGCTGTTTGAGAAAACCCGGCGGCTCGAGACCCCATTGGACGATCTGATAAGAATGCTGGAGAGGAAACCGCCGCAACGGGTTCCGGGCACCGCGGTGTTTCTCACCAGCGAGCCGAAAAGTGCGCCGACGGCTCTGCTGCACAGCCTCAAGCATTACCGGGTGTTGCACGAGCAGAACATCATCCTTTCCGTTGAAACTACCCACACGCCGCGGGTAGAGCCCGGCAAGAGGGTGCGTATCGAGCAAGTCGGCTCGACCTTCATGCGGGTGTTGCTGCGCTTCGGTTACATGGAGTCGCCGAATATTCCCAAGGCGCTAGGAATGGCCCGCAAGCTTGGCTTGCACTTCGACATTATGACCACGTCCTTTTTCCTCTCCCGTCGCACGCTGCGCCCGGCGCCGCGTTCGGGGATGCCGCGGTGGCAAGATCGGCTTTTCATTGCGCTGGCACGCTCCGCCAACGACGCGACCGATTACTTCCAAATTCCAACCGACCGGGTGGTCGAAGTCGGAACCCAGGTCAACATCTGAGCCAACTCCAAGAATCAAAAGCAGCTCGGTTCCGGGGCGGTTGACGCAAAGTCAGAGGTAGTCGACAAAGAGGGCACCATGTCGGACCTGAAGGGCGGTCACAGAGTGCGCGATCTCACGCCGGAGGAGGTTGCGCGCGGCGTGCAGGACGGCCGCGTCGTCCTGGTGGACGTTCGCGAGCCGAACGAGACGAGCGTCGAGCGTTTTCCCGGCGCGGTGCTCGTGCCGCTGTCGTCATTTGATCCAGCGACCATTCCAGCTCCGCCGGGAGGTGAAATTGTGTTTGCCTGCCGGTCGGGCCGCCGCTCGGTGACGGCATCGCTTGCCGCGCAGGAACAAGGCTTCGATTACGACGCTCATTTGGCCGGCGGCATCCTGGCGTGGAAGGCAGCCGGCTTGCCGACCGAGACGTGAGGTTCGGCGCGGATCGATTCATTCCGGTATTTCCTCAAAGCCAACATCTATTGTCCCGATCCGAAATTCGCATGATTAGGCGGCAAGAATGATGCGGACTTCTGAACCGCCACACTCGCGCGCGATGCGGCATAAGATTCGGCCCTTGGCGGCGGCAAGCGGACGGGCGCTCCTGTTCGCGGGTTTGTTCATGGCGACATTTACGCCGGCGCATCCCGAACCCGAGCGCGTGGTCAATTTCTACAATTGGTCCGATTACATCGACCCGGTGGTCCTCGATAGTTTCACCGCGGAAACCGGCATCAAAGTTCGCTACGACACCTTCGATTCCAACGACACGCTTGAGGCCAAGCTTTTGGCCGGAAAATCCGGATATGACGTTGTCGTCCCTTCGGGTTATTTTCTCGCCCGCCAAATCGCCGCCGGTATCTTCCGGAAACTCGACAAATCGAAACTGCCGAACCTCGCCAATGCTTGGCCGGAAATCGCCGCGCGGCTGGCAAGCTATGATCCGGGCAATCAGTACGCCGTGAATTACATGTGGGGCACGACCGGCATTGGCTACAACGTCAATGCGGTTCGTGCACTGCTCGGCGAAGGCGCGGCAATCAATTCTTGGGATGAGATATTCGATCCGGAAAAGCTCAGCCGGTTCAAGGATTGCGGCATTCACTTCCTCGACTCATCCGACGACATCGTGCCGGCGGCGCTGCATTATTTGCAGCTCGATCCGAATTCGAGCGCGCCCGACGATTTGCAGCGCGCTGCTGATCTCGTTCTCAACATTCGGCCTTACATACGGAAATTCCACTCCTCGGAATATCTCAACGCATTGGCCAGTGGGGAAATCTGCCTGGCTGTCGGATTTTCAGGCGACGTTATCCAGGCGCGACGCCGTGCGGCCCAGGCCAAGGCGAGGGTGGTTATTGCTTACGCAATTCCCAAAGAAGGCGCGCAATTGTGGTTCGATAACCTCGCCATTCCCAGCGATGCGCCCGACCTCGCCGAGGCGCATGCCCTGATCGATTATCTGCTCAGACCGGAAGTGGCGGCGGCCAACAGTAATTTCGTTGCCTACGCCAATGGCAATTTGCCGAGCCAGAAATACATCAATAAATCGATCCTCGACGATCGCAACGTTTATCCCGATGCCACGACAACGTCCAAGCTCTACATCATCATGGCGCATGATCAGAAAACGCAGCGGTTCATCAACCGACTGTGGACGAGAATCAAGACCGGCCACTAGATGCTTACTCGCCTTCACGAGCGCGGCCCGGCCGCCGCGAAGGAGCAGGTACCGCGTTCTTGAGGCGCGGAGCGCCGCTGAGGCCCTTACCATATTGCAGGAATCCTTGGAGCCGGTTCGCGTCGTGCCCGGCGACGCTGAGAACGGGTTCAAGTTGTCCGGCTGGGTGAAGGCCAATCGGCCAAAAATCAAAGTCATTCTCGCGGCAAATGCCGATCGGGCATCGCAGGCCTGCGCCGACCTTTGCAAGATCGGCCCGCATGGCAAGCGCCCTTACGATCCACAATTGCTAGTCCAAGGCATCAGATCGCATCTGCAAAAAGACGCGAATAGAATGCTTTCGGCGCGGACTTGAGCCTGGGGGCTGAAACCCTGGCGCGCTTACCGCCATCGCCGATGGAGCCAGAGCCATTGTGCCGGATGCTCGCGCACCCAGGCTTCCACCACTGAGGTTATCGCCTGCATCGTGCCGCGTATGTCGATACGCCCCTCGGCATCGCGCGGCGGGTCAATCGGGTCGGTGATTTCGACCCAGAAGCTATTGCCGTCCGGCTTGCGGACGACGCGTAATCCGTGAATCGGGCATTCGCTTTGCCGCGCGATCATTGCGATCAACGGATTGGCGCGGCAGCGCCGTCCAAAGAAAATCACTTCGACGCCTTTGGTCATGTGCTGGTCGACCAGCATGCCGACATGCGTTCCCGCCTGCACTAGTCGCGCAAGCTTCACCGGCGCATCCAGACCCGAGGCGACGAGTTCACCCATCAGCGGCGCGCGCAGCTTGACGATGATGTCGCTGATCGGCCGGATATTCGGTCGCCGGTAAAGCACGGCTGATTGCGGCACCAAGGCCTTCGCGGCCACCGCCGGCAGCTCCCAATTGGCGAGATGCGCGGCAAAGCCGAGCATCGGTTTGTTATTTTCCACCAGGCGGCGGTATCGCTCCGCCATCTCGGGAGCGTAGGTGATGACATCGGCAGTTTGCCGGCCCGCGCCTTCCACGGAGAATTCGTCGAGATGGGCAAATTCGACGGCAACCCTTCCGAGATTGTCCCACACGCCAGCGAGGATATGTTCGATTTCCGCGGCCTCCTTGGCCGGATAAGCGGAGCGCAGATTTTCGCGGCCGATATTGTGTTCCGGGAGGAGAGGTCCGACCCTCCTCATGAACGCCCCGGCGAAATTGGCGCTGCGCTTGCGGTCGATGTATTTGACCGCGCGCAGCAGTCCGGCGGCAAGTGCGCCGCGGGTCGTGTCGAAAATCTTGGAGCGCGGCTTCATTAAACAATCATCCGGAGAAGGAGCTGCCGGTTTTGCGAAAAGTGCATGCGCAACCAAAATCAGAAGGTGACAATAATCTTGCCGAAAACCTGTCGCGATTCGAGCCGCTCGAGGCCGCGCTGAAAGTCGGCGAGGGGAACTTCCATGTCGATCACCGGCAAGAGTCCGGCAGCCATCTTGCCCAGACCCTCGCGAATGTTTCGCATCGACGCGCCGAACGAGCCGATGATTCGATACTGCTGAAGAAAAAGCTGAAACAGGTTGAAGGTCGTCGATTGGCCCGAAGTCGATCCGCAGGTGACCAGGCGGCCGCCGCGCTTGAGGCAAAGCAGCGAACCGTTGAATGTGTCAGGGCCGACGTGCTCGAAGGCGACGTCCACGCCCTTCTTGCCGGTCAGCTTGCGCACGACGCCTTCAAATCGCTCGGTGCGGTAATTGATCGCGTGGTCGGCGCCAAGCGCCCTCGCCTTGGCCGCCTTTTCGTCGTCGCCGACCGTCGTGAACACAGTGCAGCCGATCGCTTTTGCCATCTTGATCGCGGTCGTGCCGATGCCGGAACCGCCGGCTTGCACCAGCACTGTCTCGCCCGGTTCTAATTTGGCGTTGTCGAACAGCATGTGCTGGACGGTGGAAAAGGCGACGGGAGCGCAAGCGGCGTCGCGAAAGCTCACGCCATTCGGGACCGGTATCACCAAGCGGGCGGACATGTTGACAAAGTCGCGCGCGAAGCCGTCAAGGTGAAAGCCCATGATGCCGCCGACATTCTCGCACAGATTGTCGCGGCCTTCGCGGCATGCGCGACAGACTCCGCAGGTCAATGCTCCGTAGGCGACCACACGGTCGCCTATCTTAAATTCCGAGACATCCGGCCCGACCGCGCTGATTTCTCCGGCCGCCTCGACGCCGCCAATGAGCGGCAGCTTGCGCTTGGCGAACGCCATGCCGCGCCAGCCCCAAACGTCGATGTGATTAAGCCCGATGGCCTTGATCGCGATTTGCACTTCGCCTGCGGCTGGCGCGGCAGGTGCGGCAACCTCGACCAGCTCGATTTTGCGGTCGGCAACGAGCGTTAGCGCGCGCATTATGCCGGCGCCTTGATGTCTTTGGCTTCAGTCATGCTGGCGGCGCGATTACGCCGGCTCCAGCGTCATGACCAGGCAAACGTTCTGACCGCCGAAGCCGAAAGAATTGGAAATAGCGCGCCGAACTTTGGCGTCGCGTGCGACGTTGGGCACGACATCGAGCGCGATCGCGGGATCTGGAACGCTGTGGTTGATGGTCGGGGGAATGCGCTGGTTTTGCAAGGTCAGCAGGCTGAACGCCGCTTCGACCGCGCCCGCCGCGGTCAGGGTGTGGCCGATCATCGATTTGTTGGAGGAAATGGGGATGCTGCGAATCCGTTCGCCGAAAACAGCGGATACGCCAAGGTGCTCCATCTTGTCGTTCTCCGGCGTCGAAGTGCCGTGCGCGTTGATATANTCGACGTCGTCAGGCGCGACGCCGGCGTCAGCGAGCGCGTTGCGCATGCTGGCGATAATCGGCTTGCCGTCTGGGCTCGATCGCGTGCGATGGAACGAGTCGGACTTTTCGCCGACACCTTCAAGAATGCCGAGCACGCGGGCGCCGCGCGCCTTGGCGTGATCAAAATCCTCCAGGACCAAGGCCGCAGCGCCTTCCGCAAGGACAAAGCCGTCGCGATTCTTGGAGAATGGTTTGGACGCGCGCTCGGGAGGATCGTTCTGGGTTGAGAGCGCCGACAACAGCGAAAAGCGCACCAGCGATTCCGGCGTCAAAGAGGCGTCGGCGCCGATCGCTAGCGCCGCGACACATTCGCCGCGCCTTATCGCCTCCATGCCGAGCTGTATGGCGCTCGCGCCNGACGCACACGCGGTGTTGAGCGAAATTGGCGAGCCTTCGGTGCCGAATTTCTCGGCGAGATTTTCGCCGATAATGCCGAACTTAAACGCGCTGCGGTTTGCGGCGAAGTTACGAGCCACGCGCAAGAGTTCGGGGTAGGCGGGATCGGCATCCGGTGGCGCCATTTCGGCCATTTTGATCCGGTCGGGCCATTCTATTTCGAGTGGCGGCGGCGCGAGAAACAGCGGTCCGGGGAAATGACCTTTAGGGCCGATTGCCGCTTCGGCGATCGCCTCTTCCCCGGCGAGAAGCGCAACGCGCTCCGACAAGTCGGCCGGAGACATGTTGTCGCGATAGACGTCGTTGACAGTGCCCGCGATGGTGGTCCGCAGCCCATCGGTCGGAAATCTCGAGATCTGCCGGATGCCCGAAACTCCGCCGGTCAATTTCGACCAGTTGGCGGCCTTTCCGACGCCCAGAGAGGTTACGACGCCGATACCGGTGACGGCGATAACCGGACGCCCGAGCTTGTCTCGCGTTTCTGCGGTCATCGCACTCTTTCCTTCAATCGGCCCGCTCGATCAGCGCCAGCCCTTCGCCGCGCCAATTGGCGACCCCGGTGACCACCACCTGGGACAAATCAGAGGGACCAGCTCCTATGTCGGCTGGCCCTTCCGCGGGATATAGCTTGCCTTGTTCAACCGCGGCGCAGGCGAGGGCGAGATTAGCCATGAATTGGGCTTCCACGCCATGGCCGATATAGGTCCCGGTGTTGCGGATCGGAAGCCCAATGTCCTTGAGCACGGAATGCTCCGCCGAAGTCGCCGGCTCAAGTCCGCTGGCGCCGGAAATGACGGCCGCACGCTCGGGATTAATTTCGGTGGCGATGCTCTCCCATTGGCGGCGCAACGTCGCCTCGACGTCGCCTGGCTGCCTGGCCGCGCGGTCGGAACGAACCGTCTTGATCGTCGCATGGGCCCGCGCGCCGCGTCCTTGCGCATGTTTACGGCTTTCAAGCACGAGAAAGGCGCCCATATTGCCGAGCGCCATGCCGCCGCTATTGCCGCGTTTTCCGATCGGCGAAAACTCACCCTTCAGCAATGCCCCGGCCTGCTCGAAAATCAGAAGAACGTCCCAGCGGGCGCCGTTATAAGCGCCGCCGACCAGCGTCAGCTCGCTCTGTCCGGCGGCAATGCGTGCATGCGCGATGCGCACCGCGTCCACGCCGGCGGATTCCTCGCCCAGAAACGTGCGCGAGGAGCCGACCACGCCGTGGACAATGGAAATGTTGCCGGCAAGAAGATTGGGTAGCTGCGCCAGGAACAGCGTCGGCCGCANGTCGTTCATCAGCCGCTCATTGAGAANGGNGNNGGCGNNGCCGCGTTTGCGCGCTTCGGCGAGGATTGCGGTATCGACGGCGATGTCGCGCTCGCCGCCGCCGGCGGCGACAATCATATCGGTCGTGTCAAGCAATTCGGGTTTGCCGGCGATCCCGGCGTCGCCCAGCGCTAAACCTGCCGCGTAGACGCCGATGCGCTGCCAGGGCTCCATCTGCCTCTGGTCGCTTTTTTTCGGAATCTGCTTGTCAAAGCTTACCGGCGCAAGCGGATGCACGATGTAAGGGGCAAAGCTCTTGTCGTCGTAGGCCGGCGGATCGCCCCGCGCGAGGTGCTGCCAATTTGCCTCCAGCCCCTCGCCAAGGCAGGTGATGAGACCGACGCCGGTGATCCACACCTCTTGGCGTGCATTCACCTGGCAAGCTCCTTTACCGGAAGTTCAAGCCGCTCGCCCCATTCGAACAGCGCGCCGCGAAATTCATCGCTCGGAAACGGCATGATGGTGAAAATGATTTGCGCGTTGCAAACGAGCTTGCCGTCGCGCCGCCCTTTACCTTCGCCGACCGCGTAGCCCGACCCCTCATGCACCACGCGGCCTTCGAACTCGAGCGCGTCCCCCGGAAACACTGCGCTGCGAAATTTCGCATCTTTCACGCCGGCCATGAACGGCATGCTCTTGAAGCCATTGAGCGCGATCAATAGCCAGCCTACGGTCTGTGCCATGCATTCGAGCAGGAACGCTCCGGGCATCAGCGGGTAATTGGGAAAGTGACCCTCGAATACAGTCGAGGTCTTAGGCACAAGGCCGACCGATCGAACCGACCGCCCGGGGAGATCGAGCGCGACAATGCGGTCGATCATCTGGAAATATTCGAAACGCATCCGTGGCGCCTCAGGCGCCCTTGGCGGCAATCAGCTTGTCGATCTGCTCGCTGAGATTACTCAAGAC
>JGI12635J15846_10000812_pt1 | contig 27140 bp, 23 predicted proteins | sample BlaSpr_A8_OM2_M2_FD_15846 | JGI IMG/M metagenome (IMG submission 15846) | reverse complement strand
ATTTGGCCACCAGCGCCGTCCATCCCGTCTGATGGCTTGCGCCCAAACCGGCGCCGTTGTCGCCGTTGAAATACTCGTAAAACAAAAGCAAATCGCGCCAGTAGGGATCCTTCTGAAATAATTCGACGTCGCCGTACACAGCCCTGCGGCCATCCTTCTGCAGAAAAATGTGCGAGAGCCGACGGGAAACTTCGCGCCCCACGTCCCAGAGCGTCATTTTCCGGCCCGACCCCGTGGGACATTCCACCTTGAAGTCGTCGCCATAGTAGTGATGCACGCGCTGCAACGCTTCGATCATCAGGAAATTCAGCGGGAACCACACCGGCCCGCGCCAGTTGGAGTTGCCGCCGAATAACTCCCCGGTAGATTCGGCAGGCTCGTAGTCCACGGCCTGCGAAAGGCCGTTCACATGCAAAACGAATGGATGATCCTTGTGATATTTCGACAGCGCCCGCACTCCGTGCTGCGACAAAAATTCATTTTCATCCAGAACATATTTGTAAATCCGCTCTAGCTTTGCGCGATTGGCGATGCTGAGCATCAAGCGCGCGCCTTTGTCGGTGCGCTCGCTCATATCCACGTGGTCCGCAACGTCCGGATTGTGCGCCAGAAACCAATCCATGCGCTTGCGAAAACTCGGCAGCCGCGCTAAATCTTCCGGCTCGAAAACCTCCACCGCAAAAAGCGGAATCAGTCCCACCATCGAGCGAACCTTCATCGGCACATGAGTGGTGCTTCCCAAATGAAGCACGTCGTAATAAAAACCATCCGCTTCGTCCCACAGGCCGATTCCTGTGCCACCGATGTCGTTCATGGCCTGCGCGATGTACACAAAGTGCTCGAAGAATTTGCTGGCTACATCCTCGTACGCCGGGTCGTCGTGCGCCAACTCCATGGACATCGCCAGCATGTCCAGGCAAAACATCGCCATCCAACTGGTGCCGTCGGACTGCTCGATAAAATTTCCAGGTCCCAGCGGCGAGGAACGATCGAACACGCCGATGTTATCCAATCCCAAAAAGCCACCCTCAAATACGTTCTTCCCTTCGGGGTCTTTGCGATTCACCCACCAGGTAAAATTCAGCAGCAATTTGTGAAACATCCGCACCAGGAAGTTGCGATCCTCCTTGCCTTCCACGCGTCCCGCGATCTTATAAACGCGCCAAGTCGCCCAGGCCAATACGGGCGGGTTCACGTCGGACAAATTCCATTCGTAAGCCGGAACCTGCCCGCTGGGATTCATGTACCACTCGCGATGAAACAGAATCAGCTGCTGCTTCGCGAATTCCGGGTCAATCAGCGCCATCGAAACGCAGTGGAACGCCAGATCCCACGACGCATACCAGGGGTATTCCCACGTGTCCGGCATGGAAATCACATCGGAATTGTACAGGTGCGTCCACTCATGGTTGCGGCCATCCTCGCGGCTGGCATCGGGTTTCGGCTGCGTGGAATCGCCTTCCAGCCAGCGCCGCACGTCGTAGTGATAGCTTTGCTTGCACCAGAGCAGGCCGGCAAAAGCCTGGCGCTGCACGCGGCGCGCATCCTCGCTCAGGTTTGCGTCAATGCGCTTTTCGTAAAATTCGTCCGCTTCTTTTTTACGCTGATCGAAGACGGCATCGAACGCCGGCCCAAAAAGTTGACTCGCCGGCGTGTGATTCTCCGCGAGATTCTGGTCCGTCAGACGCAGACGAATCGTCCAACTCTGGCCGGGCGCGATTTCCGAGGAAAAGTGCGCCGCCGCTTTCGTTCCGGTCATCGCAGGATTCACAGCACCGCGTTCGCCATTGATCAGGTAGCGGTGGAACGCATCTTTCACATAAGGCGTCTTGCTCTTCTGGCCGAACAGCCGTTCCATGTTCGTTTCGTTGTCTGTAAAGAGCGGCTCCGGCGCTCCTTCGATCGCCAGCCAGCGTTGTCCGTAATGAAATTCCGTCAGTTCAAGCAACTCGCCGCCCTGGAATCCCGGCACACGCGCCACCTGCGGCGTGTTGTAGGCATCGCCCCAGTCCCAACGATTGCGAAACCACAACGAGGGCAGCAGATGCAGACGCGTGGCTTGAGGTCCGCGATTCCACGCCGTAATGCGCACCACGATATCTTCGAATGTAGCCTTCGCGTATTCCACGAACACATCGAAGTAGCGATTCTCCGCGAGGACTCCGCTATCAATCAGTTCGTACTCCGGCTGGTGGCGCGTGCGCTTGGCGTTTTCTTCGCGTAGCTGGTCGTAGGGGTATGCGGCGTGCGGATATTTGTAGAGGAATTGCAGATACGAGCTGGTCGGTGTCGCGTCCAGATAGTAGTAATACTCTTTGACGTCCTCGCCGTGATTGCCTTCCTTGTTGGTCAGTCCGAAAAGCCGTTCTTTCAGGATGCGATCTTTTTCATTCCACAGCGCCAGGCTCAGGCAAATGTGCTGGTGGCGATCGCAAAATCCCGCGATGCCGTCTTCTCCCCAGCGATACGCGCGGGAGCGCGCATGATCGTGCGGAAAATAATCCCAGGCGTCGCCGTTCGCGCTGTAATCCTCGCGCACCGTGCCCCATTGCCGCTCCGCCAGATAAGGGCCCCATCGTTTCCAGTGCGCCACGCGCTCGCTGTTGGCCCGGAGCCTCTGCTCTTCGGCTGTCAACGTGGGTTCCATACTCATCCCTTATCGGCCATATTCGGCACAGTCATGATACCGGGTTTCGTGCCTGGGAGATGTGCTACAGAGTCTATCGGCGGCGCGCAATCCCGAAGAACTCTACTCGTTGCGCCAGCGTATTGGCAAGCGGGCCATATGCACGCATACTCTGGTACGGAGCACGGTGCGCCACGGATTGCAATCGCGAGGGCGCCAGTGGCACCGATCGCGCGCGATTCGCTATTCTCTTTCGGTTCGCGAATGTATCCAGCTGTCGGATGTGGCAATTCCCAATGGGACGAAAACAATTCCCTCGAGCGTAACCACCGAACTTTCATCGCAGCCTGCTTCGCGCACAAGCGCAGCTTCGCCGCGCGTGGCTCTGCTGCTTGTCGCCGTTGCCGCGACGGCCGTGATCGCGCCCATGCTTTTTCTGGGCAATGCGTCGGGCCACGATTTTCAGTTTCACCTGGCGTCCTGGCTGGACGTCGCGGGGCAATGGCGCCAAGGCACTTTCTTCCCGCGCTGGGCGGAATGGGCCAACTGGGGCTACGGAGAGCCGCGCTTTATTTTTTATCCGCCGGGCTCCTGGATGCTCGGAGCAACTCTCGGTTCCCTGCTCCCGTGGAGAATGGCGCCGAGCGCGTTCATCTGGCTGGTGCTGCTGCTGGCCGGATATTCGATGTGGCGATTCGCGCGCGAATGCCTTTCGCAGCGCGAAGCCACCGCCGCCGCGGTTCTCTACGCAGCGAATCCGTATCACTTGATCATCGTTTATTACCGCGCCGACTTCGCCGAGCTGCTAGCGAGTGCCTTGCTTCCGCTGGCATTCTGGGGCGCAGTGCGTCTGCTGCGCGAGGGCTGGCACGGCCTGCAATTTCTGGCCGTTCCGTTTGCGCTGATCTGGCTGGCGAACGCGCCCGCCGCGGTGCTGGCCACCTACTCGTTGATGCTGCTGTTTTTCGTCACGTCCATTTTGCGTCGCAGTATCACACCGTTGCTTCTCGGCGGTGTCTCGATGGCTGCAAGCTTTGGCCTCGCTGCGTTTTACATTTTTCCCGCGGCTTATGAACAGCGCTGGGTACAGATTCACCAAGCTCTCGCCGATCTGCTAAGCCCGAGCCAAAATTTTCTGTTCACCCACGCGATTGACCCCGAATTTCTGATCTTCAATTGGAAAGTTTCCGGCGTGGCGATGGGCGAAATGCTCGTCACCGGCATCGCGGCGGTTCTGGTCGCGCGTCGCCGCCGCGAATTCCCGCAAATTTGGTGGATGCTCCTCTGGCTGGGCTCCGCCGCAGTGTTGCTGATGTTTTCCCCCAGCCTGTTTTTGTGGCGCTGGCTGCCCAAGCTGGAATTCGTGCAGTTCCCCTGGCGCTGGCTGGGCGTGCTCGATTTCGTGTTCGCATTTTTTCTCGCCGCGGTCATCGGACGCGCGAAACGGCCTTGGCTCGGCGGGCTGGTTATCGCGATCGCTCTGACGACCCTCGCCGCCGCCCTGGTAAACGACGGTTGGTGGGACAGCGAAGACATTCCCGTTCTCACCAAGGGAATTCAATCCGGCCGCGGCTATGAAGGTACGGATGAGTATCAACCGCTCGGCTGCGATCGCTACGAACTACCCGGCGCCGATCCTATGGGCGAAATGATCGGCAAGCCAGCACCGCGCATTCAGCAGTTTGATAACGAAACACACGTGTTCAAACCCGTGCCCGAGAACACGGTACGCATCGAGCGTTGGACCGCAATCGAGAAGCGCTTTACAGCGCAAGACGTCAACCCGATAACGCCGGCGCTACGGCTGCTGAATTATCCAGGATGGAAAGTACAGGTTGACGGCAAGAGTGTCTCGCCCGGCGCAGCCCCAGAAACCACACAGATGCTGGTAGCGCTTCCCGCAGGCGCTCATCAGGTCGCTGTGCAATTCACCAGCACCTGGGACCGCGTTGCAGGAGCCATCGTCTCCGCGATTTTCGCGATCCTGCTCGTCGCATATATGTTTCTCGCGCGTGCGCCAGGCAAATCGTAGGCGCGCTCGACGTTTTATGAAGCGAGCTACGAACCGCGATACAACTCGAAAGGCGCCCAATAAAATGGCCTCCGGTAAACGCCGCCTGAGCGGAGAAGCGCCAACTTCGCGTCATGCAGAGCCGCATCCGGCGCCGCGCCCCTGCCGATTTCGGAATACAGATGATCCATCAGCTGCGGCGTGGAATTATCATTCACTTCCCAGAGTGCCGCGATCACCTCATGCGCCCCCGCGTGCAAGAACGCCCACGAAAGCCCGACCAAGCCCTCCCCTGAATACGTGCGCACGCCCTCGCCGTGGCACGCCGAAATCGTCACCAGGTCGGCGTGCAAAGGATGCTGAATAATGTCGCGGGCGTAGAGCTTGTAGTCGTCACCTTGCCTGGAGAGAATCACCGCCGAATCGAGCGGACTGGTACGGCTGGCTGTGCCGTGCGCCACAAAATGAATGTAGGAAAACGCGGCGGGCTGGCTCTTCAAGTATGAATCGGGTGTTGCTTCCGCGCCCGAAAAAACCGTACGCGCGGCCGCAGGGAAATAATTCTCGATGCCAGTCATTTCCGCCGCCGCCTGCGGCAATTTCGGAAATTCCGCGTCGGGCGACACAGGATCGCCCATCAGCAAAAGCTTCCTCGCCGTCGCCGGACGCCGCGCCGCTCCAGCCGCCAGCACCGTCAACGAATTGGCGTATGAAACATCCACATCCTCAATCCAATAATGCAATCGCGGCGACGGGGCCAGCAAAGTCTCGAAATTCAGGCCGTAGAGGCTGCCATCCGGCAATATTATGACCCGCGCCCCCCGCGGTATCATTTTCGCTGCTGGCGCCACCAGCAAATCATAAAGTTTGCGCCCCGCCGCATTCTGCGTCTCCAGCACGTCGCGCGACCCGAGCAGCGCCTGCCGGTAAGACTGCACCAGCGGATCAATTTCCGCGGCCCGAGGCAGTGTGAAAAGCTCCACTCGATCCGACCTAATTACCCACAGGTAGGAATGTTCCGCTCCGAGCCAATAGTCAAGGGCCATGGCCTTCGACTCCTTGGCGATTTGGCGCGGTTTGAAATTCCTGATCGGAAAACGCATGGAAGAGGCATTGATGCCAAGCCCTTCCGCCAAAGTTCGCGCGTGGCTGAATTCCGCAACTTCCAGCGCTTCCTCTATTTTTCCTTGCGACACCAGGAAACTGACGTAGTCGTCGTAAAAGCCAACGACACCGGACACGAACGACAGACGAAACTCTTCATGCTGTAGCGAGGATCTTGCTGTCTCGATAGTCGCCATCGCCTTTCGAAAATGCTCTGCCGCCCGCGCCGGCTGTTTGCTGCTCACGTATACATATGCAAGACCGGCATCTGCTTGCCATTGCAAATAGTGATTCGAATTCTTGTCCGCGATCACGTTCTGCAAATTCGATTTCGCCTGCTCGAAATTACCGTTGCCCGCCGCTATGTACGCCTCTGTGATCAGAGAATAAAGTTCTGACACCCGGTCGTTTTCGGCTCGTTTTAGCGCTAGCGCTTGACTGTTGTATTGCTCGGCTCGGTCATAGTCGTGTCTCTTCAGCTTGACGATTGCCAGATTGTTCAGACACGTCGCGGCTTCGGCTCCATTCTGCATCTTGTTGGCAAGGTCCAGAGCTTCCTCGTAATCGCGCGTTGCAGCGGTGTAAGAACCCTGATTGTCCTCAATGATTCCGATGTTTCGAAGCCAAAGCATTTCATCTTTGTTTACCCCCAAGTGCGTGGCGGCCTCTTTCGCGTCGCTAGACAGCGAAAGAGCTTTCGCGTCATCGCCCATGCGGTAGTAGCACCAGCCCATATTTCCAAGAGTCTTCGCGGTAACGGCTTGGGCTCCGAGACGGCGTGAGACGTCGAGCGACCTCGTGTACCAGTCAATCGACTCGTCGTATCGCTCTTCATACATTGCGACGAGACCGAGACTTCCTAGAGCTTTTGCTTCGATGAAAGGCTGTTGGTCGCGCTGGGCGAGTTGAAGGGCTTGGCGGAAAGTAGACTGCGCGGCGGAATAATCGCCCCGAAGGAATATGAGCGTGCCGCGACTGAGAAATACTTCCGCGAGCGCGATTTGTTGGTAGGCTTCGGCTAATTGATCTGCATTCGACAGGCGGCGGTCGGCTTCGTCGAAACGGCGCAGGCTACAATCTGCTAACCCTTCAAACATTTCCTTTCGAACTGCAACTTCACTATGGGCCAGAGTGGCAGGAATAGGGGCGTCGAGCAATGCGAGAGAATCGGCGCTTAGCCCGCGGGAAACCAGCACCTCACCTTCCAGGACTCGAAACCGCCACGCCCATTCAGGCTTGCTGACGGCGTACTCGTGATAAGCCGCGTCAGCATCACTGGATGCTCCCACATGGTCGCCGTGTTCAAACTTGCTGCGCGCGTTTTGAAATCGCGCGGACGGCTCAAGTTGGCTGGACCTGTGGCATCCACAGATCCCAAAAAGCTCAATCGCGAAAACCACACACCTCAAGGATACGTCGAACCACCGCCTTGACCTCCGGGTCCGCTTCCCGAACCACCGACCGTTGAACCCAGTTCCACACGCAGCATGGCAAGCTCGCGCTGGTAGCGCTGCAACTGGAATTCGGCCAGGTAGATCTTGCCGAAGTGCGGCACCACGATCACGTTTCCGTACCTGCGCAGTTCCGAGCAAGTGGTCTTTACGTCCTTTACCAAGGAACACAATACGATGCCCTTCGATTCCGGAAAGTCATCGCTGGCGAACCAGTTATACCTCTCCCGGAGAAATTCCGGTACGTCCGCTTTCGGTTTTCCCCATAGGAATCGCCCCTGCATCATTTCACGGGACTGTTGGTTCTCCGTGTATTCCTTCTTGAAAGATGCATACGTGCCCAGGCGAGTGAAAAGTTCGTTGTCCAGGTCCACCTGAACCGGGCAGCCTGCAATCCGCAAGTTTTCGAAGCGGCTGCCGATCGAAAGAATCGTCGGCTCCTCTTCGTCTAAACGCTGCTTGGAGGTAACGCGTGCGACGATGCGGTCCGCGGTCACCATGTCCAGAATGTTCAGCCCCTCGATCGTCGCGGTTACCGAGGAATTATAGGTATCGTCCTTCGGGTTGCGGCTGGAGCCAACCACCGAGTATGCCGCCCTGTACGATATGATTTCCTTTAACCGAAAATTCTCCGTGCGCGAAGTCTCGAAGCCGCCGGTTGTCGGCAGCGTGCTTCCCGCGTGCACGTCCACCAAGTGTTCGAACGGCCGGTCAATGCGCGCGCTAAAGCCATAACCATGCGCCGTGTGGATATACGTCTTCTTGATGGGGTCGGTCGCCATCGGATTTGCCTCCTGTATCAGTATTGGATTATTACTGCGAGTGTACGAGTGTGAATGGGTAGCGTGCTACTTCGGTCCCACCGCTGGCCGCGTCGTCCGGGGTGCCAAGTCCGCGCAACATCAGCACGTGCTTCCCGGTTCCCAAGCTTGAAGAAGGAATCAGAAGCTGCACGGCATTCTTAGCCTGTTCAGCGGAAATGTTCAAGGAAAATTCCGCCTTGCCGGCAGCATTCTGCAATTCGCAGATATACGAAGAGTAATGTGCGTCCGGAGGAATATCAAAATACAAACTAAAAGGTTGACCTGGCGCAACGGAAACCAGCAACGGTTCCCCGCCGCGCGAATCCGCCGTGATTAAAGAAAACGACGCGAGGGCTTGTGGGGCGGCGGACGCGAGCGTGCTAACGGAGTGCGTCGCCGCGCCCTTCCATCGCGGAATAACCAAAAATTCCTGATACGCGACCAGCAGCAGCAGCGCCGCGAACACTGGCACCGCAAAACTCGGCCGCAAGAACACGCCCAGCCAGCCACTCGTAGCCGGACGCTGCGTCACGGTCACCGGCAGACGGACGGGCGGCATAACGGGCTCGGATCCCATAGCCGCCCGGCTATTTTCAACGAACGCCGCCGCCAGGTTCACCTCTTCGGCGCATTCTACGCAGCTGAAGAAGTGTTCCTCGTATTGTTCGCGGAGGTCGCTCGGCAGTTCTCCGAGTACGTACCGCTCAGCGGCTTTCAATTGGATAGCTTGCGTATGTTCCATGTATTCCGTCCTACCAGTAGTGACGTCCGGCCCTAAATCGTTTCATCCCGTTCTCTATTGTTTCGCAGGCCGCGGCCCCTGCGCCCTGTTCTTCTCGTAGAAAACGCGGAAGTTGGCCTTGGCGCGATGCAGCAACACCCGCAGATAATCGCGATCCGTGCCCAATTCCCGGCACACCTGGTCTTTCTCCTTTTCTTCCAGGAAGATAGCGCGCAGCAGCTGCCGGTCCTTTGCGGGAAGCTGCTCCAGCACTTTCCTCACCTGTTCCCGGGTCTGCTTGCTTACCAGGAACCCATCCAGATCGAGTACCTGGTCGACGGGCTCCGGCGTATCGTCATTCAGTTGCGTTCCGTGATTCGACGAGCGATAGAATTCCTGCAACACATTGTTGCAAACGGAGTTAACGAATGCCCCAAGCCTCTCCGGCTGCCGGATCCCCGTTTCCGAGTTCATCGCCTTGAACACCCGCAGAAACGTCTCTTGCGCGATATCTTCTACCGCCTCGGATCCGCGCAGCCGCGACCTTAATTTAATGACCAGCAGTTTTCGAAAATATGCAACGAAATGTTGCTCGGTCGGGAAGTCTCGGTCCCGGAGCCGTTTAAGGTAGGCCTCATCAAAGGAGAAAAATTCCACACGCGCCTCGAAGGTTAGCGAGTATATCCCGCAGTGGACGAACTGCGCAATCGAACGCCGGCCCAAGGCAAGCAATCCTCCTCACAGCGCACATCCTATTTCTTCCTCAGTTCATTCGCGTTGCGGCCGCCGCAATATATTTCGTTTGCAGATGAAACGTTTCGGCGCGCAAGCGCACTACCTATGCGTACTTGTACCGAGATCGGATTGGTGAATCAGATGGCCCAGTCCAGACGATGGCGTAAAGCCGATGTCCATCCCCCCGGGCGCGCTCCGGCCCTAACGGTCAGGGAACCCCACCGGAGCGCGCCTCCTCCATCTGCGCCCGTGACACGTTCGGGCGGAAGCGAGGATTCTTGAAATGAGTTCACACGCTTACTTGGAATTGGACGCGCCTGCGAAAGTTCTTGGCAGCCTCGACCCGCGTCGCGCGCGTCTCTTCTTGGGATCTAGTCAAGACACGGAGGTTGCTCACTTGAACGCACGTGCGGTGGAATTTGTTGCCAAGCCAGGGAGAGAACAGCATCTGCGAAATTGCATGCGCCGCGAGGTCGCCGCGATACTGAAGCGGCAACCGGGATTCGCCGGCATCTTTGTGCTGACCTCGCACAAAGAGCCGCGCCTGATTCGCGTGCTCAGCCTGTGGGACACCGCGCCGCAGGCCACCGAAAATCACTGGGAAGATTCGCCCGCGGTGCGCAAACTCGTCGCCATGCTCGTTGACGTCCGCGTGAAAGTCCACACCTACGAAGCGGAACTGCCCGAATCCGCCGAGGCGATTCCTGGCGCCAGGGAGTTGTCTGATGCACGCATGTGCTGACAAGAAACGTAAACGCCGAATGGATCAACCGCGTGGGTAGCATCACCCCCACGCAATTCGAGGCCCTGGGAACCATGAATTCCATGAACAAAGACACGCAGCAATTCCCGGATCAAAAGCAAACATCGGACTCGCAACAAAATCAACCATCCTTGGCGCAGGCTATGGTTCGCTGTGACACGGGAAATTGTGGACGCCCGGCCATGTGCTCCCTGGAGCTGAAACATGTCTGCGTCGACCATTTCATCGCGCGCTGCTACGAACGGTTGAATGAATGCAGTGCGAACCGCTTCGCCGATCCCGACGAAGCCGCGGCCGTCTCCATTGACCGCTTTCTGCTTTCCAGCGCGCAGCAAGCCGCCGGCTTGGTTCATCCCATGCGCGGCTTGGACAATTTGGAACGAGCTCGTCTATTCGATATTCTGCTGTGGGCCTCGGAACTCGCCGCCAAACGAGGCATCGCCTGCCCCACGAAAAGATCAGCCCAATCCAGCGGGTCGTAGCGCGCGGCCGATTTCCCTTGCTCTTTAGAGTCTGTATGGAATCATCGCGTTGCGCCTGTACCATCGTGCCCGTAGGTTCAACTTCATCGTAGATGTTATAGAATCTGCCTCCGTCGAATCCGCATCGCCCGTGCGGAGACGCGACGGAAGACACCGCATCTTCAGCCAGAATGAGGAAGAGCAAATAATTTGACCCGGTAGCCATTCTCGCGCATCTATCTGATTTGCGGCTGGACAGCCCTAGAGGCTTGCCAAGAAGTGGAGAGAAATGGAATGAAGCGTTCGCGAATTCTGAAAAGCCTGGCGTTCATTCTGCCCCTCGGCGCAATCGCGCTGCTCTATGGCCATCACATCGGCTTAACCGCCAACGCGCGCCCGCACCCGCAAGCTTCTGCGAATTCCGCCGCGCCGCCCCAACAGCTCACTGCCGAAGGCCAAGCCGCATTGCGTGCCGCGATCGACTCCGGAAACCTCGCGCAACTGCGCTGGCCAGATTTCAGCGATTACAGCAAGCTGCTGAAGGAATTCTACGACCTGTACGGCAATTCCCTGCCCTGGGTCCGCGGCATGCAGCCTACCACGCAGGCGCAACAGGTCATCGCGCTCCTGCAGCAAGCCGACCAAAAAGGTTTGTCCGCCGAAGATTACGACGGCCCGCGTTGGACCGACCGCCTCGCGAAACTCAAACCGGCCGCAGCGCAACCCTCCGAAGCGGACGCCGTGCAATTTGACGCCGCGCTCACTATCTGTGTGATGAGATATGTCTCAGACCTGCACATCGGCAAGGTCAATCCAAGACATTTTGATTTCGGTTTCGATATTCAGAGTAAGAAATACGATCTGCCGCAATTTCTGAAAACGGATGTAGTGGACGCACCCGACGTCGCCGGAGTTCTGGCGCAAGTGGAGCCTCCGTACCCGGGTTACCAACGCACCATTCAGGCGCTGCACGCCTATTTGCAGCATGCGAAGGACTACGACGGCGCGCCCCTCCCCGCCACTGGAAAAACCATCGCTCCCGGCGACAGCTATTCCGGCGTCCCGCAGCTCGCTCGTTTGCTCCGCTTGGTGGGCGATCTTCCCTCTGACGCGAACGTCCCGGCGGATGCCGCTGTGTATCAAGCTCCGCTCGTGGACGCTGTAAAACATTTTCAAACCCGTCTGGGCCGCACTGCGGACGGAAAAATCACGCCGCAAACGTTGGCTGACCTGAACGTGCCGCTCGCGACACGCGTGCGCCAGATGCAGCTCATTCTCGAGCGCTGGCGCTGGTTGCCTATCGGTCTGCACGACGCGCCGATCGTCGCCAATATTCCGGAATTTCGCCTGCGCGCCTACGACCAAAATTTCAGAGTCGCGCTGACCATGAACGTGGTTGTCGGCAAGGCGTATGACCACAACACTCCGGCGTTTGAGAACACCATGCAGTACCTGGTATTCCGGCCGTATTGGAGCGTTCCATATTCCATCGCCAGAGCGGAATTTATCCCAAAAATCGTGCGCGACCCCGACTACCTGGAGAAAAAAGGATTCGCGGTTGTGGACAGCCGCCAGCAGGTCGTCGCCTCCGGACCAGTCTCAAGCGACGTGCTGCAGCAGTTGCGCGCGGGTAAGCTCTTTATCCGGCAAAATCCCGGTCCGAAAAATTCGCTCGGCCTGGTGAAATTTATTTTTCCGAACAGCTACAACATCTACATGCACGACACGCCCGAGCAGGAATTCTTCGCAAGGAGCCGACGCGATTTCAGCCATGGCTGTATTCGGCTGGAAAGACCCGCGGACCTGGCCGTTTGGGTGCTGCGTGATAATCCGGGCGGCTGGAACATCGATCGGGTGCGCGCAGCCATGAATGGAAGCGCGACGCAGCAGATAAACCTGGCACATCCGATTCCGATCTTGATTGTTTACGGCACGGTAATCGTCACCGAGGATGGCACGGTGCACTTTTACGACGACATCTACGGGCACGACGCCACGCTCGAGAAAGTCCTCGATAAGGGCTACCCGTACCCCGGCTAATTGCCGGGGTTCGTTGCAGGGTGTTGGTTGCCAGTGATCAGGCGCGCTGGACAGTCAAAACACCACTGCCGCACGCGGCCCGTATCTACGTGGATGAAATCAGAATGAGGGTAGTAGCCCACGCCCCCGCGACGCAATGCCAGCGCCGCCCGCCGCAAAGTGAGAGTGTCAACTCCAGGCATCCGCAAGTCAATCGCTTCCGCCTGAACGTGCAAACTGTTCTTCGCGACCCCGGTGGTGTGCGCGCGCAACGATTCATTCGTTGAAGCAGTGCGGTAGCCACAAACAATGTCAATCTCTCCGCCGGGATGCCCTACCGACGCGGTGAGATCGGCCAGAATATCGTACAAGCGCGGATCAAAATGGCGCACGTCGCCGGTATTATGGTCGCGCAGGAAATAATCCAGTTTGGCCAGCGCGCCGGGAATGTACTGCTCCCCGCGCCGGAACACAATTTCCAGCCGTTCGCCCGTGTGCGTGTTGTAGAGCCGCAGCACGTGTTCTTGCGCGTGCTGCGTGGCATCGCCGCGCGCGCCGGCCGGCACGATGAAGCACAGGATCGCAACCGCCAGCAACAAACTCTCCGATATTTTCCCGCGTGACCGCATATCTTCCCTCTGCAGCAATTTTAGCATAAGCAAGCATTTCGCATAATTCGACCAAGGTCAAAAAGTCACGGCTGTTGCTCGGCGCAGCGAACTCCAGGTAGCCTTCGCCTCGCGCAAGCGAATCTCACACCGTATCTCAGGATTGGCTGTGGCGCGAAGCGTTCAGTCCCTCGCTGGCCCCACCGCGCGCAGACACAATCGCTGCAACCTGCGCGTCAGCCGGCTGCGATTCACGCGCTCCTCATTGGTCTGCGCATGATCCACCACGCTGTGCAGCCCGTTAAACAGAAAGACCGCTGTAGATTCAGGATCGTCCACGGACCAAGCACCGGCCACAACGCCTCCCTGCAACAATTCGATCAGGCCATCAATAATGACATTCTTTACCAGACCCTTCCGCGTCGGCGGCCGCGAAGTGTAGAACAGAATGTCGTGCAGTTGTGCGGAATCGAGATAACCAGCGACCCCAGCCGCGGCCCACGCCGACAACTTTCTCTTCCAGTCCTCTTCCCTATTTTGCGCGACCGCCGTTTTTATCCGCGCCGCTAGGTCTTGTCCGAAACGGCCGCGCAGCGCAGCAAGCACGTCTTCCTTCGATGAGAAATAAAGATAGAACGTCCCCTTGGCGACTGCCGCACCTGTCGTGATTTGCTCGATCGTCGTCGGGCCCACGCCGTGCTTCAGAAATAGGCGCTGCGCTGCGTTCATCAGCTCTTCGCGCCGCTCTTCAGCAGGCTTGGTCCGAGGACGAGTTTTGCAAGCGGCACGCATACGGCTAGCTCAACCTCCGTGATTAAACGTTGATCCCTCACCGTAAACTAACACAGCAAGGTGAGATTGCCTGGCGTCGCGCGTTGCCGCGGATCCAGCGTCAGCGACGTCAGCAGAAGGCCTCCGCATGTTCCTGCGCCCAACGATCAAACCCGATCGGCTTGCGCCCCAGAACGCGCTCTACGTTGTTCGTAGCGGTCGCGAGCCGCCCTTCACGTAGCGCGTGGTAGATCGAAAGATGCGCCACGATCATCTCCTCCGAATCGCCGCTTTCGGTCATTCGCTGGCGCACTCGCTCCTCGGAAATTGCTTCGAACCCGACCTGCTCGCCAATCGCCGCGCCGATCTTCGCCGCCATCTCCGCGTAACTGAGCGCCTCCGGCCCGGTGATCGGCAACGATTTTCCGTCGTAATCCCGCGTCGTCAGTACCTGGGTCGCGACGTCCGCGATATCATCGGAGTGAATGAACGGAATCTTGCCGTCGCCGGTCATAGAACGCACCACGCCGGCCTTCTTGACCGTCGTTGCCCAAAAAAGCGCGTTCTCCATAAAGCCCGTCGGCTGCACGAACGTGAACGTAATACCACTTGCGCGAATTGCAGCCTCGCCTCGCGCATGCCATACCCCGGTGCCCACGTCCTGCCGCGCATCCATCGAAGAAAGCTTCACCAGATGCCGCACACCAGCAGCTTTTGCGGCCTGCGCAGCCGCTGCGTCGCGGCCCGCGATTTCCGGCCCGCTGTTTACCAGGAACAGCGCGTCCACGGCTGTCAGTGCCGCGTACAACGATCCGGCATCGGCCAAATCGCCCACGGCCACATCCACGCGCTCGCCAAAACGCTCCCGCGCCTCGCGCGCATCGCGCGCGAACACGCGCGGCCGCTCGCCGCGCTCCAGTAAACATTTCACAACGCGCGACCCAATATCTCCCGTCGCGCCGCTAATCAGATAGTTCATGGTGCTCTCCTTAGAAGGTCGTCATTCTGGAAGCGCTCCCGTTGCCCGTCGTCAACCCATTCTATTCTAATGACTGGGGGTCAGTCAACAGATTGGCAAAGACACAACTCGGGTCGCTTGCGGGCTGCGTGGGGAGATTTACAGCTGCTTAAAAATTGGCTGGGAGGCCTGGACTCGAACCAGGATAATCAGATCCAGAATCTGATGTACTGCCAATTGTACGACCTCCCAGCTGAAAGGGGACAACAAAAAAGGGCCGCTCGCACGACCCTGAACTACTTTACTGGCGGAAGAGAAGTTCGTCAACCACCCGCCGCATGTTGCTGCTCCAAAATCCCGGGATTTCCACAGGAACACAGGATCGAAAATAGCCCAGAAATGATTTACAGCTCGCCAACCGCTACGCACCGTGGCCCGCGCCAAATAGTATCCAAGACTTGCGCCCTTCCCGCTCCCGGGAGCGCGCAGGCCGCAACTTCCGATGTACTTCCCTTTCTCCTTGAATACAGTCGCCCACAAGTTTCTGTCGGCTTGCCTAGCTACGGCTCCCGAAATCGCGACCGCTCCTTGTCCGCCGGCGCAAGCCTGCCCTCCCCCACAACACCCTACTTCCGCATCAGAGTGCATGCTCACAAAATCGGCCTCGTCTCCGGGCTCGTGCGACCGGAAGAGCAGCCGTTCTGTCTCCAGAAAAATCATGGTGCCCGTTAAAGGTGCGAAAAACTCGATCTCCGCGCTGGATCGCGCCAGCCCAAAACGCCAGCCTTGCCCCACGGCCGCACAGTAAGTTAGGCTCTCCCATCGTGGCGCAGCAATCGGAAACCGAAATTCGCGTGGGCACGTCCGCGTTCACCGCTGCGGGATGGGAAGGCGCATTCTATCCCGCCGGAATGCAGCCGCGCGATTTTCTCACCTACTACGCCACCAAATTTAACACCGTTGAAGTGGACAGCACGTTCTACCGCACGCCCGCACGCTCGACCATCACAGGCTGGGGCAACAAAACTCCGCCCGGTTTCGTGTTCGCGCTGAAAGTCCCGCAGGTCATCACCCACGAAAAGTGCCTCGAAGATTGCGACGAGGATTTCCAGAATTTCGTGGACACTGCCCAGGGGCTCGGAAAAGACAAGCTCGGGCCGATGCTGCTGCAGTTTCCCTATTTCAATAGCACTAAGTTCAGAACCGGCACCGAGTTTCTCGCGCGGCTCCGCCCTTTCTTGAGGAAACTGCCGCAGGATCATCAGTTCGCGCTCGAAATTCGCAATAAGAATTGGCTGGATGAAAAGTTCACGGAAATTTTGCGCGAACACAACGTCGCGCTGGCCGTCATTGATCAAGCCTGGATGCCGGGCATAACGGAACTGGCCAGCCGGCTCGATCCGATCACCGCCAACTTCACCTACGTGCGTTGGCTAGGCGATCGCAAAGCAATAGAGACACAGACCAAGGTCTGGGACAAGACCATCGTGGACCGCCGCGCCGCCTTGTCCCGCTGGGTGGACTACTGTTACCAAACTACGCGCCGCGGCATCAAAGTCTACGCCTATGCGAACAATCACTATGCGGGCTATGCGCCGGCCACGGTCGCATTATTCCTGGAGCTTTGGGAAAAGCAGAAAGAAAAATTCTGACGCCGCCCGCATTCGTGGCCGCAACTTCAGTAACATGGTGAACGCGTGAACGAGCTCCTCAAAGAGACAATGTCGCTCTCGTTGCTCGGCAAGTGCATTGCCGCGATTGTCGGCATCCTGCTGATTCATGCCGGCTTTCGCGTACTCGAACAAACTCTGCCCCGTCACTTTGGCCGCGTTGATGAACGCTATCGAGTTCGCAAGTTCGTGGTGTTTTCCGGCTACATCGCGATTCTTCTTTTCGTCTCGATCCTGTTTGAAGACCGCCTGGGCCGCCTCAGCTTTGCCCTCGGAGTGGCTGGCGCTGGCGTGGCCGTTGCTCTGCAGGATGTGCTGGCTAGTATTGCCGGCGCGTTCTCGATCGGATTTTCCAAGCTCTACACCGTCGGAGATAGAGTTCAGATCGGCGATACTCGCGGCGACGTGATTGACATCGGCTTGCTGCGCACCACCTTGATGGAAGTCGGCAGCTGGGTCGGCCGCGACTTGTACAGCGGCCGCATCGTACGCATCCCCAATAACACTGTCTTGAAAAATTCGGTTTTTAACTACTCGCAAGGATTCCGTTTCATCTGGGACCAGATTAAAGTGGTGCTTACCATTACCAGCGATGCTGCTGCGGCTCGAACCATGCTTCTGCGCGTCGCCCATGAGGTAATCGGAGAGTACTTGGTGGAAGCGCAAAATTCCTGGAACGCGGTGAGTGACGACTATCGCTCCGAAAATCCTCCCATTGAGCCCGTCGTCGCCCTCGCAGTAAATGCCGGCTCTTTGGAATTTACTCTCAACTACGTGGTGGACTATGCCAAGCGCACCACCATGCAAGATCGCTTGTTCGCCAAGATTGTAGAGGAAATCGCGAGCAGCAAAGGCCAGCTCACATGGGCATCGTCAGGAGTCACGGTCGTTAACCAGATGCCGCCCCCTGACCCGACTGCGGCCCGCCCGGCGACTGTGCCCCCTGGCGCATTCCATGCCAGCGAATCTCGCTGAGCGGCGCGCGAAATAGGGTCTTGGTTCGCCCCGCCCACGTTTTTGCTTACGGCTTCACTTCGACGATGTTCCGGACGTGAATCATGTCCGAGCGCCCATCCAGAACTCCGGTCACCACCACGTCCTTCCCAAAATGCCTTTGCGCCTGCGCTTGATCATCCAGGTGGTACCACACTTCGTTTGCGTCGTCGCGCAGAATGAATCGGTCGCCGTTCTGCGAAACAATCTTGCCCGCAAACGTTGCAGACGCCGGTTCATCGCCGGGCGCCAGCCGCACGAAGGGTGACGGCGCAACAGAAGCATGGAGCAGGTTCGATTGGCCCGCGATCAAGCAAGTAGTGCCAAAAAGAAGCAATAACGTGTTGCGTAGCCCTGAAGTTTTTTGCACAACCCACCTCTTTAATAAAATAGGGCGGGCGAACCAAATCATAGCAGCCGCAAGAAAAATCTCCCCTCGGGTATTCCCTGTAAAAAAGTTCCGTCAGCGATGTAGGACGCTAAGTCTCGTACGCAAGGCGGATTGCGAGACAAAAAACCGCTGTGAAGTGCTCAAGGCCGCGAGAACACAACCGGCGGCGCCTGGCGGGGGGGCCGACGGAAGTCTGTGCCCGAGCTCACGTGGAAATACGTTTGTCTTTAAGGCAGCGTGGAGGGCGCGAGGCCTGCTTGCTTGGCGGCGTCTTCGTTTTCGCTGAGCGCATTCTGCAGCTGGTTGGCGCGCTCGTCGAGGCTTTGGATCCGGTTCGTGGTCAGGTTGCCGCCCCAGGCTGGCGTCGGCGGCAGCAGCACGATCCCCTGCGCCGCGGCTTGGTCGGACATGGCCGCGAGTTGGTTCTGCACGCCGTCGAGTCTGGCGGTCAACTCACTCTGCCTTTCTATAAGCACCGCTCGTTCCTGTCCCGGGCTCAGCGGTTTGCGCGCGGCTTGCAGAATTTCGGATGGGTCCTGAAATACAGCGGGTGGGACGCCATTCTGCTGCGCGGTTTCTTGAAGATCGTTGAGCTGCTGCTCGATTTCTTGCCTGCGGATTGCCAGCTGCTGGATCGCGTTATCCGTGGTGATGCCTTCGCACGGCGCATCGAATTGCAGCCCGACGGTCACGCCGGCATCCGAGCCGGTCGCGCGGAAATCGCGCAAGCTTTCTTCTCGATGGCTCAAGCTGTCCAGTTCCGCGTAGAGCGATGCAACCTGTGCCGCGTACCAGACAGGATTATTATCACGGCTAGGTTGCACAGTTGCGCCGCTGGCAGCGCTAGAAACAGCAGCTGTCCGCCGCGTTGCTGGCAGCGTAGTCGCGTTGGTTGGATACGACTGAGCTTCACTGGCCGCCGCTCGCTCCTTCGGCCACATCCGGTCAATGTCGTCGTTGGTGTACACTTTCTTTTCGCGATCCGGCCGGACCACGGTGCCAGACGGCACACTAGACGCCGTCGCCGGCTTGTCTTCGCCCGACGCAAAAGCCGGGTTCGCGATTACGCAAGGCAGGACTGCGGCGAGAACCGCCGAGAAAAAGGAAACTGCACGAATCGAGCTACGCATGGACGTACCTCCGTCCCTCAGTTCGGGAAGTATCGCATGCGGGCCGAACGGATGTAAATAAGGACCCGTAGCCGCGGAGCCGATCGCAACACCGCGGCTGCGAGGTCAGGCGATGGCAGCATCGCGCTCCCTGATGCGACGGGGGCAATCTGATTTTGGAAGTCATCGAACACGCTAGAAAGGAAGCCACATGAAACTTGATCCGAAAAAGACAGCTTTGCTGACTCTCGATTACCAGAAAGAAATTCTTGGATTTGTTCCCGCTGCCGAAGCCATCATCCCAAACGGTGCCAAAGCCGTAGAGTTTGCACGCAAGAAGCAATTTCGCATCATTCACGTGGGACTGGGATTTTCCGCCGGCCATCCTGAAATTCCGGCTGGCGAATCCCGCTTCAAGCGCCTGAAGGAAAACAATCTCTTCGTAATCGGCACGCCCTCCGTCGAATTCCACAGCGCCGTCGTGCGGCCCGAAGATCTGGTGGTGTATAAGCAGCGAGTCGGCGCATTTTCGGAGAACCAGCTGCACCTGATTCTGCGTTCGCTTGGCATTGAAAATCTGGTGTTCTTCGGAATTTCCACCAGCGGCATTGCGCTCTCCACGCTACGGCGCGCGGCCGATCTCGACTTCAGCTGCGTAGTCCTCAAGGACGCCTGCTTCGACCCCGACGAGGAAGTTCACCGCGTCCTCACCGAGAAAATTTTCCCGGCGCAGGCAACCGTTCTCACGGTGGATGCGTTCATCGCGGAGCAGGGTGACTGAAGGGACACGCGGTATTGCGGCCGCCAGCGAAAAGCGCGAAGCGCAGCGCTTCCTTGCCACCCAACCGGAGCGACCGAAGTGCGACCCAATTGCGCGATCAAAAGTGACTGAACAGACCGATCAGAATAATCAGGGGAATCGGAACGCCGAGCAGCAGCAATATGATGGAACGCATGGGCCAGACCTCCTATGGAAATGGAATTCGTCAGACGATGACTACGCGATCACGCTGCTTGCCGCCGATGGTTGCGGCGAAGCTGGCGCAAAATGCGCCGATCAACAGAGCGAGGAAGGTCCAGTACATCGAATGCGCCACGGCCTTGCGCGCTGTGTCGGCGGCTTGGATTGCTTGTGCAAAAGTGTCATCCACTCTTTTTTCAGCCTCGGCTTCGCTGATTCCTGTTCTTGCCACTAGTATTTGCGCCAGATAGCCCTTATCGGCCGCTGGAATATTTCCTTCGCGCAGGCCGTTCAGGAAAATCACGCCTACCTCGCTGCGCAGCGCAGCATCATCCTGGCCGGTCCTAGGCGGAGTAGTGCGCAGCAGCGAATCCACGAGATATTCATTGGGGCCGAAGGCGCTACGGGAAGCCGCAGCGGAGGAGCCCTCTGCTGCTGCAGAGTTGGCGCGCGCATTTCTACCTACCGATGCGACCGAGGACGCCAAAAACGCCGCGGTGATAACCAAGCCTACTGCCCATACCAGAAAACCATGCGCCGTATCGCGAAAATATACTTCGTCGGTGTGAATATTCACCCACTTCGTGCGTAGCCGGCCCGCGAGATAGCCGCCAATGGACGATGCAATCAGCTCGGTGAGAATGAACCAGACGATTGCTGTTCGACCTACGGCGGAAGCGGATGCGCCCGCGCCTTCCCAGGGCGAAATTGCGGAAAGGCCGATGCCGGTGCCCAAAGCCAGCAGTATCAGCGACAAAGCCGCCGCCACGAATGCTCCGGCAATTACGGCAGGCCAAGACACCCCGGACGAGTGCGCCTCATTCCTCGTATCGTGTTCATGTGGCCAAGTTTGATCCGGTACAGGCAATGTTCGTGTCGCCATGCGCGTTTCCTCCTAAGGTCTTGATCCGCTGAGCCCACTAGGCTTGCGTGGCCTACGTGCATCGGGTGGAGGGAGAGTAACACTCGCGCGAAACCACGCTATACCTACAAGGCCTTAGCGGTGTGAACGATATGCTGTACGGCGAGTCGGCACCCTTGGCCCCGGCGCGAGGGCTTGTGGGTTCGAACGAGTTCATTCGAGTGGTAGAGAGGATGACCAACCGCGATTGTCTTGCGATCAGAAATCGGAGCGAATCGTGAGACTAGCCGTGCGCCAGTTCCCACGCGATCGCAATCTCGCCGCTTGCGTATCGACCTGCAAAACGCAGCACGCTGACGGACCTGCGGTCCTCGACGGTCAATATCAGGAAGCCGAAGGATTTGTAGTGAATCGGGTGGTCGGAGCAAGCGCCGAGCAGATCCAAGGGTCCGAACCCGGAGCGCTGCGCAGACAATAGTAACGCAACGGCTTTCGAGTCCGGCGACCAGGTGACGACTCCGACACTAATAGCGATAGGTATAGAAGCCCGAGAAACTTCACCGCTCACCACACACTGCCCACTGCTTCACACCGCGGCCCGCTGGTGCGCCTTCTCCTCCGCGATGCGGCGGCCTACGGCTGGAGCGATCATCCTTGCTTCGGCCATCAGTTGTGCGAATTGATCGGGGTAGAGGGATTGGGCGCCGTCGGAGAGGGCGCGCTCGGGATCTTGATGGACTTCGATGAGCAGGCCGTCGGCGCCGGCGGCTACTGCGGCGCGGGCCATGGCAGCGACTTTGTCGCGGCGTCCGGTGCCGTGCGACGGATCGGCGACCACCGGCAGGTGCGAAAGCTGCTTGATCACCGGAATCGCGGCGATGTCCATGGTGTTGCGCATGTAGGTATCGAAGGTCCGGATGCCGCGCTCGCACAAAATCACGTTGTAGTTTCCACCAGCCATGATGTACTCGGCGCTGAGCAGTAGTTCCTCGATGGTGGCGGACATGCCCCGCTTGAGCAGCACCGGCTTCTGAATTTCGCCGAGAGCGCGCAGCAGATAATAATTCTGCATATTGCGCGCGCCTACTTGCAGCACGTCCACGTAAGGCAACATCACCTCAATCTGCGACGGGTCCATCACTTCGCTGACGACGAGCAAGCCGTTGTCGTCGGCGGCGGCGCGCATGAGCTTCAGACCTTCTTCGCCAAGGCCTTGGAAGGAATAGGGTGACGAGCGCGGCTTGAAAGCGCCGCCACGCAGCAGTTTTGCGCCGGCACGCGCCACTTTTTCCGCGACCTCGCCGATCTGCGCCGCGGACTCGACGGCGCACGGCCCGGCCGCCGCCACAATTTCCGTTCCGCCGATGGAAACGTCCTTGCTGAGCTCGACGACCGAGCCTTCGGGGCGAAAATTCCTGGACGCGAGCTTGAAGGGATGCGTGATGCGGATGATTTCCTCGACGCCGGGCGCCGCTTGCAGCGCTTCCAGTTCTCCGCGATGCTTTTCGCTTTTGCCCACGACTCCGATCACGGCTCGTTCCTCCCCGCGGCTCAGATGCGCTTGAAAACCGCATTCCTGAATGCGTTTCACGACGTGGTCGATCTGCTCTTCCGTTGCGTTTACGGCCATGTTGATGATCATTGCATCCCCTCAGAGGCGAATTTACCGGCCGGCGAAGTTTCCGCCGATTTGTACGAGCCAAGAATTTTCAGTTCCGCAGCTTGCAGCGCGAGTTCGGTCAGCGCGGCCGCAAATTCGGGATCGCTCGCGGCAGCCTGAAGGTCGAGATAAAAACGGTATTGCCACGGACGACCGTGCACGGGTCGGCTTTCGATTTTCATCATGTTGATATTGCGGCGGGCGAAAGGCTCAAGAGCGTGATGCAGAGCGCCCGGTTTGTGCGCCAGCTGAAATACGAGCGAGATTTTATCGGGTGCGGAGGCGGCGCCAAGATCCTGTGGCTGCGCGGCGGATGGCGCGAGCAGGAAGAAGCGCGTGTAATTTTCGCGGTCGTCTTCCAGATGCTCGAGCAGAATCACTCCCTCATATAACTCTGCGGCGCGTCGACTGGCGATCGCCGCGCGCGTGGGATCTGCTGCGCGCATCACTTCGCGGACGCTGCCTGCAGTGTCTTCGGCGGGAATTCGTTTCAGCTGCGGATGCGCGATGAAGAATTGCTCGCACTGTGCAAGCGCCACGGGATGCGATTCCACCGAGGCGATGCGCTCAGGCGTTGCTCGCGGCACGCCGATCAGGTTGTGCACGATCGGGATGATCACTTCGCCGACGATGTGCAGGCCGCTTTCGACGAGTAGATCGAATGAGCGATGCACGGAGCCTGCCAGGCTGTTCTCCATCGGCGCGAGCACGTAATCCGCGGCCTGCCTCTTGATGGCGGAAAACGTCGCATCGAACGTTGCGCACGGCACCAGCGTGACGTCTGCGCCGAGCAGCTTCAGCGCAGCTTCCTCGCTGAATGCTCCACGTTCACCTTGAAACGCGATGCGCGCTGTGGCTGCGCTTTTCATGCTGCCGCCACCTTGCGGCGTTTTTCCGTCAAGCGCGTCTTGCCGTGTTTGGGAACCTCCGTCGAGCCCAAACCGTGGTCCGCCTGAATGCGAATGGATTCATGCAAGATTTGACTGTAGATTTTGTCCACGGCTTCGCTATCGAGCGGCCCTGGGTTTAGCTTTTTCATGCGCACGAGAATTTCCTGTTCGCGCGCGGGGACGCGCAGAGCGATGCCACGCGCGCCCTTCAGCCGGCCGACCTCCAGCGCAAAGCCCGCGCGCACGTTGAGCAGGTGCAGCAGAGTGGTGTCAATCGCGTCAATTTTCGCGCGCCAATCGCCAATCTTGATCTCACTCATCCCGCTTCTCCCCTTTTACTTCGCGATGAAAATGTCGCCAAAAACAAAAAAGGCCGCGTTCCCCTGTAGGGGGTCGCGGCCGGCTTAGAAGACTTGGTGCGGTTCTTATTTGCTGCGTGTTACCTGATCCGCGCGCGTCTCGCCGGCCCGCTCCCCGGTATAAGGGAAGCGGCTGGTAAAAGCGAAACGGTAATAGAACTTATTGCCCACGCGCCTTGTGTGTCCTTTTAAAAGCTTACCAAACGTCACTATACGAAAGCCGGGGGCCAGCGTCAAGTGCGGCGTACAGAAATCATATATAAGCTTCTTTTATGAATTTGCCAAGAATTACAAATTGGACTTATCCCCCTGCAGGACGCCTACTACTCAGGACACCATGCAAAGCGACGCCATTAAGAAGGGGATTTCCCGCGCGCCCGCCCGCGCGATGCTGAAGGCCACCGGCCTCACTGACGCCGATCTGGCGCGTCCGCTCGTGGCCATAGCCAATACCTGGACCGAAGTTACTCCCTGCAATTTTCATTTGCGGCAACTGGCCGAGCGCGTGAAGGCCGGCGTGCGCGCGGCGGGTGGCACGCCCATCGAGTTTGACACCATCACAATTTCCGACGGCATCACCATGGGCACCGAAGGCATGAAGGCTTCGCTGGTTTCACGCGAAGTGATAGCCGATTCCATCGAGCTTTTCGTGCGCGCGCACGCGTTCGATGCGGTGGTGGCGATTTGCGGCTGCGACAAGACCATCCCCGGCACGGTGATGGCGCTGGCGCGCCTGAACCTGCCTTCCCTTTCGCTGTACGGCGGCTCGATTCTGGCGGGACATTTTGCGGGGCGCGAAGTCACGATTATGGATGTGTTCGAAGCAGTGGGCGCCTGCGCCGCCGGCAAAATGACCGAAAAGCAGCTGGGCGAGCTGGAAGACGTGGCGTGTCCTGGCGCGGGCGCGTGCGGCGGACAATTTACTGCGAACACGATGGCTATGGCGCTCACATTTCTGGGAATTTCGCCGATGGGCGCGAACGAAATTCCGGCCACGGATCCGCGCAAGGGCAAGGCGGCGTTCGATTGCGGCAAGCTGGTGATGCAGTTGCTGAAGGACGACATTCGCCCCAAGCAAATCATTACGCGGGAATCGCTGCACAACGCGATTGCGTCAGTTGCCTCCAGCGGCGGCTCGACCAACGCCGTACTGCATCTGCTGGCGATTGCCTCCGACGCGGGGGTGCCGCTCGCGTTGAAAGATTTCGATGAGATTTCCGCGAAGACTCCTGTGCTGGCGGATTTGAAACCTGGGGGGCGATTTAACGCGCCGGATATGTTCCGCGCGGGCGGCATGCGCGTGCTTGGGCAGCGTTTGCTAGAAGCGGGGCTGCTGAAAGACGGGATCACGGCATCGGGACGAAAGCTGTTCGAAGAAATCAGCGACGCGAGCGAAACAGCGGGCCAGGAAGTGGTGCGGCCGCTCGCAAAGCCTATCAAGGCCGACGGCGGCCTGGCGATTTTGCACGGTTCGATTGCGCCGGAAGGCTGCGTGGTGAAACTCGCCGGGCACGAGCGCGTGTTGCACAGCGGACCGGCGCGCGTGTTCGATTCGGAAGAAGCCGCGTTCGCAGCGGTACAGGGCCGCCAGATTCAGCCCGGAGACGTGATCGTCATTCGTTACGAAGGCCCCAAAGGCGGGCCGGGCATGCGCGAAATGCTCGCAGTCACCGGCGCGCTGGTCGGCCAAGGTATTGGCGACAAGATCGCGTTGATCACCGACGGGCGTTTCAGCGGCGCGACTCATGGGCTAATGGTGGGCCACGTGGCGCCGGAAGCCGCCAATGGCGGGCCGATTGCGCTGTTGCGTGATGGCGACATTATTACTCTGGATGTAAAAGCGCGGCGTCTGGACGTCGCGGCCGATCTGGAAGCGCGCCGCGCGCAGTGGAAAGCGCCCGCGCCGAATTACACCACGGGCGTGATGGCCAAATACGCCAAGCTTGTTACATCGGCATCGCTGGGCGCCGTAACCAGCGCCGCATAGAAATTGCAGTCACAAGGAGAATGACCATGGCGAAAATGTTTTGGGATACGGACACGAATCCGCGCGCGCTGGAAGGAAAACGCATTGCCGTGCTGGGTTACGGCAGCCAGGGCCGCGCGCACGCATTGAACCTGCGCGACAGCAAATTAAATGTGACGGTAGGACTGCGCCGCGGCGGCCCATCGTGGAAACAGGCCGAGCAGGATGGTTGGAAGCTTACCGGCCCGGCGGAAGCAGTCGAGGGCGCGGACGTAGTCGTGATGCTGGCGCCCGACATGGCGCAGCCGGCTTTGTATCAAAACGAAGTGGCGCCCAGTCTGAAAGAGGGCGCGATGATTTTGTTTTCGCACGGCTTCAACATTCATTACGGACAAATCACACCGCCGAAGTCGGTGGACATCACTATGGTCGCGCCGAAAGGTCCGGGAAATCTGGTGCGGCGAACTTATGAAGGCGGCGGTGGCGTGCCCTGCTTGCTCGCCATTCACCAGGATGCGTCGGGCCACGCGTTTGATCGCACGCTGGCGTATGCGAGCGCCATTGGCGGCACGCGCGCCGGCGTGATTCAAACCACTTTTGCGGAAGAAACGGAGACGGATTTGTTCGGTGAGCAGGCTGTGCTGTGCGGCGGCGCGCGCGAATTGATTCAGGCGGGCTGGGAGACGCTGGTGGAAGCCGGATATCAGCCGGAAGCCGCGTATTTCGAGTGTCTCCATGAACTGAAATTGATTGTGGATCTGATTTACGAAGGCGGCATCGCCAAAATGCATCAGTTCGTCAGCGAGACGGCCAAGTTCGGCGACATCACGCGCGGGTCGCGGGTGATTGACGCGCACGTGCGCGAAAGCATGAAGAAGATTCTGGGCGAGATTCAGTCCGGCGCTTTTGCCAAGGAATGGATTCTGGAGAATCAGACCGGGCGGCCCGTATACAACAAGCTGCTGGAAAAAGATAAGAATCATCCGATCGAAAAAGTTGGTGCGGAGCTGCGCGCGCAAATGTCCTGGCTCAAGCCGGAGACGGCGACTTCCGCAAGAGGTGCCAAATGAAGGGCGCAGAATTTTTGGTGAAGGCTCTCGAGCACGAAGGCGTCGAGATAATTTTCGGTTACCCCGGCGGAGCGATCATGCCGGTGTACGACGCGCTGCTGGATTCGAAAATCCGGCACATATTGGTGCGCCACGAGCAGGCGGCGGCGCTGGCTGCCGACGGTTACGCGCGCGCCAC
>JGI12635J15846_10000809_pt1 | contig 27173 bp, 25 predicted proteins | sample BlaSpr_A8_OM2_M2_FD_15846 | JGI IMG/M metagenome (IMG submission 15846) | reverse complement strand
CCTGGTGGACGGGGAAGGATTCGAACCTTCGTAGCCCGCAAGGAGCGGCAGATTTACAGTCTGCTGGTTTTAGCCACTCACCCACCCGTCCCGGTAAATTCGTCCGGGATACCAAATTCGTATCCGCGAAAACTGCAAGGACACTTACGACTTGTCCTGTGTTTGACTGCTCTGCTTTTGAACGGGAGCGCGTGGCGAGCAAAAAACACAAAATGGACTCGTGTCCAAAGACACCAGCCCTTTTATGTTACCATGCCGGGATTCGTCCCGCCTCGCTCCCCTTGCTAACATCTGGTGGAGCTGGCGGAGGGATTTGAACCCCCGACCCTCTGATTACAAATCAGATGCTCTACCAGCTGAGCTACGCCAGCACTGCTCAAACCGCACAAGAATAGCAGATTAGGCACACGGCATGCAAGGGGGTGGAATGGGGATTCGCTTGCGGGGAGCTGTGGGAAACAGGGAACTTAGCGCGAATCCTTCCCCTGACGTCAACTCATTTATTTTCAATAACATAAGTAGCGAAGTACGGGATTGTGGCGAGCCACAATCCACAGCACTGTTGGGCATCGTCACCGAGGGGTAATTCCCGCCCTCATTTTCTTCAGGAGAAACGCCTGGTGATGCGAGAATACCGCAGTCGGTCGAAACTTATGTTGCGCAGACGAGACACATGCTGAATCGTAAAAAGCTGGTACTTGGACTCCTGATCCTAGCCGTCGCGCTCGTCCCCGCCTGGCTCTATTTTCATTCGCATGGACGCGATTCGCAGAGCGCGCGTGAAGATCTGCTTTCGCACTTGCCTGCGGACTCCACCTCCGTCGTTTACCTGGATTTCCAGGAGTTGCGCGCCTCGGCGTTCCTCTCGCAGATTCTTGCGTGGGCACCGCGGCCGCAGACGGAAGAAGAGTACGGCAAATTCGTGCAGGCCACAGGATTTGATTACGAGCGAGACCTCGATCGCGTGGGAATTTCGTTCAGCGGGTCAACGCAGAGTCCAAAAACGATGGCGGTGGCGGAAGGGCGTTTTGACCGGAAGAAAATCGAATCCTACAGCGCGCATTTCGGAACGCTGAAAACGGCAACCGGAAAAACGATTTACGCGGTCAGCCTCAGCAACCCCGCGCGCACGGCGTATTTCATGTTTCTCCGGGATGACCAGGTCGCGATCTGCAATGACGCCTCCTGCTTCTTTCAGGCTTCCGGGAAATCGATGAACTCCGAGGAATGGCGCGAGCATTTTCTGCGCATGGCTGGAACGCCGTTGTTCGCAGTGATGCGGCAAGACTCGCAGTTGCTCTCAGCGCTTTCGCAGCGAACGCCCGGCGGATACCGTTCGCCGCAGCTTGCCACGCTACTGGGCCAATTGCAGTGGGTGTCCGTGGGCGCAAAGCCGGAAGGCGACCAATTGCGGGTGGTGGCCGACGGAGAAACTTCGAATGAAATGGTGATCCGCCAACTGAACGACATGCTCAGCGGCCTGCTGATCCTGGCGCAAGCCGGGCTGGACGATTCGAAGTCACGCAAACAGCTCGATCCAAAATTGCGCGAAGCGTACGCGGGCTTGTTGAAGTCAGCGGAAGTGCAAAAGCTGGATCGTGGGACATCCAAGTCCGTGCGGCTGATTTTTCAAATTACGCCACAGCTGCTCGATTCTGTTCATACTGCCACCGCGGCGGATCCGCCGGAAAAAACCCAAAGCGCTGAACCCGCACGTAAGCGCCGCTGAAGCGAGCGCGTTCCCTGCCGGATTAAACTATTGGTGTGTGGGAAAAGACCGAATCAGTCGGCGGAGGGATTGCTGCGCATGTAGCGCCACGGATTCACCGGGGCATTGTTCACGCGGACTTCGTAGTGTACGTGGGGGCCTGTGGAGCGGCCGCTGATGCCCGTGTAGCCGATAACTTCGCCGCGCTTGATGCGGGTGCCGGCCACGACCGCGTAAGCCGAAAGATGCGCATACCAGGTGGTGATGCCAAACCCGTGGTCCAGAATCACGACCCGGCCATAGCCTGAATGCTGGCCGACGTCGAGAACGACACCGTCCGCGGTGGCGTGCACGGGAGCGCCGTAGTCCGCGCCGACATCAACGCCGGTGTGGAATGCTCCCTCACCGGAGAACGGATCCAGGCGCTCGCCAAAGCTATCGGTGATATGGCCCAAAACCGGCCAGACCGAAGGCGTGTAATTGGAATCGGCGAAAGCCATCGAAGGCATCATGCGCAGCCCGCCGGAAGATACGGCGATCGCGGTGGCATTGCGCTTCAAAAAGGTGAACTGCTCGACGGAGCGGTCGAAGACATCTTCAGGCGTTGAGGGGGCGTCGGTCTGCTCGAACGCGGCAGGGTGGTACTTCATCACGCCGAAAGTCATGGCCACGTCGGTGGCGAGGGACTGCACTGCATCAAGCCGCTGATTGGTGTCTTTCACCGTACTCTGTAGTTCGCGAACTTGCTTCTTCCAAACGTCGCGTTCCTGGCGAACAGCGTTGTAGTTGCCGACTTTCCAAAGCATGCGGCTGTAAGAGCCGACAGCGGCAAGCACTGTAATACTTCCAATAATAGCGAGAGCCGCAAGACCATGCAGCACGTAGGCGGGCACGATGAGCTTCCTCATCTTGCCGGGGGTGGATGCAATATAAAATGTGTAGTTCTTGCTGCTGATCACGCTGGGCCCCTCAGGCCTTTGCCTGTTAGTCTCTAAGAATGCGGCGTTTATTCCCTGTCGCCGCAAGCAACCACGAGCACTGCAACTGATCTGAAGCGTGAGCCTTGGTTCGCGACTCTCTGCATATTAGTTTTTGTAGTCTACCGGGTCAACCCTGTATTTTTCTTTTTTGGTACAGCCCCTGGGAAACTGTCCCCTGTCCAAACGTACAGGGTGCGTTAGGATGATGGTCGAGTATGAGCCCTTTTCACGATGAAGATGCGCTGGTGAAGGAGATCGCGCGGCATTTCCCTCGCGTTCGCGCCCATGAACTTCGCCTGGGAATCGGCGACGATGCGGCGCTTTGGAAGGCAAGACCTGGATTTGCGAGCATCCTGACAAGCGACTGGTTCCTGGAAGGCTCTCATTTCTTGCGCGAAAAGCACCCGCCGGACAGCGTGGGGTGGAAATGCCTGGCGCGGGCGGCCAGCGATATCGCCGCCATGGGCGGCACGCCGCGCTGCTTTCTGCTGAATCTCGCGCTTCCGGCGGCCGCAACCGGAAGGTGGCTGAAGAGTTTCCTTGGCGGATTGCGGCGGGCGGCAAGTTCTCTCGATTGCGCCCTCGTTGGAGGCGACACGACCCGGAGCGAACGAATTTTAGTCAGCGTCACCGTGATTGGGGAGATTCCCGAGGGGCAGGAAGTGCCGCGATCGGGCGCAGGTCCGGGGGATCGGCTCTACGTGAGCGGAACGCTGGGCGAAGCGGAACATGGATTGCGGCTCTTGCGAAAAAGCCGGAACAAAGTACGCTCCACGAATAAAGCTCTGCGGAAACATCTCTATCCGGAGCCGCGGGTGGCGCTGGGACGCTGGCTGGCGCAAAGAAATTTGGCCAGCGCGATGATGGATGTCTCCGATGGATTGTCGAGCGACCTGCCGCGATTGTGTAGCGCGAGTGGCGTTGGAGCGAGGATTGATTCGGGCAAGCTTCCGTTGCTGCACGGGGTATCTGCGGGCTTCGCCGAGGAACTCGCGCTGCATGGTGGGGACGATTACGAACTTCTGTTCGCGGTTTCTCCCCGCAAGGCGCGAGCGATTCCAGCGAAATTTCATAATTTACGGCTGACGCAGATTGGCAAGATTACAACGGAACGCGGTGCGCAGATTCTGAGGAGAAACGGAAGCGTGGAACTGCTCCGGGCGGCCGGGTGGGATCCGTTCCGCCAGAAGAAATAAGCACCAAGCTGGGAACAAGCGACTCGCCAGCTGGCCAGTAGATTAGCGTTTTCAAGACGGCAAAGTTCAGGTAAGGGTGCTGGTATCAGGCCTGAACGAAATTCATCCTTGCGGACAATTGCACTTCAAGTTCTCAACTCCTACTCTTTAATTGGCAAGCGCAACCAGGTTTTCCCCCCTTCCCCCTCTCGCCTTGCCAGGACAAAAAAATCTAAGACATCCCGCAAGCAGGCGGTGGAGGAATCTTGAATCGTATCGTTGCATTTTTCTTATTTTCGTTCTTTGTGTGTCTTGGCGCATCGGGCCAAACGCAGGCACCAATCCGGGTGCTATGCGGTGGCAAAGCGTATACCGATCGCAAAGGCAATCTCTGGCAGGCCGATTTCGGCTTCAACAACGGGTCAACCACCTCCACCACAAACTTGATTGCAGGCACCACGGATCCGACTCTCTTTCAGTTCGGCCGGTGGAACGGCATCGCCACCACACCTCTCGTCTACTCCTTCGCGGTTCCCCATGGCACGTATCATGTGAATCTTTATTTTTCAGAGACGACCCCAAGCAAGATGCTTACGGGAGCCCGCGTGTTCAACGTGAGAATGCAAGGTCAGCTTATTTTCCAGAACCTGGATGTCTTTGCCGCCGCCGGGGCGAACACCGCACTTGTAAAAGGCGGGGATATTGCCGTCACAAACGGAAAGCTGCAAATCGAGTTCGACAACCTGGTGCAGAACTCGAAGATCAACGCCATCGAAATCGTGCAGACTACCACAGCGCCGGAATTGAAGATGAGTTTCGTCTATCCGGACGGGACACCCGTTGCGGGCACGCTGAACTACCGACTTAGTTCTACTCAACTAAACATGGGCGGTTCCGCACCGCTCGCCAACGGCACCGCGGCTTGCTATATGTTCGCGTCCCCCTCCGCGCTGGGTCTGGCAGGGACGATTCAAGTCACTCTGAACCTCCAGGACACCGCCGGGCACACACTGTGGCAAATCAACATGGCGCTCGATCCGTTGTCGGCGAATCTGACAGCGGTCATTGGTTCGACATTGAGCGTGGTGGTGCAGAAGCTGTAAAAAACAACTACGGTTAGTGTGTTGGAGGAGCCCCGGCATTCGGCGTTGCGGAAGGTGGCGGCGCGGTGGCCGGCTTCTGACGCGGCGCAGGGACTTCATCTTCAGGAGCAGTGTCCGGAACGTCGGTGTGGACGTGATGCTCGTCGGCTTGCTCTTCCAGCGTGGTTACATTTGGAAAATTGAGCGCCGGCGTACCGGTCATGGCCTTTTCCATGAACTCCATCCACACGGGCAGCGCGGCGAGCGCGCCGGATTCCCTCTTGCCCAGGGAAATTTGCTTGTCGTCGTAGCCGACCCAGACGCCCGCGGTGAGCTGCGGCGTAAATCCCATGAACCACGCGTCGGTGAAGTCCTGTGTAGTCCCCGTTTTGCCGGCCGCAGGACGCCCGAGCGCTTTGGCTTTCATGGCGGTGCCGAACTGCACCACCTCTTCGAGCATCGCGGTCATGGTGTGGGCCACGTCGGGCGAAACCACGTCGTGGACTTCCGGATGGGCTTCCTCGAGCAGCGCGCCATCGTAGCTGGTGACGCGGCGAATCATGTGCGGGTCAATGCGAATGCCTTCGTTGGGGAAAACGGTAAACGCGGAGACGTGCTCGATCAAGCGCATGTCCGCAGCGCCCAGGGCCAGCGGCAGATAGGGCGGCAACGGCGTGGTGATGCCGAATCGCTTGGTCATGTCCACCACGTTTGAAATGCCAACTTTTTCGGCCAGCTTCACCGCCGGGACGTTGCGCGATCCGGCGAGAGCGCGCCGCAGCGTGATGACTCCTTCAAATTTTTCGTCGTAGTTGTGCGGCGAATAGGCTTGTCCCCCGCTGATGGTTGTGAAAGGCGCGTCAACGATCGTGTCGAAGGGCGAGAATCCCTTTTCGATTGCCGTCGTGTAGACGTAGGGCTTGAACGAGCTGCCGACCTGGCGAACGGCTTGGGTGGCACGATTGAACTTGGAGTCTTCAAAGCTGTAGCCGCCAACCATGGCTTTGATTTCACCGGTGGCGTTGTCGATGGCGATCATCGCGGCCTGGGGAGCGGGTTGCTGTTCGAGTTGAACGCGCGCGGTAGTTTCGCGCAGATCCTGGATGGAGAACTGCGCCAGGTCGCCGACGGCGAGAATTTCGTTGGGGCGCTTGTGGCCGGTCCAGGCCATGTCGAGAGGAGAAAGGATCGCGCGGTAGGTGCCAATCTTGATGGTGGCGCTCTTGTCGTCAACGGCCATCACGAGGCCGGTGACGTAACTTCCCTTTTCGACAAGGTGGCGCCAGTCGTCGTCTTCATAGGTGTCAAGCTTCCCTAAATTGTCTTTGAGAACGTTGGGCAATTTATCGCGCCAACCGTGGCGGCGGTCGTAGATGTGCAAGCCATCGCGAATGGCCTGGTTGGCGGCTTTCTGCATCTGGATGTTCAGCGTGGTGTAGACACGCAGGCCGCGCTCGTGAACCGCTTCGGTGCCGTAGGTGGATTCAAGATACTTGCGGATGTCTTCGAAGAAATACGGCGCGAGATCGTTGCGCGGATATTGCACGTGCAGGCCGAGATGAGTTTTCTTGGCTGCTTCTTCCTCGGCAGGCGTGATTTTTCCTTCCTCCATCATCTGGTGCAGAACCAGATTGCGACGGGCCAGGGCACGCGCCGGGTCGGCGAGCGGCGAATAAATCGGTCCGCGAATCATTCCGGCAAGGAGCGCGGCTTGCTGAAGATTCAGGTCTGTGACCGATTTGCCGAAATAAAATTGCGCGGCGGCGGCGAAGCCGTAGTTGCCGTGAGCGAGATACACCTGGTTCGCGTACATGGTGAAGATTTGTGGCTTGGTGTAGCGGCGTTCGATCTGCAGCCCGAGCAGCATTTCCTGCGCTTTGCGGCGGAAGCTGCGGTCGCTGCGGTCGAGGAACAGATTACCGGCGAGCTGCATGGTGATGGTGCTGGCGCCTTCGGCTTTGCGGTGCTTCAGGATGTTGCGATAGGCGGCGCCGGCCACGCGCGGGAAGTCCACGCCCCAGTGATCCTCGAAGTGCTGGTCTTCAATGGCGGTGACCGCGTTGTACAGAACCTTGGGGACCTGCTCCCAAGTCATCAGGATGCGGCGCTGCAGGGCGAAGCTACCGACGAGCTGGCCATCGTCGGCGTAAATTTCCGTTACCACGTTGGGGCGGTAGGTTTCGAGCGCACGAATTTCAGGCAAGTCACTTTCGTAAACGAAAAGCAGTCCGCAGGCAGCGCCCAGCGCCACGGAGCACAACAATAGAAATGCGAGCGCAACGCGGTCAATCAGTTTCCAGCCGCGAAGGCGCAGGGTGATCAGGGGAAGTGAAAACATGGACAGGCAATTCTAGCGCAGAACAATTCCGCCACGCCGGTGCGAAAATTAATACCTTTGCGCTTTAGGAACATCCCCGGAAATGCGTTCTATCCCCGGCGCGTAATCTATCCGATACTTGTGCTGCTTTACATCCAGAATTTGGGGGGCTCGGGCCAATGTTTGTGCTTATTTTTGCCGTGTCGGTGGTAGTAGCTTTCGCTTTAGCCTTCGGCGTTTCCCTGATTTTCCGGCGAATGGCGGAAACCGTTCTGTCACGCCATCTGGCGGAGAATGTAAGCCACGCAACCGCAAAGTATCTTCAAGTCGCGATTCTGCTGGCGGGAGTTTCTGGCGGCGCGCGGCTTCAACTGCTGAAAGATTACCTGAGCACGCCTGCCTACAATATGGAGGCCCTGCTCGCACAGATGACGCCGGCACTCTGGAGCCTGGCGTTGTATAACACCGCGACGGACGCGCTGCTGGGAATTCTTTGGCTCATGATGGTTTTCGCGTTTCTTGCCACGGTGGCGGTGGCCTTCATCCGCAGGTCAAAGATCAGGTGGCTCCTCCCAGAGCGGCAAGAAATCCGCGGTACCTGGTCCAAGTAAACTAGTAGAGATTTGGAGTACCCTGGAATCTCAATCCGCGTGCGCGTAGTAGCGTTCGCCGGCGCAGGCGCGGCAGAGCGTGTGGCCGTTCACCGTTACTTCGCGCTTGAAGTTTATGCCTTCGCCGCACTGGGCGCAGACGACGCGCGGTCCCTTGAAGCCGGGAAGATCCTCAGGGTGAATTTCGACCTTCACCCACTCTTTTGAGAACAACACATCGTCGGAAAGTTGCGCGTAGGCTTTCTGCTGGGCTTCCTCCCGGGGCAGATCTGGGAAGAGATCTTTGGCAGCCTGCTTTGAGGATTCTTTGGCGGCGATGCGAATTGCGCGGCCGGTCTGGAGGTCGCAAAACGTGGCGGCCACTTTTCCCCAGTCGCGGAATTTCAGCGCGCGCTTGCCGAGGCGGCAATTGGCCACGAGCGCTACGGCGTCGGTGACGCAACGGTCGATTTCGACGTAGGTAACGATGCGCTTGCGCTCGGCAATGGGATCCAGCCCCAGTTCGAGAATGCCGAGCATCGCCAGACGCACGCCCAGCACTTGTCCCGCGCAGATGTGGCCGTGGGCAACCGCGGCAAGTTCCAGATATTCGTGCAACGTCTTCATACAGTTCATTGTAGCTCAGGCCCTCAGGCCTGAGGGTTTTCGTTGCGGGAGATTGGTGCCGGGGTCATGGAAACCCTCACCCCTGAAGGGTGAGCTACAGTTTTGGGGTTTCCGCTGCGCTCCAAGGATGTAGTTGGCGGGCTTCGAGGTAGACGAAGACGGTCATGAGGACGGCGAGCAAGAGCAGCGCGCCGTCGCGCAAGACGGTCATGCCGTCGAGCGGCTCGGGTTTGGCGAAGCAGCCGCAGTTAATTTGCAGGCCCATGGAGTAAGCGCGCACGACGCTGGCGAAGAAGCCCCCGATGATCAGCGTAATTAACGTGGCCCAGATGCGCAGTTGCCAGCCGGTGAGCAGCAGCAGGCCGAGTGCGATTTCAGCAAAGGGCAACGTGTGGGCGACGAAGCGAGAGGCTTCGCGGGAAAGAATCTGGTAGGAGGAAACCTGCATTTCGAAAAAACCCAGTGCGACGCCGAGGGGCGGGCGCGGGCTGCGGCCCATGGTGATCTTGGCGTATCCGGCATAAATGAAAATTCCAGCAAGGACCAGGCGGCCAATCCAAATGACTATGCGGCGGTAGTTAAATGGTGAGGATTCCAGCATGTGGGCTTCAGCGCTCTCCTGGAGTAATTGGCTGGCTAGATACTACTTTTGCGCCACCAACTGGTCGAGGAAATCTTTCAGGACATCGTAGCTGAGCGTTCCTGCGTAGGGATACGTTTGCCCCTTGGAATGGAAAACAGAAGTGGGTGTTTGCGTCACAGGGAGCGTCTGGCCGAGTTGTTTGTCCCTTTCAATCAATGGCTCGAGGGTCTTGGCGTCCACAATCGCCTGCACTTTTTTCATTTCAGCGGGCGAGAGCACGCCGGCCACGGTTCCCTTCACGTCGCCGCTCGCTTCCCACTTTTCCTGGTTCTGGAACAATGCCTGCTCGACCGGCTCGCACTTTCCGATATGCGCCGCCGCGCGCGAATAGCTGGCTGCTACCCGCGAATAGGCATGCATGGGCAGCGGAAAGTCACGGTGAACCAGGTATACCTTCCCGGTGTTCACATAATTGTCCATAACCTTTTGCGTGGTGTTCAGAAAGAGCTGCTTGCAGGCGGGGCACTGAAAATCGCTGTAGATCTCGATGATCACGGGAGCGGACTTGGAGCCGAATGCTTTGGTGGGATCGATGTCGGCCACTCCGTTCACGGAGATGGTAGCCGTGGAAACGGTGGGTACCTCGGCCGTTTTCGGGGCTGCGGCCTTCTTCGCTGCCGAAGCAGTTGTCTGCGACTTCTGGTCCGGAGGCACCGCAAGCAGCAGGGTGCCGCAAGTAATGAGGGTCAGAAGGCGGGCAGAGACAAACGGGAGACGGCGGGTCACAGATTCCTCCATAAGAAAGCAGCTGGCAGCGAATTCCAGCCCAGAGTATCACAGGTTGAAATGGCTGAGGCTTGACCCGCATCACATGGACAGCGCCGGCGGGAGCCGTAAACGAAGGGTTCGCGAGCGTCCGAAAGGGCGGTGCGCAGAGAGCGGCGGGTAGGCAGGATTGAGTTGGTTGGCGTCGAGGGAACCGACGTTGTCCCGGCTGAAGGGTGGACGCACTCTTCCCGCCAACTTGGAGGAAAACCCGGAAGAGATAAAGCAGATTTTCGGAAACCCCGAGGATCGACCCGGAATCGAGTGAAAAGAGTCGATTAGCACCCGTAAGCCCTAGTAAATGGTGCCTTTACTTGTAATATCAAATAACTTGACAACGTCACACTCAACCCGTATACTTGCCTCCGCTTGACGTTTCCCATGGCTGATTTGGACGCCAGGCAATGGACGGTTTCTCGTCCAGTCGGGATAAGCGGCTTGGGCATCTATAAGGATGGCCGGGAAATCCCCGGACGAGCGAAAACACGAGAGGTTCGGAAAGGTTTGGGAAGGAGAAGGAAGCGATGAGCAAGATTATTGGAATTGACCTGGGGACAACCAACTCAGTCGTCGCAGTCATGCAAGGCGGCGAACCGGTGGTGATTCCCAACCAGGAAGGCACGCGCACCACGCCTTCCGTAGTAGCCATCACCAAGTCCGGCGAACGTCTGGTCGGGCAGGTGGCCAAGCGCCAGGCGGTAACGAACCCGGAAAACACGGTCTATTCGATCAAGCGTTTCATGGGCCGCCGCTATGACGAAGTAGGCGAAGAGATGAAGCGCGTGCCCTACAAGGTGGTGAAGGGCAATCACGATGACGCGCGCGTGGAGGTTGCCGGCAAGGTGTACAGCCCGCCGGAGATCTCCGCGATGATTCTGACGAAATTGAAGACCGCGGCGGAAGATTTCCTTGGCGAAAAAGTGACCAAGGCGGTCATCACCGTTCCCGCGTACTTCAACGACGCGCAGCGGCAAGCCACCAAGCAGGCCGGCGAGATTGCGGGCCTTGAAGTGGTCCGCATCATCAACGAGCCGACGGCGGCGGCGCTGGCCTACGGCCTGGAAAAGAAGAGCGACGAAACCATCGCCGTGTATGACCTCGGCGGCGGCACGTTCGACATTTCGGTGCTGGAAGTCGGCAGCGGCGTGGTGGAAGTGAAGTCCACCAACGGCGATACCCACCTGGGCGGCGACGACGTCGACCAGAAGATCGTCGACTGGCTGATTGACGAATTCAAGAAAGAGCACGGCATCGACCTGGGCAAAGACAAGATGGCGTTGCAACGGCTGAAGGAAGCCGCGGAAAAGGCGAAGATCGAGCTTTCGCAGATGATGGAGACGGAGATCAATCTCCCCTTTATCACCGCGGGGGCGAGCGGCCCGATCCACATGCAGCAGAAGCTGACGCGCATGCGGCTGGAGCAACTGATGAGCGATTTGCTCGAGCGCTCGATGAAACCGGTGAAGCAGGCACTCGAAGACGCGAAGATGTCGCCGAACGATATCCAAGAAGTGGTGCTGGTCGGCGGTTCCACGCGAATTCCGAAGGTGCAGCAACTGGTGAGCACGTTCTTTGGCGGCAAGGAACTGCACAAGGGCGTGAACCCGGATGAAGTGGTTGCCGTTGGCGCGGCCATTCAGGGCGCGGTGCTCGGCGGAGAAGTGAAGGACATCCTGTTACTCGACGTGACGCCACTTTCCTTGGGCGTTGAAACGCTGGGCGGCGTGATGACCGTGCAGATTCCGCGCAACACCACGATTCCGACGCGCAAGGTGGAAACCTATTCGACCGCTTCGGACAACCAGCCGGGCGTGGAAATCCACGTCATGCAGGGCGAGCGGAAGTTCGCGAAGGACAACCGGTCGCTGGGCACGTTCAAGCTGGACGGGATTCCGCCGGCCCCGCGCGGGACGCCGCAAATCGAGGTCACGTTTGACATCGATGCGAACGGCATCCTGAACGTGAGCGCGAAGGACAAGGCCACGAACAAGGAACAAAAGATCACCATCACGGCTTCCACCGGCTTGACCAAGGAAGAAGCCGAGAAGATGAGAGTCGAGGCCGAATCGCACGCGGAAGAAGACCGCAAGCGGATGGAAGAGGTGGAAGCGCGCAACCGTCTGGACGGCATCGTGTACCAGGCCGAAAAGACGATTCGCGACAACCGCGACAAACTGAACGACGCCGACGTGAAACAAGCCGAGGAAGCAATCGAAGAAGCCAAGAAGGCCGTCAATGAAGGCGGTGTGGCGCGCTTGCGTTCCGCAGCCGAGAACGTGGAGAAGACGCTGCACAAGATGGCGGAAGAGCTGTACAAGAAGGCGCAAGCATCGGGCGCGGAGCAGGCAGGAGCCGCGGGCGCTGGTGCGGGCGCCGGGTCTGGGTCCGCTTCGAGCGGCGGCGGCGCGCAGGGCGGTCAAAAGCCCGGCGACGTGATCGACGCTGAGTATGTGGACGTGGACGACAGCAAGAAGCCGAATTAAAAAAAGTAATCAACGATCAGTAATCAGGAAGCGGTCCGAAAGTGGGATCGGTTCCCGGTGAGATGACGATGAAGAAACCTGGGTCCAGCACGCGGCAACTCAATGCAACGGGTGCTGGACCCATTTGTATGATGGAGAGGGCGGTGCGATCGAATGATCTCCCGCACCAATAGCAAGCATGGCTACTAGCACTAAACACGATTATTACGAACTGCTGGGAGTCGAGCGCAAGGCGACTGCGAAAGATATCCGCACGGCTTTTCGGAAACTCGCGCGAAAATACCATCCCGACTTGAATCCCGGCGACAAATCCGCCGAAGAAAAATTCAAGCAGTTGCAGGAAGCCTACGACGTTCTTTCCGACACGAAAAAGCGCCAGATGTACGACCAGTACGGCTTCTATAGCGACAATGCACCGCCTCCGGGCTATGCCGGTGGTGCCGAAGCGGGCGACCCCAACGTCAATTTTGATTTTGGCGGCTTCGATTTCGGCGGCGGCAGTGGCGGCGCGGGCACCGGAGGAAGTTTTCGCGACCTCTTCAGCCAGTTTTTTGGCGGCGGGCGCGGTGGGGCAATGGGGCCGGAACACGAACCCGGCGGCGACCTGGAATACCAGATCGAAATTGATTTCTGGGATGCGGTGCGCGGCGCGGTGAAGAAGCTGCAGATCACGCGCCTGGATACCTGCGAAGTGTGCCACGGCACGGGAGCCGTGGGCACGCCGCAAACTTGCCCGACGTGCAACGGCACGGGCCAGGTTCAGCAGGCCGCGGGGAAGATGCGCTTCAATGTGCCGTGCAGCCGCTGCGGCGGCACCGGGAAGCTGCGCACCCCTTGCAAGAATTGCGGAGGCGAAGGACGCGTGCGCCGGACGGAAACGATTGACGTGCGCATTCCGGCGGGCGTTGCGAATGGCGGGCGAGTGCGGGTGCCCGGCAAGGGCAACGCCGGAACGATGGGCGCCCCTCCAGGTGATTTGTATTTGCGCGTGGTGGTGCGACCGCACGAATTTTTCGAACGCCGCGGCAATGATTTGTACACCAAGGTGCCGGTGACTGTGCCGGAAGCATCGCTGGGCGCGAAAGTAGAAGTGCCTACTATTGATGGCCGCTCGCTGGTGCGGATTCCTCCCGGAACGAACAGCGGCAAGACGCTGCGGCTAAAGGAAAAGGGCGTGCCAAGCGCGCGCAACGGCGAGCGCGGCGACCAGTACGTGGAAATTCAGGTGGTGGTGCCGGAACCGACGGACGAGCGCGTGCGCAACCTGATGAAGGAACTGGAAGAGATTGCTCCGACCGATCCGCGCAAGGATTTGTTTGCCAAGGCTGGAGTGTGAAGGCCATGCCGCCAAAGACCAGAAAGCGCGCCAAGGCGGGTTACATGATCAGCGCCGTGGCGGAGATCTATAAGCTGCATCCACAGACGTTGCGGTTGTACGAACGCGTGGGGTTGCTGAAACCTTCGCGATCGCTGGGCAATACGCGGCTGTACACGGATTCTGACCTCGAACGGCTGGACGTGATTCTGACGCTGGCGCGAGACATGGGGGTGAACCTGGCCGGGATCGAAATCATTCTGAACATGCGCGAGAAGATGATCGAGATGGAACGGCAGATGAGCGAGTTTGCGCATGTGGTGCAGCAGGAGTTGTGCCGCATTGCCGCGCAGCCGGATGAAAAGACGCCGAAGAACGCGATTGTGAGGACAGGGCCGCGGATTGTGAAGGCGTGAGCAGTGGCCAGCGATCGGCGACCAGTGGGGAGTCGTTGAATCCGCGGTGTCGTATTGACGGATAACAGATAGCAGATAACAGCGATCAGGAAGCGTCGGAAGGCCCCGAGCGAATCGGGGCTTTTGCTTTTTGTGCACAGATTTCCGCAGGGGAGACGGATTGTGAGCCGCGGCGATGGGACGTATGATGCCTTTATGGAGTGCGGCTTGCCCTGAGTTTGCCGAAGGGGAGCTCTGCTCCCGCTCTTGAGATTTCAATCGAACTAGAAAACTTAGACTGGGAGTCAGCACTTAGACTGTAAGTGCGGCAGCTGAGCTGCCGCACTCCAAAGGAAGAACATGGCCAGGGAAGATTGCGCATTGTGCAAGGGAACGGGTTGGAAACTGGTGCCGCGGAAAGACGGCGCGGCGGGCCAGATGGCCGTAGCCTGCGAATGCGGCATGGAAGAGCGCGCAGAAAAAGTGATGGAGCGGGCGCGGGTGCCGAAGCGCTACGAGCATTGCGATTTCGAAAGCTATGCGACCGACCTCGCCGACGGCAAAACGTGGACTACGCAGCACGAGCAACAGTTGAAGCAAGCGAAGCTCCTGACACAAGGCTTTGTGCGCGATTACCCGGCCACGGAGAAGGGATTGCTGTTGATGGGGCCATCGGGCGCGGGCAAGACGCACTTGGCGGTCGCCGCGTTGAAAGAACTGATTCGCCGCGGGCACAACGGGATGTTCTGCGATTACCGTGAACTCCTGAAGGAGATTCAGGCCAGTTACAATCCGGCAAGCGAGTCTACGGAAATGGGTGTGCTCGAGCCGATCCGCACCGCGGAAATTCTGGTGCTGGATGATCTGGGTGCCAGCAAGCCCTCCGCATGGGTGTTGGACATCATTGGCCTGGTGCTGAATGCGCGCTACAACGAAAAACGCATGACAATTTTGACCACGAACTATCTCGACGAGACCTCGACGCCCGAGCCAATGCCACGACTGCCGGGCGGACAACGCATCGTCGTGGTGAAAGAGGACACGCTTGCGGATCGCATCGGCGCGCGAATGCGTTCCCGCCTTTACGAAATGTGCCGCGACCTATTGATCCTCGCCCCCGATTTCCGCCGCGAAACACGCCAAGCTGGCCGCGCGCGGGCGTAGCTATTTCCTAACCAGAAAAGGAACAGTCGCGACATTTTTGCGAAGAGACAGTTTTTGGCTGACCGGCACGTACACAATGGAACCGGGAAGTCTCACTTTACGTTTACAAGTCTCTTGGGGTTTGCTTCATGCCCGCTTGGCAATGAGCTTAAAAGCAAAGCCTATCGAGAGAATGAGTAGGCACAGCCGGACGACTAAGCCCAGGATGCCAAATCTCAGCCATACTAACCGGCCCTGATCAGTTATCGCGTGGATGTAGTCTCCCTGGTGATAGTACGCAAGACGGCGGTTACTGAGCGCGCGCACGTGGGAAGGATCGATTCGCAGCGCCTGGTCGTAATCCAGGATCGCGCTGCTGTAGTCGCCCTTCCGCGCTTGGCCCCAGCCGCGTCCGTAATACGAATCTGCGTCGCTGGGGTTCAGTCGTAATGACTGGTCGTAATCGGAAATCGCACGGTCGAAATCGCCTCTGTACTCATATATCCGTGCTCGGTTATAAAATGCGTCAGCAGAGTTCGGGTTCAAGCGAAGCGCCTCGTCGAAATCCTGGATCGCGCGGCTGTAATCGCGCTGCTGACCGTATGCGTTGCCCCGAGCGATAAATGCATTGGCGTATGTTGGATTAATACGGAGCGCTTGATCATAGTCCTGGACGGCGCGGTCATAGTTGTTCTCGTGCGCGTAGGTCAGTCCGCGCCCATAGAAAGCTTCTAGATAGGTCGGATTAATCTGTAGGGCTCGATCATAATCGCGGATTGCGTGGTTATTATCGCCTCTTTGCATGTACGTCCAGGCGCGGCCATATAACGCCTTGGCAAGATTTGGATCAAGATGGATGGCCTGATCATAGTCCTGGATCGCTCTATCATAGTTGCGTTGGTGTGCGTATATGGAGCCCCTCTGGTAGAACGCATCTGGAAAGTTTGGATTCAGATGGAGCGCTTGATCGAAGTCTTTAATCGCATCGTCGAAATCACCTTTGCGTCTGCTTGCCAAGCCCCGATCGTAGAACGCTTCAGCGAGGTTGCCACCCTGTTCCCGGCCAGACTGGATAAGCGCCGAGCATCCTCCGAAGGCCTGCTGAGGATCCTCACTCTTACACCGCTTCCAGTTATCGTCCTGTGTTTGGTCGGCAAGGCCAGTAGACGCACCCAGGAGCGTTGACAGCACAATAATTGACAAAACACGCATTGGTTTTTCGTGGAGAGCATATCACTCTCTCGACTTCTGAATAAGCTCCTAAATGGGCCTGAACCCTTATCGCGCCTCACGCTTGATTGACACGGGGTTTGCGCGGCGAGTATCCTTTTAAGGCTGTGGCGCTCCCCGCGACCTACCCGCGGCAGGCGGGCGTTTGCAGCATCTCAGTAGCTAGAGACCGAGTTACTTCGAGCAGGAGCACTTCCTCACTGCCCCGTTGTAGCCCCTCCTTGCAATTACCCCGGTTGGGATTCGGCAAGGATTGACTCGACAAAAACAGGGATACATATCCCGGAGGCGATTGAACATGTTTTCTGACCACGATAACCCCGTATCTTCCGCGGCAACCGCAGCAGCCCAGGAAAGTGAAACTCCCCAGAACGCGGAAACCACGCCGGCAGCCGAAACAGCACCTGCCGCTGCCGAAGCTCCCGCTACCGCTGCGCCCGTGCAGGCCGTGAAGCCCGAAGAGGCCCACGCGCACGCCGAAGCGCAGGCGCAGACCGCCGCCGTTGACGCCGAAGCCGCTGCTGCCGCCGAAGAGGCCGCCAGCGCGGAGGAGATGAGCAAGCTCATCGACCAGTACGGCGAACCGCAGGAAACCGCGTCGCAGAACGAAATTATAGAAGTAAAGGTGGTCGCGTACACCGAGCAAGGCGTGGTGGTGGACCTCGGGGGAAAGACCGAGGGCCTGATCCCTGCCTCGGAATTCACGGAAACGGAAGTTCCGCGCCCGGACCCCAACGCCACCATCGAAGTGCAGCGCACCGGCGAAACGAAAGACAACTTCGTCATCGTCTCCTATCAAAAGGTGCTGCGCCGCCGCACCTGGGAAAAGCTTGACGCACAATTCAAGGCCAAGGAAACGCTGACCGCGAAAGTGGTGGACCGCATCAAAGGCGGCCTGGTGGTGGACATCGGCGTTCGCGCGTTTCTTCCCGGCTCGCAATACGATCTGCGCCCGACGCAGAACCTCGACGGACTGCTCGGCCAGGAGGTGCAGGTTCGCGTCACCAAGCTGAACCGCCGCCGCGGCAACGTGGTGGTCAGCCGCCGCGCGCTGCTGGAAGAAGAGCTGCACGCAAAGCGCGCCGAACTGATGGAGAAACTGAGCGAAGGGCAAACGGTGCACGGCACGGTGAAGAACGTGACCGAATACGGCGCCTTCGTGGATCTCGGCGGCATTGATGGCCTGTTGCACCTCACCGACATGAGCTGGGGCCGCGTGCGGCACCCGAGCGACGTGGTGAAGCCGGAGCAGGAACTCGACGTCATCATCCTGAAGTTTGACAAGAGCAAGCAGCGCGTTTCGCTGGGCCTGAAGCAGCTCCACAAGGATCCCTGGGTGGATGCCGGGGAGCGCTATGGCGCCGGCGGAAAATATCACGGCAAGGTTGTTGGCGTGGTGGATTACGGCGTTTTCGTCGAGCTCGAACAGGGCGTCGAAGGTCTGGTGCACGTCACGGAAATGTCCTGGTCGAAGAAGCCCACGCACCCCTCGAAGCTGGCGAAGGTCGGCGACGAGGTGGATGTGATCGTGCTGGACATCAAGCCGAGCGACCGCCGCGTTTCGCTGGGCATCAAGCAGGCGCAACCCGATCCCTGGCTGCTGGTGGCGGAGAAGTATCCCGTCGGCACGGTTGTGACCGGCAAGGTGCGCAACATTGCCGAATTCGGCGCGTTCATCGAAATCGAAGAGGGCTTCGACGGACTGGTGCACGTCGGCGACGTCAGCTGGACCGGCCGCGTGAAGAACCCGCACGAAGTGTTCAAGAAGGGCGAGCCGGTTACCGCGAAGGTGCTGCGAATTGATCCTGAGAATCGCCGTGTGTCGTTGGGCATGAAGCAGGTGAACGACATCTGGAGCGACTGGTTCAAGCAGCACAAGGTGGGCGACATCGTCCGCGGCAAGGTTTCGCGGATTGCCACGTTTGGCGCGTTCGTGGAGTTCGGCGAAAATATCGAGGGGCTTTGCCACAACACGGAGATCGAGGAGCGCAAGCGCCGCGAAGAAGGTCCCGGCAATTTCCGTCCATCCACCGGACCGCTGAAGAGCGCCGGCCCGCTGGAACCGGGCAAGGAATACGACTTCAAGATCATCAAGATCAGTTCGGAAACGCGGCGCATCGGCTTAAGCTACCGTGCGGCAGTGCGGCAGATCGAACGCAAGGAGATCGAGCAATACAAGTCGTCGAAGTCTTCGGCGACGGCCACGATCGGCGATGTAATGAAGCAGAAACTTGCTTCGCGGTAGCCGCCGAGAGCATTTCCACCGCCCAGCCGGTTCATCAGATAAATTCATTTACCTGCGGGTCATTTTAATGATAGGAAGAGGGACAACCGGGCAGGGGGATGTCCCTCTAAGTCGCCTCGCCCCAAAGAGTTGTGCGGCACGAGTGGTTTCCGATTAAAGAGGCAAAGACCGATGACAAAGCAACCGACGCTCACGAAGGCCGATTTGATCGAGGAAGTGCTCCGGGTGACCGAGCTTCCGCGGAAAGAGTCGGAAACGATCGTGGAAACGATTTTCGAGAGCATCATTGACGCGCTGCAGAAGGGCGACAAAATCGAAATTCGCGGGTTCGGCAGCTTTCGCACCCGGCAGCGCCGCGGGCGAATCGGGCGGAATCCGAAAACCGGGGAAAAGGTGGATGTGCCGGCGAAGAAGATTCCGTTCTTTAAGCCCAGCAAGGAACTGAAGGATTTTGTGAATACGTCGGCAACCGCGCCGCAGAGTGAAGCCGCGCCGTCGTGAGGTAGCCGTCTTGGAGTTTGACGTAGTGGCAACGCCCCGCGGTAACGGGGTGTTTTTATTTGGAGTGCACCGCCGCTTCTGCTCGAAGTCCCTCACTCTTGCTGATTACTGATAACGGTCTTCTCCTCAATTACGTTATCCTGACCTCCACATCATCCACGCGGCGGTGCCACTTAATGGACTATCTCTGGACTCCCTGGCGTTACCAGTACATGGCGCAAGCGGCCGCGGGCCAGCAGCCGGAATGCATTTTTTGCGACGCGGTGAAGCGCAACCAGGACGCCGAGACGCTGATCGTGCACCGGGCGAAGAAATCCTTCGTCATCCTCAACCGTTTTCCGTATACCTCCGGCCACGTCATGATCGTGCCCTATGCGCACGTAGCTAAACTCCAATTGTGCGAACCGGGGGCACTCGGCGAAATGATGGAGTTGGCACAGCGCATTGAGACCATCTTCCGCGCGACTTATAAGCCTGATGGCATGAACCTGGGAATGAATCTGGGACGCGCCGCAGGAGCCGGTGTCGCCGGGCATCTGCACTTGCATATGCTGCCGCGATGGATCGGCGATTCGAATTTCATGACCGTAACCGGCGAAACACGCGTGCATCCCGAGGAGTTGAAGACCACCTACGAACGTCTGAGCAAAGCGCTGAAGGCGTAATTTTTTGAGTGCGCGAGCGAAGCTCCCGCTTTTACGATTTCAGCCGGAACGTTCAAACGATACTTTCTTTTCGAGGCTTAGTCCGTAAAAGCGAAAGCTCTGCTTTCGCACTCAAAATGTGACAAGGGTATGCAGCTCGGGCTAAAATCGTAGTTCCAAATTGCATTCGAACCGCGCCGGAGATTCCCTTTGAACCTGGAACTTAGCGAAGAGATGCTGCTGCTGCAGAAGAGCGTGCGAGAATTTGCGGAATCGGAAGTGCGCCCGCTGGCGAGAGGGCACGATGAGACTGGCCACTTTCCGCGGGAACTGTTCCGCAAGGCCTCGGAACTCGGGCTGACCGGCGTGGCGTTTCCGGAAGCTGAGGGCGGCGCGGGATTCGACCACATCGCTTATACCATCGTCATCGAAGAAATTTCACGCTGCTGCGCCTCCACGGGCGTCATCCTCAGCGTGCAGAATTCCCTCTTCTGCGATCCGATCCACCGCTATGGCACCGACGAACAGAAAAAGAGATTTCTGCTTCCCTTCACACGCGGCGAAAAGATCGGCTGCTATGCCTTGACGGAGCCACAGGCCGGCTCGAATGCGGCGGCGCTGCAGACGAAAGCCGTGAAAATGGGCGACACCTACCTGATCAACGGCACCAAGGCGTGGATCACCAACGGCGGCGTGGCCGATGCGGCGATTGTCTACACGAACACCGACCCGGCGAAAGGCGAAAAAGGAATCACAGCCATCGTGGTGGAAAAGGGGACGCCCGGATTTAAGGTCGGCAAGGAAGAAAAGAAGCTTGGCATCAACGCGACCGCTTGCAGCGAGCTTGTCTTCACCGATTGCGTGGTGCCCGCCGGCAACCGCATCGGGAACGAAGGCGAAGGCTACAAGGTGGCGCTTTCCACGCTCGACGGCGGCCGCATTGGCATCGCGGCGCAGGCTGTCGGCATTGCGCAGGGCGCGTTTGAGGCGGCGCTGAAGTGGTCGCAGGAGCGCATGGCGTTCGGGCATCCCATCGCGCAGTTTCAGGCGATCCAGTTCATGCTGGCCGACATGGCTACGGAAATTGACGCGGCGCGCCTGCTGGTGCGCAAGGCGGCGTGGAAGGAGGATTCCGGGGGACGCTTCAGCCAGGAAGCCGCCACGGCGAAACTATTCGCCAGCGAAATGTCCACGCGGGTCGCACACAAGGCGATTCAGATCCATGGCGGCTACGGCTACAGCAAGGAATATCCGGTCGAGAGGGCGTACCGCGACGCGCGGATCACGGAAATTTACGAGGGCACCAGCGAAATCCAGCGCCTGGTGATTGCGGGCTGGCTGCTGAAATCCTAGCGGGCCTTTTCTTGCAACTGGCCGCCAGGATGGCGCCGCTACCCGGTGCAGGCGGCACACGAAAACACTCCGTAGTATCCTGACGAGGTGCTGGAACTCGACTCGGGACTCGAATTCAATCCTGAACACGACGAGGGATTTTTCGCTCTGCTGCCGGAGCGGCCTGCGGTTTGCTTGATCGAAGCGCATGAGGAAAAAGCCGAGCCGTATCTGATCCGCACCGCCAATCTGCGAAGCCGCCTTCAGCGTCTGTTAGGTCCCCTCGATCTCACCAGTAAACGGCTGAACCTGAGAGAATTCGCGCGGCTGGTGCGCTACCGCGTCACCAACTCCGCGTTCGAACAGTCGCTCACTTTTTACCAGATCGCGAGACAACGATTCCCGAAGCGCTATCGCGACCTGATGCGGCTGCGGCCTTCGCCGGTCTTGAAAATCAATCTAAAGAACGCCTACCCGCGGTGTTACGTCACGCGGCACATCGCGGTGAACGAGCAGGGCGTGCCAACCGGAGGAATTTATTACGGCCCGTTTGCGTCGCGCCGCGCCGCGCAGATGTACGCCGACAGCGTGCTGGATTTTTTCAAGGTGCGCCGCTGCCAGATCAAGATTCGCCGCGACCCCTCGTTTCCCGGTTGCCTCTATTCGGAAATGAAGATGTGCCTGGCCCCGTGTTTTGCGGGCTGTAGCAAGGAAGAGTACGACGTGGAAGTAAATCGCCTCGTGGGATTTCTGGAAACTGGTGGCGGTTCATTGCGGGCCACTTACGAACAAGAGCGAGAGCGCGCCAGCGAGGAACTCGATTTCGAGCGCGCCGCGGCGATTCACAAGAAACTCGAAAAGCTGGACGACGCGCTGCGGGCCGGGCCGGAAGTGGCGCGCCGGGTGCAGGACCTTGACGCCGTGATCCTGCAGCGCATGGCCGAAGAACAGACCATCGGGATTTTTGGCGTGCGCGGGGGACGTCTGGCGGCTCCCTATGCGCTGCGATTTGGTGATACCAGCCAGCCACGCTCTGCTGAAGAGACCGTGCGCGATTATCTGGAAGCGATGATGAGCGCATCCCCAGCGGGGGTCACACCTCGGCAATCTGCAGCAGAATTGGGCGAACACCTCCGGCTGGTGGCGCGCTGGTTTTACAGCAACCCGCGCGAGGGAGAGATTTTCTTTCGTGAAAAAGATTGGCCGTACCGGCGGATCCTGCGGGCGTGTTCGCGCCTGCTGGCTCCGCCGAAAGAAGAAGCCAACGAATTAAGCAAATAGAGGGACAATCGAGGGAGTGAGGGAATCACGATGAGCCAGGGTGCAACGCCGGCAGGCACAGAGCGGTACGCGCAGAAATTCAAAGAGATCGCCGCGGAGGGACATTTCCGAAAAGCGCAGGGCCTCACCGTCTCTTCGCTCGGAGTCGGCACGTATCTCGGCCAGCCGACGGATAGCATCGATGCGAGTTACGCGGCGGCTCTTGTCGAAGCGGGACTCGCGGGAATCAATCTGTTTGATACAGCGATCAACTACCGCTTGCAGCGAAGTGAACGAAACGTCGGCACGGCGCTGAAAGTCCTGGCGAACAAGGGATTCGCGCGCGACGAATTCGTAGTCTGCACTAAGGGCGGGTATCTGACGCCCGACGGCGCCATGCCTGCCGATGCCAACCGTTATTTTTTTGACGAATACATCCAACGCGGCGTGTTCACGGCCAAGGAAGTGGCGGCCGGATGCCATTGCATGGCCACGCGCTTTCTGGAAAACCAGTTGAACCGCAGCTTGAAAAATCTGGGCGTAAGCTGCATTGACGTTTATTACCTGCACAATCCGGAGACGCAACTTGGGGAAGTTCCGCGGCCAGAATTTCTGAATCGTGTGCGCCAGGCATTTGAATTTCTGGAATCGGCCGTGGCTGCAGGGAAAATCCAGTTTTACGGCATGGCCACCTGGAATGGTTTCCGGCAGGAAGCAAAAGCGTCCGATTCCCTTTTCTTGAGCGAGCTGGAGAAAATCGCGCGCGACCTTGCGGGGGACTCGCACCACTTCCGCTTCGTGCAGTTGCCTTACAACCTGGCGATGACTGAGGCGTTGACAATGGGCAATCAATCCATCAACGGCCAGCCGCGCACGATGATGGAGGCGGCCGGCGAACTGGGCATCACGCTGGTAGCAAGCGCCGCACTGCTGCAGGGACAACTGTCGCAGAATTTGCCGGCATTTGTGGCGGAAGCGCTGGGATTGCACAGCGATCTGGAGCGGGCGCTGCAGTTTGCGCGTTCCTCGCCGGGAATTACGACGGCGCTGGTGGGAATGTCTCGCGCCGCGCATGTGGAAGCGAACGCGAAACTCGTCGGCGTGAAACCCGCGGGGATTGAAGAGTTCAGCAAATTGTTTGAGCGCGGCGAGACGGCTTAAAGAGACCGCAACGCGGGATGGCGCTCGGTGAGCCACGCGACGATTGTGGCGTTGAATTCGTCCAGATGGCCCGCGAAAAAGTGGTCGGCGCCTTCCACGACAACTAACCGGTTTTCTCCAGGGAGCGCCGAGACGACTTCCTCCACTTTCTTTCGCGCGCCGAATTTATCGTTGGCGCCGTGAACGAAGAGTTTCGGCTTGGGGCAATCCGCCAGGAACGAAAAATCGCTGCTGTTCACCGGGATGCCCAGCCCGATCAATTCGCTGACACGTGCATCGCGGCAGCCGACGCGAAGTCCCACAAGACTCCCGAAGCTGAATCCCGCAAGGAGCAGGTGAACGGTCGGAAATTGTGCAGCGAGAAAGTCGAGCGCGGCCTGCACATCGCCCTGCTCGCCCCGCCCGTTGTCGTGCGCGCCGCCGCTCAGGCCCGCACCGCGAAAATTGAAACGGAGCACGGGGATGCCGAGGGCATCCATAGTCTTCGCGGCGTGGTAGACCACTTTGTTGTGCATGGTGCCGCCAAAGAGCGGGTGAGGATGGCAAATCACCGCTGCGAGCAAGGGAGAATCCGAACGGACCGGGGTCCAGAGAATCGCCTCGAGACGGCCGGCGGGGCCCTCGAGAAACAAGTTTTGCGAATCGTGGACGGTCTGCATTTGGGAAATAGTCAACAAAAGTGTACCCGAAACGGGAATTTCCTCCGAATCGCGAAAGTCGTAGTTCTATACCGCCCACTACGCCCTGTGCTCGTACTAGTGCTAAATTGCGGCACTTTGACATTGCAGTTTGCTGTTCCCGATGTTAATTTCGCCACGTTAGACAAACCAGGGGGCCCGGATGGGCGATCTTTCCGACCGGCGCGAAGCCCGGCGCTTCGCGATGAATTTGCCAGTACGCGTCCTGGTGAATGACGCGAATGGCCCGGAACTTAAAGCCAACACGCGCGACGTCAGCTATCGCGGCCTGTATTTTGTCGCTGAGGCGCCGTTTGAAAAGGGCAGCGAGATCGATTTCATCATTACGCTTCCCCAGCAGATTATTTCCGCGGGCGACGTAAAAATCCGCTGCCACGGCCATGTGGTGCGCGTGGAACCCGACGATCACGGCAAATCCGGCATCGCCGCCAAAATCGAAAAGTACGAATTCATCCCCGCGCGCGCCTCCGCTGCATAGTTCCCTACTTCCAAAATGCCGATTTATCAAGAGTTGGCCCAGGTTGCCATGCGGGATAACTCTTGCTCATATTCACCCTTCCGCCACGATATTCGCAAGAGTGTCTAATATTGAACTGCACGCGTTCTGTCCAGCCTCTATCCTGCAGCTCTGGATTCTGGAAAGTGTTTCCCAGTCACGCAGTTCGTAGATTCCGGAGTTCTGCACACCCAGGTCTTCGATAAGGGGAGGTAACTCGCATGCAGGAGACTGCGAACAGTCCAAAGAAGAATCGTGAGGAATTGAAAAACAAGAGGAAGGTGCTCTTCAAGCTGTTTTTGAAGAACCCTATGTATACTCGCCTGGCTTTGGAAATCAAGGCCCTCGACGATCAACTGGCCGATTGGACCCAGCATTTGGCACGGAAGTGAGTGATACGGAAGCGAGTTCGATGCACTTTCTTTGAAACCCGCCCTTAAACCCTGAACAATTCGGCTGTCCAATTCGCTTCTACTCTTCCAGGGTCGTTAACGAATCCCCTGACCATTGAGGCGGTTCTTTGCCTGCTGTTGAATCCTCAGTTCACTCTGAAATCGGTGGATCGGAATTCCCTGCTACCTCATCTTTTTCTCAGCTACACACTCGCGGTTGGATCCGTGGGAGAGATTCGTTCCTCACCTTCGGCAGATGCAAGATGCGCTGCATCGTCATCAGGATCCCAGGCCAGCCCACAACGAAGGCATATCCCGTGAACGCTGGAATCGGAGACTGCCCATACCGAATTTTTCGGGTGTGATTCGCGACTCGGTTTATGCATAGAATAGAGGCCTGAGCGTATTGCATGGATGGGCGAAGGAAGCCCGTGGGGGCGTCATGTATCACTACAACCCGAAAACTGCTTTGGAAGAATTGCAGGAAGAGGCGGTGTTGCCGCATCCCGTGAAGCTGCGGGACATGATTCTGCGCAATCAGCTTGGGCCGCAGGACGCGCAACTCCTGAATCACGACTTCCAGGAATATCTGACGCGCTTCGGTGAATTGCAGAAAATCGCCCGCGAGATTCTGGACAAGCTGGCGACCGGGCAGCGGAAGACGGCCTGACGGCGCCGCTTGATGAGCTCTTCCCTTCTGCTGAACCGGAAGCAGCGCGTCCTGATCCTCTCGGCTTCCTCCGGCGCAGGCCACGTGCGGGCAGCGCAGGCGCTCGAAAAGACGTTTCGCGCGCAGGCCAATTGCGAAGTGGAACATATTGACACGCTTGCGCACGTCAGCAAATTCTTCCAGCGCCTCTACGACAAAGCCTATATCCGCATGGTACGCCGCGCGCCGGACCTGATGGGCATGCTCTACGAACAGACCGACAAGCCCTGGCGCCATCCGCGCGAACGCCTGGCAATGGACCGGCTGAACACCCAGCCGATGATCCGCCTGCTGAAGAAAATTCAGCCGGATTTGTGCGTGGCCACCCATTTTCTGCCGGCCGAAATCTTGGCCTGGCTGATTGCGAAAAAGAAATTGCAGGCGCGCCACGCCATCGTGGTGACCGATTACGATGTACACGCCTGGTGGCTGTGCCGCACCGTGGACCGCTATTACGTGGCCATGCAGGAGTCGCTCGAATACCTGTCCAACATCGGCGTGCCACGGGAAAAGCTGCGCGTCACAGGGATTCCCATCGATCCGCTTTTCGAAAAATCCGTTAGCGCGGGCGACGCACGAAAGAAACTGGGGCTGGCGACAACGGAATCGATCCTTCTTTTGTCCGCAGGAGGTTACGGCGTCGGACCGCTGGAGCAACTTGTGAAAGATTTGCTGGCCGTGCAGCGCCCGTGGCAGATCGTGGCCATCGCCGGAAAATCGGAGCCACTGAAGAAGCGGCTCGATGCCCTCAGCAAAGGCGCAGGAAAAACGCCATCAGGCCAGCCGCGCCTGATGCCCGTGGGGTTCACAACCGAGATGGACCAATACATGGCCGCGGCGGATCTGCTGATCGGCAAGGCTGGCGGCCTGACCACCTCGGAAGCGCTGGCGCGCGAATTGCCGATGGCTCTCGTCGAGCCGATCCCCGGCCAGGAAGAGCGCAACGCCGATCATCTGCTGGAAGCGGGGGCGGCGATCCGCTGCAACAATCTTCCGGCGGCGGCGTGGAAAATAGCGACGCTTGTGGACCAGCCGGAAAAGCTCCGCGCAATGAAGCAAGCCGGGCGAGCCATGGCTCGCCCGGACGCCGCGCGCCTGATCGCGCAGGACGCGCTTGGGCTGTTACACTAAGATTTCGCATTGATTGGGGAATCGCGAAGCAAGCTGACCCTTCGAGCTTATGAAACGCAACACACTGCTGATTGATGCAGACGACACGCTGTGGGAAAACAATGTTTTCTTCGAAAAGCTCATCGAGGATTTCATCACTCTTGTGGAGCCC
>JGI12635J15846_10000808_pt1 | contig 27187 bp, 25 predicted proteins | sample BlaSpr_A8_OM2_M2_FD_15846 | JGI IMG/M metagenome (IMG submission 15846) | reverse complement strand
AGCGCGTTGTGGACCTTTTTGAAAGAGCCGAAATCGAGAAAACCGAGTTTCAAGTGGACTACCGCATTGTTCTTCCGGACGGAACGATCAAGCACCTCCACACGACCGGTCACCCTATCTTGAACGAGTCGGGCAACCTCGTAGAATTTGTGGGGACCGCGATGGACGTCACCGCAGCAAAGCAGTCGGAAGAAGCATTGCGGCGGAGCGAGGGTTACTTAGCTAATGCACAGAGGTTGACCCGTACCAGCAGTTGGGCGTGGAACGTTGCCACTCGACAAAGCGTCTACTGGTCACAGGAGAATTACCGCCTGCTTGGCTTCGATCCGGAAGGGGGGATACCTTCAGACGAAGTGTTTTACCAGCGCATTCATCCAGAGGATCGAGACAGGGTACGCAGAGAAACGATTCTTAAAAGGCTGGACGAAGGCGCCCACTTCGACGTGGATTTCCGAATCGTTCTTCCAGGCGGAGCGATTAAGTACGTTCGCTCGACAGGCCACCCCATTCGCAACGTATCCGGCGATCTCCTGGAATACGTCGGCACTTCGATAGACGTGACCGAGCGCAAGCGGGCGGAGGAAGAGCGCGAGAGATTGCGTCAGGCGCAGGCGGAGCTCGCACACATCAGCCGGGTGACCACCATGGGAGAGCTGACAGCCTCACTGGCGCACGAAGTGAATCAACCGATTGCCGCCGCCATCACGAACGCCAATGCCTGTATGCGCTGGCTCGCCGCCGACACCCCAAATGTGGAAGAGGCGCGCGCGGCCGCAATGAGAATCGTGAAAGATGGAACGCGCGCAGCAGAGATCATCAAACGGATACGCCTGCTTTTCAAGAAGGGTACCCCGGAACGGGAGCTGATTGATGTAAACGAAATCGTTCGCGATATGGTCTTCCTCCTGGGCAGCGAGGCAACGCGATACTCCGTATTAGTCCGGACGGAACTGCCGGCGAATCTTCCGGAGGTCGTGGGAGATCGCGTGCAACTGCAGCAGGTGTTGATGAACCTCATGATCAATGGCATCGAAGCGATGAAGGATGCAGATGGGACGCGCGAGCTCGCCATCAGGTCGCAGCGAACGGAACATGAGGAGGTTGTGGTGTCCGTCACTGACAGCGGCGTGGGGCTGCCCCCACAGCAGGCAGAACAGATCTTCAATGCCTTCTTTACCACCAAGCCGCACGGGACTGGCATGGGACTTCGCATCAGCCGTTCCATCATCGAATCACATGGTGGCCGCTTGTGGGCTGCCGACAACTCCCCGCGCGGCGCAAGTTTTAGTTTCAGTCTACCCACCAAGGCCGAGGCGCCTGAATGACGGCCGCAGACGCCCCTCGGGTATTCATCATCGATGACGATGACGCTGTGTGCGCTTCCGTCCAAGGCCTGCTGAAGTCGGTGGGTTTGCGGTCAGAGACCTTCGGAGCGGCGGAAGAGTTTCTACGCAGCAAGCGACCGGATGGGCCAAGCTGCCTGGTTCTCGACGTGAGCCTTCCTGGCGTCAACGGTCTGGATTTTCAGCGCCAGTTGAGGGACGCGGGTATCCAAATTCCCATCATTTTCATCACCGGTCATGGAGATATTCCCATGACGGTGAAGGCCATGAAATCCGGTGCCGTCGAGTTTCTGACCAAGCCTTTCGAGGACCAGGCCTTGCTGGATGCCATTCGCCAGGCTTTAGATCGCGACCGGATGACGCGTCAACAACGGGTTGAGCTTGGCGAATTGCGAAAGCGCTACGCGACGCTGACTGCACGCGAGCGCGAGGTTATGGCCCTGGTGGTTTCGGGCATGCTCAATAAGCAAATAGCTTCTGATTTCGGGACCAGCGAAATCACAGTGAAGATCCATCGCGGCCAAGTGATGCGGAAGATGCAGGCTGATTCGCTTGCAGAACTGGTTAGAATGGCGGCGAAACTGGAGCTTCCACCCGGCAAAAAGTAAGCTGATGCCGGCGCGCCACTGTCACACAAGCCAGTTTGCCGGTTCGCGGTCCTCACGCATTAACTGCCGCCTTCTCAAGCCTTTCTAGATTGGAAATGCCTCTCTGATCAGGCCGATATTCGGGCCCTATACTCCTATACCAAAGTATAATTGCGCCCCAGTGGCGACGTTGCTAGATTTCAACCATGGACACCCAAGGAAAGACCAAGTTAGTAGCGATTGTCGATGATGATGATTCTATGCGCAGCGCACTGCAGGGCTTGCTGCAAAGCGCCGAGTTTCCTGCGCAATCGTTTGCCTCGGCGGAAGAATTCCTGAAGTCCGGCCAACAGCATCAGATTGCCTGTTTAATCGCGGACATCCGTATGCCGGGAATGTCCGGTCTCGAATTGCAGGCGCATCTGAACGCCGAACGGTGCAGGATTCCAATTATTTTCATCACGGCGCATGGCGACGAGAAAATGCGTATGCAGGCATTGAGAGCTGGCGCGGTGGAGTTCATGGCAAAGCCGTTCAACGACGAAGCACTACTCGAGAGTGTTCGAGCCGCTCTGGAGAGTTGAGCCTGCTCATGGAAGCATGTGGTGAGCAAGGAGGTCGTTTGTGGGAGCTGCAGCAACATTCGGACCCGTCGATCAGGACCGCACTCCGCGCAGATTCGAGCAGATCATAGGCAACAGCCCTGCTCTGGAATCGGTGCTGGAACAAGTCGAACAGGTCGCGCCTACGGATTCCACCGTTCTTATCCAAGGCGAAACAGGCACCGGCAAGGAGTTGATCGCACGTGCGATTCACAACCTCAGCGTGCGGTGCGGGCGCCCGTTTATTAAGTTGAATTGCGCTGCTATTCCGTTCGATCTTCTGGAAAGCGAGCTTTTTGGCCATGAGAGAGGCGCCTTTACCGGCGCTATCGCGCAAAAGGTCGGTCGCTTCGAATTGGCTGATAAAGGGACGCTCTTCCTGGACGAGGTGGGAGATATTCCGCCGGGACTGCAGCCAAAACTTTTGCGTGTACTGCAGGAACAGGAGTTCGAACGCTTGGGCAGCACTCGGACTCACCAAGTGGACGTTCGGCTCGTAGCTGCGACCAACCGAAATTTGGTTGACATGGTGAAGCGGAACGAATTTCGCAGCGACCTCTACTACCGTCTGAACGTGTTTCCGGTCCCGCTGCCACCGTTACGGGGGCGTCGCGAAGACATTCCAGCGCTGGTGGAGCATTTTGTCGCGATTTATGCCTTCCGTATGGGTAAGCAGATCGAACACATTTCTCCTGAAACGATGTCTGCACTCACGTCCTATCAGTGGCCCGGGAACATTCGCGAGCTCCAGAATTTCATCGAGCGCAGCGTAATCGTCACTTCTGGCAACATTCTGCAATCCCCTCTCGCGAGCTTGACGAATGCCGCCGAAGTGCAATCCGTTGGGGCGATTACGATGGAAGACGCGGAGCGAGACCATATTCGCAAGGCTCTCGAGCAAACCCGCTGGGTTGTTGCCGGCCCGAATGGGGCGGCCGCACGTTTGGGAATCAAGAGGTCTACGCTTTACTTCCGCATGCAAAAGCTGGGCATCTCACGCGCCAACAAGGATTCCGTTCCCGCATAGCAGAGTTGGTGTAACGCGCGAACCGATCTTCAATTAGATTGACGAAGTACTGCACGCGAATCATCCGAAATGACATTGCTGTATTCTGCGCTTCTGGAGTGGACTCGGGGCAAACGTGCCGCGGTGACCTTCACACGGCAGCCACTTCTACAGATTCCCTAATGTTCGCAGGAACTGGCTAGCCTCGCTCGCGATGTTGGCATCAGGACATCGTGTTCAGCAGGTAGGCATACCGCACTGCGGTGGCACTTGCAGTCGGCCTGTACTTTCTGTCACTTACAGGCACGCCAACTTTGGCAGCCGTGTTGCAGATACCAGTTATGTCGTCCAAGAGGGCAAAGCTGTCCTGGGCGACACAATTGAGGAAATAAGCACCACGTTCACTCAGCGTGCAGAAAATGATTAAGGAGAATATCGTGAAACACCAAGAACTTCGACGAGTAAGCGCAGTCTCTGGCTTGATCGTAGGCGCAGTCGTGTTTGCAGGACTGCTAACCTTTCCGATTGCACAGGCACAAGATAAAACAGCGGATGCTGCGGCCATCCCAGCAGGAACCATACTGCCCGTCCGGCTGAATAACTCACTTTCTTCTTCCAAGAGCCAACCTGGCCAGATTATCACCGCCAGAATCATGCAAGATGTGCCTCTGGCGAATGGCGGAAAGATTCGTGAGGGGAGCAAAGTGATTGGCCACGTGGTGAAGGTATCGTCGCCGGCAGACGCCAAGACAGAACAAATCTCGTTGCAGTTCGACAAGCTAATTTCTTCAGGTCGAGCAATTCCTATCAGGACCACTCTAAGGGCTGTTGCCGGTTTCGTGGAGGTTATGGAAGCAGAAACTCCCACCGGCGGTCCCGTGTCCATGCCAATTGCGGCAACACAAGTGGGAGGCGACACCGCGTACACTTCAAGGGGAGATGTGGTCACAAGAAATGGCGCAGACGTCGGAAAATCCGTGAAGGATGGCGTACTGGTTCAGGTGGGCGCCGGTGGCCGGCAAGGCAGAGATTGCCGGGGCGCCATCGACGGCAACACCAGTCCTGCGGCCATGTGGGTTTTTTCGTCGGACGCGTGCGGCACGTATGGTCTTTCAAGCATTCGTATCGCGCATGCCGGGAAAACAGAACCCCTCGGCGTCATTGTCTTGACCTCCGAGAAGGGCCAACTTAAGTTGCCCGGCGATGCCGGCATGCTTTTGCGGGTCCAATAGAAACCGCAGCCGGCACGCGCCACAGAAGTCGAGAGATTCCGTGGGCGTGTTGGCACCCTTTTTCCACGGACGGCGTGTGAGGAGCGCGGGCCAGGAAATCTGGAGTTTACGCGCTCCGTTCGACCGAGCGGTATCCCATTTCGCTCTCCCGACAAGCGTAAGTGAGGAGGTACCTCTCAATCGCCGCGGTTCCATCGCAGGTGTGCCGGCAAAACCTTCGAACACAGGGACTGGCAAAGTTCTCTGAACACCCCTCAAACTGTCGTGCAGACCCATTCCGTTCAGATGCACTTTCCCTCTTTCGTGAAGTGGATCTCCGCTTGAAAGACATTTTGTCAACGTGCTGACAACCATTCAGTTCGGTGCACTCTCCGCACGGCAGCCCCCCGCATTGTTTGCCCCTCGTGGCTAAAATGCTCTTATTTTTCAACCACTTTCTGAACCATCTATCAATCACCCACCGTGGCACTCGGGCTGCAATATCAACACGTTCGCTTGTGTGATTGACCGCGCGTCTGTGCTCTTATGAGAGGGATCGCCAGTCGGGGCGTAAGACTAACTGTTTCCGAGATGGCAGGGATTAGAAGGGTTCTGGAACGGGTCGTGTTGCTAGTCCGGTTTGTTCGGAGTGATCGGAAAATGATAGCCAGACTTGGAGAAATTATATTCAACATAAGCGTATGGATAGCTGTAATCGTGTCCCTGGGTGGTGGTCTTTAGAAATTGTCCGGCGAAGAGTCGGGCGTAACCAAAACCAAAGTTCAGCCCTTTATTCAGCTTGTATTCGGCAACCAGATCCACTTCGTTGCCAATATGGCGGCTGGCACCGGGGTGGGCTAGTACCGAGATCGCCCCGCTGCTGGCATAAAAATTGTCATTTGAAGTAGCGAGCCAAAAACCTGCAAAGGCTTGCTTGAGTATCCATTTCTTGGTGACGTTCTCCTCCACGCCGATCCGGAACTGCACAAGATTCCTGCGGCCGACCTCATCGGTGAAGCCGTATTTGTCGTGATTGGAGGGATAGAGTTGATCAAAGGTGTTCCAGTCATGACCGGCGGGATTTTTCGTTCCAGAGGCGTAATTGCCTTCGAGATAGACCCGCGGCGCGGCGACAACGTCGGGAAACTTCTTGCCCACGCTTGCATAGCCCGCCCATGCGCCGATGGAAGATACGCCGAGAGAACCGGTCTGCCCGTCAAATTCGGTGTCATAGTCGAACTCCGCGGGGAGAGTGCCCTTCAGGTGTAGGCCCATGGTGACTTCATTGAGGTGGCCGCGGCCGACCGTTTCTGGAAGACCAAAGTTCCCCGGTGCAAGGCGCCAGAGAACATACGGCTCGAATGTGGCGCGGGGGACGATGTTCTTGAAGCTTCCGTAGACTCCGTAGAAGTTGTTCCCCGGAATCGCGCGGTGTAAGAAGCTATTGCTGCCAGGCACAACCGAAGAGGCGAAGATTGCCACTTCGTACCCGGGGTGATGAAGGTCGACGCGCGCGACATCAAAAGTGCGGCCGACATTGAGCCAGTTGGACGGACCGATTACGCGCTCGTCGCCGAAGAGGAGGACTTGGCGCCCTGCAAGCGCATCGACCCAACCTGATGTGGAACTGCCGACCTGAGCGTAGCCTTGCCAAAGGGTCCAACTGTCCTCGAACGGGTTAGCGTTGGCGACATGGTGATTGAAAAAGATGCGAGCGTCCTGCACTTCTCCGTAAAATTTCAGCCAGTCCCTGGGCTGAATCACTAATTTCAAGCGGAAGCGGTCCAACAGATAAAAATCGTTTGTACCAGTGAAGCCTATGCCCATCGGACCTTCCAGGCGAGCGCGATATTCGCCGCCAATGTGAAGCCATCTGGGCAAAGACTCATCGAGTTTGTCCATGGGAAACAGCCAAGACGGGGCATCTGAGTCGACTGCAGGCGGGCTGGATTGGCCACCGGAGTTAGAACCCGTTTGAGCACTGGCCCGTTGGGAAAATGCGCCTACATCAAGTAAGAGGATCAGAAGCAACAATCTATTTGTTCTGATTGACATCGCTTCACAAACCTTTGCCGTTGGGTCGAGGCCTTCCACAGCGCTGCCCCTTAAACCAAACCACCATTCCAGCACCCCTGACTAAGTCTGGCCGAGTTTTCGGTTCTGCGCGTCTGAGAAGCCGGCCGTCCTGTTGCAGCAGGTTGGCGACAAGGCTAGCCGGGGAGAACGTCGAGAGCTTCTGCAGGAATCTTGCTTATGGTGCCTGCATCCAGATTCAAATGCGACGTGACCGCCTCGGGAGGCAGGCGCCTTAGCCAGTTGTTCAGGGAAATGTTCATATACTCGCTCGCCTTGAACATGGCGAGAAACACCAGGTCCGTATTGCCCGTGTTTTCGACGTAGTGACCCGCGACGCTCGGCACAAAGCCGACATCATTGGCGTTAAAGTCCATGGTGTGCGCCCCTGCGGTTGTAAAGACGGTCATGCGTGCCTTACCGCTGATGTAGTACTGCCATTCAGAAGCGTTTGGATGCCAATGCAGTTCGCGCAAACCGCCCGGCTTAACGGTGACCAAGGCTGCAGCGATATTTTTCGCCGCCAGAAAGTTACGCGAGTCAACCACGCGAACTTCGCCGCTTTTCGTTTGCTGCGTGGGGGCCATGGCTTCCATTTTAAAGGTGTATTGGTAGGGGGATTCGGCGCGACGGCCCCCAACAGCGGCCTTGTCCTGTGCCAAGGATGCGGGCAAGTCCGCCGGAAAAATGTATAGGCTCTTGGTTGGTAAGTTCTTCAGAGCGCTCTGCGGCAGCCCGAAATTCTTTGACAACACCGATGGCGGCGTATGCGCCAACCAGTCGGAAAGAAGGAAGGTGTTGTCTTCAGAAAACGAACCTTCATCGAAAACCAGCATGAACTCACAACCATCTGGTCCCAACCCCTGGATCGAGTGAGGGAATCCTGCGGGAAAGTACCAAAGGTCGCCTTTGCCCACATCGCCTATAAACACGGTTCCATCGGGGTTAAGACAGGTCACGCGGGCATTACCGTAGAGCATAAACGCCCACTCGTCCGCCGTGTGCCAATGCAGCTCCCGAAAGCTGCCCGCCGTAAGCCGCATTCTGACGCCCGCGAGGTCTTTTGAAGATGGCAGCACTTTTTCTGTTACTTCGTTAGTCCACCCACCCTCTTCAACACGTTTGTGAGTAAGATCGAAGGAGTACCATACCGGCTCGATGTTTCCGTGATCGGTCGGCGGAGGCAGATTTGAATTCGGATTTTCATCGAGAAGAGGCTTGTTTTCCGGGCCCGGATTACTTGCAGAATGATCTTGTTCTGCTTTTTCAGTGTCGGCTCTCTCCTGGGCATTGACAGCCAGGGAAGCCAGTGCCGCACTCGCCAGACCAGCGGAACCCACCCCCAAGAACGCGCGTCTCGAAAATCCTTCCGTCCCAGAGTTACTCTCTTGCTGTCCACGCGTCCGATTATCTCCTGCGCTGGCAGGCTCGATTTCTTTTGGCTCACTCATTTGAGCATCTCCTTTACTTTATCTGCATCAGTCCCGAAGTCAGGGTTTTCTGCATCGGATATTCTTTGGACCTCAACAGCTTTTCTCTGTGATACCGGCTTCCCGCTGTGTTCGGCTCAACTCCATCACAGGAGCGATGAACGCCGCTCACGAAAAGAGCAAAGGCACTTACCGTGCCAAATTTGATTTTCTTAAAAGTCCTCGCAATTGCTGGAAAACAAGGCCAGGGACGGGAGGGGACATGGAGATTACTGAAACCCACTGTCAGACCCTTGGATCAATTTCTGGACGGGTGACAGCCGCCCTGACATGCAACCCTGATTCTTGGGACGCTTCGCACGAGAACAAAGACGTCATCTTCGAAAACCTGTTCGCTACGGAATCAAACCAATAACCATGCTCAGACTGTCGGCATCGGGACATCGTGTCCAGCAGACTGGCAGCTCACAATTCGCTCTCGCTTGCGATCGGCTTTTATTTTCCGTCACTTACGCGCCCGATCTCTTTGGCAACCCTGTTGCATTCTCCAGTTGAGTCACGCGAGGCATCGTAGCTTTTCGTGGCCACACAAATAAGGAGAAATCACTATGGTTATTGAAACCATCGACAAAGTTCACGCAACTCATAAGGGGGCAAAAGGACACCACTGGCTTTCGTTGCTAATGGCTCTACTCTTTGCACTAACGATTTGTCCGAGCAAAGCGCACGCGCAAATCATTGGAAACCTTGAAGTCAACATCCCATTCCAGTTCCATGCAGGGAATGCCAAACTTCCGCCGGGCAAGTACATTATCCGCATGCTCGACAACTCGGATCTGACAATGATGGAAATCAGCAGCGCGGACGGCTCCACTTCCGCTCTGTTCCAAGTCCAGGAAGCAGAGGCTAATTCCACGCCGGCCAAGAGCGAATTGATCTTCAACAAATACGGGAATCGCTACTTCCTTGCGAAGTTGTTTGACGAAGGCAACCCAAGCGGGAGCGAGGTACCCAAGTCCGCCTACGAAAAGAAGATCGGTCAAGCATCCACGGAAGCCCAGACCCACATAGCTGCCAACCACCCGGGGGCAACAGGGAAAGTAGCGGTCAACTGAAACAACAAGTCCCCGAGCGCGAGCGGGCGGTTCTTTCTCGCGCGAGAAGTTATATCGCCGAATATCGAAAGAGGAGGAACGATGAAATTGCAAAAAGTTGTGTTCGTTTTGATGGGAATGATGATTTTGTTCGCAAGCACGGCGTCAGCACAGCAGGTGAAGACCGATTACGATCGCAGCGCCAACTTCGGGCAATACAAGACCTTCTCATGGGAACAAGTTAAGACGAAAGACGCCCTGGATGTCGATCGAGTTAAGAGCGCCGTCAACGCCGCCCTGGCAGCAAAAGGCTGGTCTCAGGTGGATTCGGGCGGCGATGTTTCAATCATAGCCGTCGAGACGACACAGAATCAGCAATCCTTGAATACGTTTTACGACGGGTTCGGAGGAGGCTGGGGTTACAGACGATTTGGAGGCGGGGGTTTTGGCGGCCTGGGAGAGGCAACCACCACAACGGAAACCTATAAGGTTGGCACCTTGGTCGTCGATCTGTTCGACGCGAAAACGAAGCAGCTTCTATGGAGAGGCAGCTCGAGCGATACGCTCTCCAACAACTCCAACAAGAACATCAAAAATCTCACTAAGGGCGTGGAGAAGATGTTCAAGAAGTTCCCTCCAGGCTCTTCAAAGTAGCGGAGTCCCACATGACTCGCCATCTGTGTGCCACTGCTAGTCTGGCGCTACTTTCTCTAGCCATTCCTTTGCGGGCGGCCAATAAGCCGCCCGTTAGGACGGACCCCCAGGGACCGGTTGTTTGGACGAATGACGATCTCGAAAGACTCCATGCTCCCGGCCTGATTTGCATCGTGGGCCGAATGAACGAAGAAACGCCAAAGTCGTCATCTCTGCCTCAACCGTACGTGAAAACCCAGGACCCGGAGTGGTATGCCGCGCAGGCAGCGAAGCTACGCGATGAGCTTGAGCAAAGACAGGCTCAACTCCGTGAATATCGGATGGCCCTCGACGATGCCCGAAGTTTAAGAGAAACGGCGGGCGGCATAAGTTTCGATGACGGCGACATAGGCATCACTCCCGAAGCCAGCATCGAAAATCTTCAGCAGCTCGTGAACGAAGCGCAAGAGGATCTCGACGCGCTGGAAGACTTGGCCCGCCACAATGCCATTCCGCCGGGCACGTTACGCGGTCAGTAACGTTCCTCAGCGCTGTTGACGGAGGTTCATGAAATTGTTTCAACACGGGTTTGACACTGAGGGAATGATCCCATTTTTGTACTGGAGAATATGCCATGAAGTTGTCCAAGCAGGTTTTGATCCTACTTCTCTGTTGTTTGCTTGTGCGATTCACTGCGCAAGCCGAGTCATTCGGACCTATGGGCCAATCCAACGAACAGCAACCAGCGCCGTTCGTTAAACATTCCCCCCAAGAGCTGCAGCAGCTCGTCGCGCCGATCGCCTTATACCCGGACGCTTTGGTGGCGCAGATTCTGGCCGCTGCCACGTATCCAACTCAGATCGTCGAGGCAAACCGCTGGATGCAAAGGCACGCCGAGCTCAAGGGCGACAAACTGGCTAAGGAAGTCGACAAACAGGACTGGGATCCCAGCGTAAAGGCCATGGCGCAATTCCCGTCGGTTCTCGAAAACATGGACAAGAACCTCTCCTGGACTTCGTCCCTTGGCGAGGCGTATGCCAACCAGCCGGACGACGTGACCAATGCCGTCCAGACGTTGCGCAGCCAGGCCGAGAAAACTGGCCATCTGAATAGCAGTGAACAGGAGAAGGTAACGAAGCAAGGTAGCACGATCATCATCGAACCGGCCAACCCTGAGACGGTCTACGTCCCTGCCTATGATCCTTGGCTAGTGTACGGTACACCTATCGTCGCCTACCCGGGGTGGTATCCCGTGCCGGGCATTTTTTGGGGCGGCGTTGGCCTTTCCTTTGGCATTGGATTTGGCATCGGCTTCTTCGGAGGATTTGGGTGGGGCTGGGGACACTGGGGATATGACTGGCATGGCCGGCGAGCGTTCTACGATCATCACGCCTACGTCTCGCACAGCCATGAGTTCGGGCACGAGGGGTTTCATCACGGTGATTCTGGCCACGGTAGCTCCGGCCACGGTAACTTCGGCCATAGCAACGCGTTTCACGGGGGCTCGGGCTTTCACGGGCAATCAGGAAGGCGCTCCGGGGCGCTCAGTGGCTTTGGTCACGGCGGAAGTGTCCGAGGCTTTTCCTCTCGCGGACGGTCGAGCTTCGGCGGCGGCTCCCACGGAGGCCACGGCGGTGGAGGACGGCGCTAGGTAATCAGTTTATTCGCGTGTAGACCGACAAAGAATTTCAAAACGGAGAAGAACATCATGCTGCAGAGAATTCAAAATTATTTTCACGTCGAAAGCAATATGTTTGCTCGGCTCGCGGCGGCGGTTGTACTGGCACTTTCGTTGGGATGCCCATTTGCGCCGCTGTTCGCGCAACAGTCCGGACAGCGGACCTTTGCGTCACCCGAAGATGCCGGCAGCGCTCTCTTCGCCGCAATGCAGGCGCAGGACGATCAAACTCCCTTGAGCATCCTCGGACCGGCTGCAAAAGAAGTCATCTCGTCCGGCGACCCCAGCGAAGATGCGGATGCTCGCGAGAGCTTCGTCGTCAAATACGAAGAAATGCACCGATTCGTGAAAGAACCGGACGGAACCGTAACGCTGGTTATCGGAGCTGAAAACTGGCCGTTTCCGATCCCTTTAATGAACAATCACGGTTCGTGGATTTACGACACGGACGCGGGGAAAGACGAGATCCTGTTCCGGCGCATTGGGAGAAATGAACTTGCCGCCATGGAAGCGTGCCGCCAGTTGGTCGAAGCGCAAAGGGAGTATTTCGCCCGCCCGCTGGGTAAGCTTTCCGGGCAATTTGCCCAGAAACTGGTCAGCGATAAAGGCCGGCACAATGGCCTGTACTGGTACGGTGCTTACAACGAGTTCGATAGCCCCATCGACCCGCTCATCGCGTATGCCAACCAAGAAGACGCAAAGGGTCAAGCTGGCAATCCACTTCCATTTGACGGTTATTTTTTCCGGATTCTCACGAGCCAGGGACCTCATGCACTCGGCGGGGCAAAGAACTACATCATCGACGGAAAGATGACCGGAGGAGTTGCTTTCGTTGCATACCCGGCGGAATACCGCTCTTCGGGTGTGATGACTCTAATCGTCGACGAGTCGGGCGCCATTTACGAGAAGGATCTTGGCCCCGACACAACGAAACTTACGGGAGCGATGACCGCCTATGATCCGGATTCCACCTGGCGAAAGGCTGAATGAGGGACAGCTTTGAAGTTGCCTAAATCACACATTATCCCTGCCATGCGAACTGGATGCTGCCTGAAGTCTCACAAGAACCGCCCGTGATACATTTCGGAGGTTGCAACCAATGGGACGGAGAATTCGAATTCCTCGCCAATATCGGTGTGAACCAGCATGCGGAAGGGCAGCACCGGATGAATGAGGGCGCAGAGAAGAAATCGAAACCTAATCCCGAAAAGAAATTATGAACAGAATGAGTCGAAGATCATTTGCAAGCAGCGCCGCTACAGGCGTGGCAGCCCTGGCCGCGATAGGAACTGTGAACAGCGGGGAAGGCCAGTTGGTGTACACAAAATCCGACTGGAAGGTTAGCGAGTTCAATTAGCTGGCGAAGAACGTGGCGCAGGTGAAACAGGTGTACGACGTTACCCAGATTGCGGCAGGCAGGTTCCTGAACAATATCAAGAACTCACTGAATGGGCTTCACTTCGGCTTCGGCATACCGAATGAGCAAATCAAAATTGTTACCGCGCTGCATGGGCCCGCGAACATGCTGAACTACGATGACTTCATTTGGAACAAGTACAAAATTGGGGCGTGGCTGAAGGTGATTGACCCGACGACGGGCCAGCCTGCGATGAAGAACCCCTGCTATGCAAGCAAGGCCGGGACGTCGCTGCACTACAGCACCGAAGACCCGGATAGCGGCGATTCGATCTACCAGGACACGAGCATCCGGGCGCTGCAGCATCGGGGCGTGAAGCTGCTGAGTTGCCACACTGCGACGGAGGAGCAGGTCCGGGGACTGATGGCGCACCAAAACCTGACGCAGCAACCCGAAGAGATCGTGAAGGAGATGCTGGCGCACAAGCTCCCCGATGTGCTGGTTGTCGCATCGATGGTCGCGGCTATTGCGCTGCTTCAGACAGAGGGTCATTACAGCTACATCACGGTATGAGCTTCTATCCGAATAACCTCTCACGGTTTTGCATTCGACGTTGAATTCCCACGTCTCCCTCTCAATTCCGCCCGCAAAACCCACTTGCCTCTGCTATGGCATATCGCACGGGATCACTTCTCAATAATCTGCGTCCGAGTTTTATGGGTCCTGGAGTAGTGTGGACGCTCCCGACGGACTCGCTCTCCCTCTCCCCGGAATTCGACCTCCATCGTGAAAAACATCGTGACAACGCGCTGACAGGCCTCCAATTCGCTGGACTCTTCAGACGGCAGCACTCACGTATAGTTTCCTCCTCCTGGCCAAAGCGCCCTTATTTTTCAACGACTTCCTGAAACTCTCGCTCACTCTTCGCTGTGGCAGCCGGACTGCATCGTCCAGGGTCAGAAGCAAGAAAGACACTACTCAAGGGAGAAATCAAATGCGAAAGTTGTTGCCCTGCCTGACCAGCATTCTCTTGGCAGCTCTGCCACTCCTCGCTGAAGTGGCGAGCGCGGCCGACCAAGCTAAAGATGACGACCGGCTGAAAAATTGTGGAACTGTCTTGAAAGAGATTCTCGACGTTCCTGACAATATTCCGCAAGACTTGCTCGACAAGGCAGATTGCGTCGTTGTCTTTCCCTCCGTCCTAAAGGCCGCATTTATCGTTGGCGCAAGCTACGGGCGGGGCGCCATGTCGTGCCGCAAAGGTGAAGACTTCCGCGGACCTTGGGGCGCTCCCACGATGATGGCCCTCGAGGGCGGCAGCTTCGGCTTTCAGATCGGTGGACAAGCTACGGATTTTGTCTTGCTCGTTATGAATGAAAGTGGGGCGAGGGGCATTCTCGCCAGCAAGGTCAAGCTGGGAGGCGACGCTTCCGTGGCCGCTGGCCCGGTCGGTCGCGATGCATCTGCCGATACGGACGCGACGCTGCGTTCCGAAATCTTGAGCTACTCAAGAGCGCGTGGCTTGTTTGCTGGAGTCTCCCTCGAAGGCTCCACAATCCGTCCGGACAATGACGACAATCTCCGTGTCTACGGCAAGAAGATTCCTGCAAGGGACATTGTTCTTTCCGGAACACTTGCTGTTCCCCCAGCAGCCCAGCAATTCATCTCGACCCTCGATGCCAAGACCCCGAAGCACAGGCCGTGAGGAAATCTATCGATGCGGTTCGGGCTGGCCAGGTGGAACGATTAACGGGGGGTGAATCATGATGTGGATTGTCAGGCTCGCACTAAAGCAACCGTACACAATAATAGTACTCGCTATCTTGATCTTCCTATTTGGGGGTCTCTCGATCGTTCGGACTCCCACGGACATCTTCCCGAACATCAACATCCCGGTGGTCAGCATTATCTGGACCTATAACAGTCTCGAACCACAGGACTTGGCCGACAGGATCGTCACCATCACAGAGCGCAACCTGACCACGACCGTCGATAACATCGAGCACACAGAGTCGCAGTCGCTTTATGGTATCGCCGTGGTGAAAGTGTTTTTTCAACCCACAGTGAGTATCGACAAGGCCATCGCCCAGATCACCGCAAATTCCCAAACGCAACTCAGACAGTTGCCCGCCGGCACCACGCCGCCTTTGATCATTAGCTACAGCGCCTCGACAGTCCCGATCCTCGAACTCGGGCTCTCCGGCCAGGGCATATCGGAGCAGGCACTCAACGATTATGGCCTCACTTCCATCCGCCCCCAGTTGGTCACGGTGCAGGGCGCTGCCGTCCCCTATCCGTATGGGGGAAAGCAGCGCCAGGTACAAGTGGACCTAAACACTCAGGCCTTGCAGGCGAAGGGTCTTTCCCCCTTGGACGTGGTCAATGCCATCGCCGCTCAAAATCTAATTCTCCCCACGGGAACATCCAAAATCGGCTCGAAGGAATATGACGTCGACATCGCCAATGCGGCTCCCCAGACCATCGCACAACTCAACCGCATCCCCGTAAAAACGATTGGCAGCACGACCATCTATATCAGTGATGTCGCTTGGGTGCGCGACGGCTTTCCGCCGCAAACGAACATCGTGCGCGTGAACGGGCAACGCTCCTCGCTCTTGACCGTCCAAAAGGCCGGCGATACGTCGACCCTAAGCATCATTGCTGGAATTAAAGCACTGTTGCCGTTTATCAAGACGACTGTGCCGCCGGCGCTGGATATTAAACCTTTGGCGGACCAATCCATCTTCGTGAACGGCGCCATTAAGGGCGTGGTGACCGAAGCGTCCATTGCGGCCTGCCTTACCGGCCTGATGATTCTCATCTTTCTCGGCAGTTGGCGGAGTACGACCATCATTGTTGTTTCGATTCCTCTCGCGATTCTGACCTCAATCATCGTTTTCAGTTCGCTTGGCGAAACCATCAACATTATGACGTTAGGTGGACTCGCCCTGGCCGTCGGAATTCTGGTGGATGACGCGACGGTCGAGATCGAAAACATCAATCGCAACCGCCAGGCGGAACCAGAGAAGGACATGGATGAGGTTGTCATAGACAGCGCCGCGCAAATCGCCACGCCCGCCTTTGTGGCCACGATTTCAATCTGCATCGTGTTTACTCCGATGTTCCTGCTCTCCGGCGTCGCCCGATATCTGTTCGTTCCGCTCGGTGAGGCCGTGATCTTTGCCATGCTGGCTTCCTATCTGCTCTCACGCACCGTTGTTCCGATGATGGCCAAATATCTCTTGCGCTATGACACCCCCAATACCGCGAAATCCCGCAATCCATTCGTTCGTATGCAGGTTCGCTTTGAGGAAGCGTTTGAGCGTCTCCGCGAGCGTTATCACGGATTGCTGGAACGTTGCCTTCATCATCGCCGTGCCTTCCTTGTCGCATTCTTCTCCGCTTGCGTGGGTTCCTTGGTTTTGATCATTCCCTGGCTGGGGCGAGACTTCTTCCCCACTATCGACAGCGGCTCGTTCAATCTCCACATGCGAGCTCCAACGGGTTTACGAATCGAAGAGACCGCCCGCCTCTGTGATCTCGTCGAGCGATCGATCCGGCAACAGCTTCCGCCGGGCGAGATCTCCAACATTATCGACAATATCGGACTTCCCTACAGCGGCATCAACACCTCCTACATGAATACCGGAACCGTGGGCACGTCGGATGCGGATATTTTGGTGACTTTCGGCGTTAACAACCATAAGACAGCTAAGTACGTTCATGACCTCCGAATCAGCCTGGCAAAACAATTTCCCGGCGTGACCTTTTCTTTCCTGGCTTCCGACATGGTCACCCAAATCCTGAATTTTGGCTTGCCGGCTCCGATCGACATTCAAGTGGTGGGAAACGATCTACAGGGGAATCAAGCCTTCGCGAACGCCTTGCTTGAGCAAGTCAAATACGTATCGGGGATAGCCGACGCGCGCATCCAGCAGCCATTCGATGAACCCTACATCCACCTTTCGCTGGACCGCACCAAGGCGCAAGAGATCGGCTACAATGCGTCGGCCGTCGCGCAAAACGTTTTAATTTCGCTTGGTGGCAGCTTCCAGACCGCGCCAACATACTGGCTCGACCCTAAGAATCGAAACAGCTATGACATCTCTACCCAGACCCCGCAGTATCGCGTCGACACGCTGCAGGATCTCGCGAACATGCCCATCACGGGCCCCACTCCTGGCGTCCCACCGGCCCTCCTCGCGACCGTCGCTTCCATCCAGCGCGGAACTGGGGCGGCGGTGGTCTCCCACTACAACATCATGCCAACCATTGACATCTTCGGCGCGGTGCAGGGCCGCGATCTGGGCGGCGTATCCGGGGACATTACACGCATCATCGATCAAATGCGGTCGAAGCTGCCCCGCGGCTCGCAAGTTGTCCTGCGCGGCCAAGTTCAGACTATGCGCTCCTCCTATATCGGTCTCTTATCGGGGCTGGCCCTCGCTATTGTCCTTGTCTACCTCCTCATCGTGGTGAACTTTCAGTCTTGGCTGGACCCTTTCATCATTATTACTGCGCTTCCCGCAGCCCTCGCCGGCATCGCCTGGTTCCTGTTCGTGACTCACACCACGTTAAGTGTGCCGGCACTCACGGGCACTATCATGTGCATGGGTGTAGCGACCTCCAACAGCATCCTGGTGGTGCAATTCGCCACCGAACAGATGAAGGCGGGCAAAGACCCTGTCGCCGCGGCTCTTGAGGCTGGATTCACTCGCTTCCGCCCCGTGTTAATGACTGCGCTGGCCATGATTATCGGCATGCTGCCGATGTCGCTGGGGCTTGGAGATGGTGGCGAGCAGAATGCTCCCCTTGGCCGCGCCGTAATTGGTGGATTGCTCTTCGCCACCGTGTCCACGTTGCTCTTCGTTCCAACGGTGTTCAGCATTCTGCATGGACTGCGCCATCGGCCGGCGGAGACCACTATCCAACCATAGGGATTGCGAAAGGAAGTTCGAGGGTGATGACAATGCAGTCGAAAACAGAAGGAAAGGCCTACATGCAAGAAGCGCAATCGCCGAGTAGCCCCGCCACACAGCGTCGATCGCGACGAGGCTGGCTCATCTGGGGCGCAATTTTTCTAGTTTTCGCCGGAGTATTGATTTCCGGCATTCTTGAGCGCATCCACACAAACGCCAGTCTTCGCATTGAAACCGCAGATTCGGCGGTACCCACCGTTTTGGTCGTTGCGCCTAAGCGGGCCGCACCGTCGCAGGAAATTGTACTGCCGGGAAACGTCCAACCGTTTATCACCTCGCCGGTTTTCGCCCGGACGAACGGTTATCTCGAACATTGGTACTTCGATATAGGGGCGCATGTAAAAAAAGGCCAGCTTCTTGCGGTAATCTCGTCTCCTGAAGTGGACCAGCAGCTCCAGCAAGCGGAAAGCAATCTGTTAACCGCAAAAGCCAATCTCGAGCTGGCTACGATCACCAAAATCCGATATGAAGGGCTTAAGAAAACCAATGCTGTGTCCCAACAGGACGTTGACAATACTGTCGGCACATACAACGCGAATAAAGCGATTGTCGAAGCAGACCAGGCAGCGGTCCGGCAGTACTCCGCGCTGGTGTCTTTTGAAAAGGTTTACGCTCCGTTTGACGGCGTAATTACCGCCCGAAACACGGATATCGGCGACCTGATCAACTCCGGCAGCAATGCCAGTGTGAAAACCGATCTCTTCCACATCGCGCAGCCCGGCGTGCTACGCGTGTATGTCAATGTACCTGAAGAGTTTTCGCAGCAAACCAAGCCGGGCCTGACCGCCGAGCTGCAATTGGCGGAGTTTCCCGGACGTACCTTCACAGGGAAACTGGTCCGCACCTCCGAGGCCATTAACTACGCAACGCGCACTCTGCTGGTTGAAGTGGACGTGAATAACCCGTCAGGGGAATTGCTTTCGGGCGCTTATGCGGAAGTCCATTTCAAAGTACCGGGGCATTCCTCCACCTACATTTTGCCGGTCGACACCCTCCTGTTTCGGAAGGAAGGCCTCAACGTCGCCATTGTCGAGAACGGGAAAGCGAAGCTGGTTCCGGTAATGCCAGGTCACGACTTCGGCACTTCGATTGAAATCGTTTCGGGTCTGCAGGGCAACGAATCAGTCATTTCGAGCCCGCCCGACTCCATCGTGACAGGAGAAACAGTGCAGATAGCAAAGCCGCAAGCAGCACCGCCCCCGGCAACCGCAGGAGGGAAGCAGTGAATTCTCTCTGCGCCCCCCAATTAGAAGTCCGAGTCCGCAGGCGCATCGCGGGCGCTATCGGTGTCCTGAGCACGCTCCTGCTTGCGGGATGCTCGGTTGGACCGAAATATCACCGCCCGGCCGCGGAAGTCCCGCCAACCTACAAAGAGGTGGCCAATTGGAAACAGGCCGAGCCGAACGAGCGGAATCTCGGCGGCAACTGGTGGGAGATGTTTCAGGACCCCCAACTGAACGCCCTCGAATTGCAGGTCAACGTCTCCAACCAAAACTTGAAGGTGGCCGAGGCTCAATATACTCAGGCTCGTGCGTTGCTCCGCTACAACCGGGCGGCTTATTTCCCAACGATCACCGCGGGCGCGAGCGCGACACGAAACAGAATATCAAACCGCCGGCCCGCGAGTGTCGTCGCCAATGGAATTACGTACAACGACTATCAAATTCCTCTCGAATTGTCTTACGAACTCGACGTCTGGGGACGCGTGCGCCACACCGTTGAGTCTTATCGCGAACAGGCGCAAGCCAGTGCCGCTGACTTGGCAACCGTGAACCTTGCTATGCATGCCCAGCTTGCTTTGGACTATTTTCAGGCCCGCACACTTGATGCCGAGGAGCAGCTTCTGAACTCGACCGTAACGCAGTACGAGCAAGCCCTGGAATTGATCGAGAGCCGGTATAGCGGAGGCATTGCTTCTGATCTGGAAGTCGAGCAGGCCAGAACTCAACTTGAGACAACTCGCGCGCAGGCAATCGATGTTGGAGTTGCCCGCGCGCAATACGAACATGCAGTGGCAATTCTGATTGGGAAGCCTCCAGCCGAATTCAGTCTCGCTGCTCTTCCACTCACGGCGCCTCCTCCTCCGATTCCGGCTGGGCTACCTTCAGAATTGCTGGAGCGCCGTCCCGATATTGCGGCGGCGGAAAGGCTCATGGCCTCGGCCAACGCTCAAATCGGCGTAGCCAAAGCGGCCTATTATCCGACCATTAGTCTGGGCGCCACAGGCGGTTTCGAGAGTGGTGTAATTACCACGCTCATTTCTGGCCCAAGCATCCTCTGGTCCGCGGGCGGTTCGGCCGTCGCGCCTATTTTTGATGCGGGTCGCCGCCGAGCGAACTTGGATCAAGCCATAGCTGCCTACGATCAAACAGTCGCCAGCTATCGCGAGACGGTCTTGACAGGTTTTCAACAAGTCGAGGACAACGTCGCTGCTTTGCGAATCCTCGAGAAGGAAGCGCAGGTTCAGAATAAAGCTGTCGTCGCAGCCCAGAAATACCTGGAACTCGCCAACACCCGCTACGTGGGTGGCGTCACGAGTTACCTGGAAGTCACCACCGCTCAAAGCGCGGCTCTCTCGGATGAACTCACCGCGGTGAACATTCTCGGCCGCCGCATGGCGGACGCAGTGACGCTGGTTCAGGCCCTTGGCGGCGGCTGGGATCGTTCCACCCTGCCCGAACGCCCTGAATGTTGCGGCAAGCTGACCAGCAACTCAAAGTGATTCTCTCCTGCTTTCCGCAGGTGTGTAATCAAGCAAGACTCCTTCGAATGGACATCCAAATCTCGACGCCTCTTCGATTCCTGTCTCCTCTCTACGATTGACGCGCCAAGCCCGCTGTGATTGCAATTTGGAAAAGCGATGAACTATAGACGAATCGAAAGCGCTGCATCACATTGCACGGACGCCCATACCACTCGCCGAACAACCATGCGAACCACGTCACTTGTTTTCTTGAAGGAAATGGTTGTTCCTGCATTGCAATCGTGAGTCGAATGAACAGAATCAGAGCGGGCGTAGTTCAGTGGCGGAATACGCGCTTCCCAAGCCTCGGACATTGGTTCAGTGCCTGCCGCCTCGCCAGCTTTCCTACTTCATTCACGTGATTAGCGAAGAGGGGAATCGATTCGCAGCTTAACTTGGCAACGCAGTCTGGAGAACTTTGGACGCAATTGAGTGTAAAAAGCGAGACGGCTTAGAGGGAATGTCCTCTAAGCCTTTTCTTATCAACTAAGAATTGGTTGTGGGGGTTAAGATTTAAACTGACGACAATCGGGAGCCTCCTACGCGGCTGCTCAAGAGGCAGGCGCGTCCTTTTAACCTTAGTGTGGGCATGGTCGAGCATCGGGTTACGGACCGAATCGTCGATTAAGTCTCGAATCCAGAATGCTCGCTCTGCAGCCCACTACCAACGATCCCGCAGCCCGGAAATCCAAACGTGGTACTACATTTCTATGGCCGTGCTTGTTGACTCTGGACACGTTCCCGGGAAGAACTTTCTCTTCAACAACATCCGCACCACCGATTTACGCTTCAATCCCTAGCATTCGGTCGGGAGCCGAATGCTCTATCCAAACTCTGTAATTTATTGAGGCCAATGAGTTTTGGCTCCCCGGGCTAGATTCGAACTAGCAACCCTTCGGTTAACAGCCGAACAACCAACTTCATCAGAACTTGCCGGAGTTGGCCCTAATCGAAGGAAATCAGCAAGTTGCGACTAAACCAGACGAATCACTTTCTCCTTCTTTGTTCACTTTTCGTTCGCACTTTGCATCGATTCATCGCAATTAGTACTACATTTTTACGACAGTCAATTGGATTGGCATTGGTAGCGGCGGTTTGCTAATTCATCCTGCCCTGTTCGTACTCACACCCTTTCATTTGTATTCAACGACTTACGAAGCTCTCAGTTGCACCGAATTACCTCATTTGCAGACTAAAGTGCACCAAGAGTGCACCATATTCGCGTCACTAATTGAGTGACCTCCTAGCCGCCGCGTTAGCAGGAATCACAAAGAACAACGGTTTAGTAAGTTGAAAAGTCCCAGGTCCTGTTGTTCGGATTCAATAACTTACATCGGACGATGAGCCCGTATTCGGGCCGAAATGACCTTGTTTGGAAACAACTGTCCCCCAATTGTTCCCCAGACAAAAACGCACATTCCGGCGCCCGTTGTTTGATCTTAACGAAACCACAGGACCGCCTCTGCTTCTAGCTTTCGTGGACTTTCTGTGCGAGTTCGCGAAACTCCTTGGCTTGTTTGTGGCTTGCCTTTACTTGTAGCTCCGCGAGATGCCGAGATTTCTCACTCGGCATCTGCGAAACCAAGGCCTCAAGCTCAATTGCCGCTTCGCGCGCGTGGTCGGCCTGTTTCAACATTAAGTGTTCGAATTTCCGCACTGACTCATTGTGATCCATAAGTTCCTCCTGCCGAAGATACACCCTTGAGGCCTGCCACGAGTATTCTCTATTGGTCAGAAAAACGAAGTTCAATCCCTTGATTCAGAGAAGGACAACGAGATCGCAGTTAGGGCTGTGCTATTTCTTCCGTACAGTCTAGACATTTTCCATACTGCCCTTCTTGTTCCAGCCGTGGAAACGCGAGAAGTCACCCGCATTCCATGACTCGCGGAGTCCAGGAGTACTCAGATCCCAGTCTGGGCGGATTTCGCTCGTCAGGGCGCGCAGGTCGTGCCAAAGATCGGTGACCGATGGACGCCCCCAGAACCAGTAGCCGTTATAGATACTGTAGATCACCAAACTTGGTTTGAGCACGAGCGTATGCGGGATCATCGGATTGTGCTCGGGGTCGGTGTACTCCTGAATGTCGAGATCCTTCTGAACTGTTCGGGCGGGATCCGAAAGGAATGTCCACTGGGCTCCAACAGATGCACGGAATTCCTGAAGAGTATGGTGATCGTCGGTGGCGATCGTGGCGATCTGAGTGTACGCCACCGCGATCCTCGGGTAGAACGCGGCGAGTTCCAAATGCTGCTGGTGCTCCTTTGGGCAGTAATGGCCGCGCATAAGGGTAAGGATTAGCGGATCGTCGCCCTGTAGTTCGCTGAGCTTGCGCATCGTGCCCGTGTGATCGGGCAGTTCGTAGTCGGGAAAAATGCCTCAGGGCACAATATCAGAACGCATGAGTGGTCTCCTCCCGTTTCTCTCAAAGATCCAGAGTAACACTCGCGTTTGGTTGGGAGCAGCAGAGGAGCACGTTCCCGGGAGCCGGCTTCTCCAGCGGCTCAGGGTTATAAATAATTGATCCACCAATCAGACCGGTCATGCAGTTGTGACAGACTCCAGTCCGGCACGACCATCTGACCGGAACGTCGCACGCTTCCGCCAGTTCTAGCAAACTCGCAAACTTACGATCCCAAGCGGCGGTAATTCCGCTACGCGCGAATGAGACTGGGGGGCCAGAACCGGGCGGCCCTTGTGACAGGTGAGGAGTGTAAGCAACCTCCGCCATGCCAGGGGTAATCGCACCGAGAGAACCAAAGATTTCCGTGTGCACGTTCTCGGCGAGCACACCCCAGTTTCGCAACCCATCGCGCATGCCCTGCAAGAAGGAAGGTGGGCCACACAGATAGAAGTCACTGTCCCGCGACACTCCGATTCTCTGCAGCAAAGCCGCGTCAATGTGCCCGGGAGCATCGAAGTCTGCCCCGACTTGGTCAATTGCAGCGGGCCTGCTGTACACGATGTATCTTCGTCCGTGGGAGAGCTGTTTCAGTAAAGAACGCGATTCTTCTGCAAATGGATGGTCGCCGCGATTGCGGGTTCCATAGATCCACCAGATCGCCTGTTGCGATCCTTCAGCCGCGAGTGAGTGCAGCATGGATATTAGCGGCGTTGCGCCCACTCCAGCGCTCAGCAGGACCACAGGATTCTGGCTGGGACGCAGAGTAAAGTTTCCGCGCGGGGCACTCACATCCAAAAGATCGCCTTCTCGCGCACGGTTGCAAAGAAATGAACTTCCAATGCCATTCAATTCGTTTTTGACGCTAATGCGGAAATGATCGGTTGCGGGCAGATCCGACAACGAATAACTGCGAAGAACCGGCGGTTTGGTCGGATCGAGATTCAAGCGCAAAACAACGAATTGACCTGCGTGGAAGAGAGGAAGAGGCTGCGCGTCAATTGACGACAGAAGGAAGGAAGTTACGCTATCGCTTTCCTTGTGAATATTTGCGACTCGCATCTGTCGAAAGCCAGTCCAAGCCGGTTCTTGTTCCTCAGTGGCGAGTCCCGGATTCCCCGCCGTAGTTTTGGAATACAAGTCTTGCTGGAGCATTGCCCGGAACGAACTCTGCCAACCCTTGCTGAGTGCAGGAATCCGCAGCGCGCGTTGCAGTGGCTCCCTGGAATGTCCTGGCAAATACAGGAGTGCGTCAACGTCGGCGACACTGATTCGCTCTGGACCTTCAGCGATTTTTGCAATTTCATCGCCCGCCCCAACTTCTCCTTCCTGCAACACGCGAAAGTAGAACCCTGGTCTGTGATGAGAAACGAGCAGGGCTGCCATCCGAGGTTCATTCATGCGAATGCCGACGCGGTAGCACGTCACGCGTGGCTGCGTTACTTCAAATTCAGCACCACCGATGCGGTATCGATCGCCGATGCATACCTCGTTATCAGGAAGTCCCTCGACCGTGAAGTTTTCACCGAACTGACCGAAAGTAAAATCGTTACGGCCAAAGAAGTGTTCCCAGTAATGGTAAGAGTCCATCTGATAGACGAATACGGCGCGGTGCTCCCCTCCGTGGCCCGCCAAGTCGGCTTGCGCATCACCTTGAATATTGAGTTTGCGCACCATTCGCCGTCCATCAACTGAAGATTTCCAGACTGACGTTCGGACCGTTTTGCCGTTCCATGTCACGTCGCGTGGAAGACCGACATTTACTGAAAGTAAGCTAGCCATTCATACCTCGTCGAAGTCCAGCGTCTGGCTAGATGCCTTGCTATACGACCACGCTTAACTCATGGTTCGCGATAGGCGCCTTCTTCTGGCTCAAAGCGGACACCCGGGAGCGAGAACTCCTCCCGCGAATCCTTCACACCCAAAGCACTTTCCGCTGCGTACCAATCAATCTCAGGCGAACCGAGCGGGTGGCCCCTGCGCTCCCACAATTCGTAGGCGAGCTTTGCAATCTCATCGTGCCTGTATACCTTCCTCATTTGTTCCTCCTGGTCGTCCCCATCGCCACGCACTGATAATCTCGCAGATGCTTTTCTCGGAGGTACCGATCACCTCAGCAACTTGCCCGCGATCCAGTAATCGACACTGAACTTTCCCGGGCCGGAGCAGATCAGCCAGACAAAGAAAAGCACGTACAGGATTTCCGGAAGGTAGAGAAAATCGTCGAGCCAGCGAAGAAACGAAAGTCCTTTGGGCAGGGTGGAAACCGCGCTGGTCAGGGTGGCGACGATCATGTCAATCAATAAAGCCACGCTGCCGAAGCTCGAAAGAACCCCCACGGCCACCAACAATCCACAAAAAAACTCGACAGCCGACACGAAATACGCCGTGAAGTGGGGAAACGGGACTTTGGCCTGAACGAGCGTGTCGTAAACGGGTTTCGTCCCGCCGGCGACAAACAATTTGTGTGCACCAGAGATGGCGAAGAACAGCCCGATCGAAACGCGAACCAGCAGGATAGCGTATTGCTCCAAATCACCGCTGCCCATCAGCGCAAACTGTACGAGCCGTTTCCAATCCATCTCTTGTTCCTCCATCGAAAGATGTGCAAGCCGCAAATGGCGACTTCGGTCGCGAACTCCTTCGCCTCGAGATTATGCGTCCATCCGTTCAACCCATTGAGCGCGCGATGCGGGAGCCACGAATGGATCCGCAAAGTACTGTGTTTCCCGCGCAATCTTGTCGCCCTTGAACTCCATGATGCTCACGGTGTAAGACGGCTTGCCGTCATATGTGAGGATAAATTCGGTGACCCAAAGATCACCGCCCCCAATGATTCGCCGGATAGAAAACCGCTTTTTGTTCGGCTGACTGGCCCGTTGGTTCTGTATGTTGCTTCGGCCGCGGGTTCGCTCGCCTGACTGCGGGTATTCCAGCACCGCGTCCTCGTGATAGATGCTATGCTCCGTTTCAAAATCGTTGGCATCAGACGCCGCCCAATGCTGATCCAGTGCCGCACGGATCGCTTGATCACGCACTCCAGAAGACTGCTCCTTCTTTTGTTGATCGTTCACCTTCAGCCCCCAATTTGACAAGAAGCTAAGTGCTTTAGCGGAATCAAAGCGTACGACTCGTCAAGTCGCGCTGTTTCTTCGATCACTGTTGTTTCGCGGATCGTCTTTCGCGCTGAGGTATTCCAGTCCAAGCGGCCCCATCGCGGTTACTTGTGTGACGTACTCGCTGGATTTCGCCCAGTGGAAATGGGGCGTGTTGCCAGGGAGAATGACTACGGCTCCGGGCGGATAGGCTTCCAACTTACTCGCGTCGAATTCATCACCCAGTCCGATATAAAAGATGCCGGAAATAACGGTGTAGACTCGATCCTCTGGGTGCTTGTGAGGCATCAGCTTCTCGCCGTGGGGCACTTTGACCCTGATTGTGTAAGGGCCGGGCTCCGAGGGCTGCCCGACGACGACGGCAAGCCGCATGGAGGGTGGGAACGCCGGGAACGGTTTCCAATCAATATCTTCGGACAGGATGGCTTTGAATACTTCCTGTCCAAGTTGGTGACTACGGACGCCGCTTTGCGCGGCAGGCTTTACCGCGCTGGCTTTTTGAGACATAGAAACCTCCTTTCGTGCAGAAAATGTAAAACAGGAATGCAGACTTTCGAGACAGGTCCGCCAGTGATGCCGCGATGTCAGTGCGAGTGATTGATCAAGGCAAAGATTGGCAGAAGCGCGACGACGAGGCGCAGCGCCGGCATCCGATCCGCCCAAGCGTTAACCGTACTTGAGATCGGTGCTCTGTCCGACCTCGATAATGTAACCGTCAGGATCGCGGATGTAGCAGCGGATCTCGCCGTACTTGGGGATTGGCTCCGTGATGAACTCCGCTCCTCGACTTTTCCATAATTTGTAGCAGGCTTGAATATCCGCGACGCGGAAATTCATGAAGCTGTTGATGTGATTCGGGTCGGGGACGCTGAGCGTTACCGTCGGCTTATCCGGGGTCGGCCCGCCTCCAACGTTCAGAATCATCCAGATATTCGC
>JGI12635J15846_10000806_pt1 | contig 27214 bp, 20 predicted proteins | sample BlaSpr_A8_OM2_M2_FD_15846 | JGI IMG/M metagenome (IMG submission 15846) | reverse complement strand
CTTCGCGCTGAAAACGATCGAGCGCCAACGGGTCCTTTTCCGTCTCCGGGGGGAGGAATTTGAGGGCAACGTGACGGCCGAGGTTGATGTCCTCGGCCTCGTAGACGACCCCCATCCCCCCGCCTCCCAGTTGCGAGAGGACACGGTAGTGCGAGATGGTCTGGCCAATCATTTCTGGACCGCTCATGGGAGAGCTACTCATGTTAGGCCGACGAACCCAGCAAGTCAAAACCGCTGTCGCCTCTATAGTATAGAAGCTTATACGCGCTGGCGATGCGATTGGTTCCCGCTTCGTCGAGATGGCTCAAACGGACTCGACAGGGCATTTTTTCCACTGATAACGCGAACCAATTCGCAACCGAACCTACCGAAAGGTCATGGCCCCCCATTACGGAAGTTTGCCTGCCAACACCCCGAATCCTTTCCTGCTTCTTCCCTGCCTGTTATCAATGAGTGTTCCCCCTTGGAGTTGGCCCATGGGATTGCCATTGCTTCCCAGGGCAGGAGTTCGTCCAAATGAAAACTCGCCCTCAAACCTGGAGGGAATTGAGCGCAGCGCCACGCCTGTTTATTTCGGTGGTGGTGATCTGCGGGACGATCGTCCTTTTTTATTCGGTCTGGCATGGCACGAGCGACAACCCGCTTAAGTTTTTGTGCTATCTGGTGATCGCGCTCGCGGCCTCGCGACTCAAAGTGAATCTTCCCGGTATTACCGGGACGATGTCGGTAAATTTTCTGTTCATACTGCTCGGAGTCCTGGAACTCAGCTTGTCGGAGGCCATGGCGATAGGCTGCGCTGCGGCAGTTGTGCAGTGCCTAGATCGCGAGCGGCCGGCGCCCATTCAAGTCTTCTTCAATGTCACTTCGACCGCCCTCGCAATCGCAATAACCTTCGCCGCATATCGTTATGCATCAGCCCACACCGCGATCAACAATCCTTCGACTCTGTTATTTCTCGCAGCGTGTGTTTACTTCGTAGCCAATACGCTCCCCGTTGCGCTGGTTATCGCTTTGACCGAGCGGACCTCGCTGCGAAAAATCTGGGCTAATTGTTATTTTTGGAGTTTCCCGTATTACCTGGTTGGTGCGGGCGTCGCTGGCATGATGAGCTGGCTTCATGGATTCACCGACTGGCAGACGTCGTTGCTGACCTTGCCGGTGGCCTACCTTATCTACCGTTCTTACCGGCTCTATCTGGGTAAATTGGAAGACGAAAAACGGCATGTCGAAGAAATGGCTGACCTGCACATGCGCACGATCGAGGCGCTCGCTCTTGCCATCGAAGCCAAGGACCAGACAACCCACGACCACTTACAGCGCGTTCGAGTCTACGCCGTCGAGGTTGCGAAGGAGTTGAAGGTCGATCGCGAAGGAATGGAGGCGTTGCAAGCTGCGGCGTTGCTTCACGATATCGGTAAGCTGGCGATTCCCGAGCACATCATTTCTAAACCGGGCCGCTTGACTCCTGAAGAATTCGAAAAGATGAAGATCCATCCCCTGGTTGGAGCGGAAATTTTGGAGCGCGTGCGTTTTCCTTATCCTGTCGTGCCGATCGTGCGCGCCCATCACGAAAAATTTGATGGCACCGGCTATCCGCTGGGATTGAAGGGCACGCAGATTCCGATTGGAGCGCGCATTCTCGCGGCCGTAGATTTCCTGGACGCGCTGGCATCCGATCGGCAATACCGCAGAGCGCTGCCTTTAAATGAGGCGATGGCGCGGCTGGTGGATGAATCGGGAAAATCTTTCGACCCGCAAGTGGTCAGAGTACTGGAGCGCAAGTACGTCGAACTGGAGCACTTAGTCCACCAGCGGACAGACAACTTAGGCAAACAGAAATTATCTACCGACGTGAAGGAGCAGGATTCATCCGTAGAGCCTACCATTAAGCCGGCAGCGGGATTTGAGACGCAAGGAAAGCGGCAAGGGCCGGAACGCAGCTTCCTGGGCTCGATTGCAGCCGCGCGCCAGGAGGCCCAAACTCTATTCGAACTCAGTCAGGATCTGGGTGCTTCATTAAGCCTCGGTGAAACGCTCTCCGTTTTTGCCGTGAAGCTCCGGCGGGCGATGCCTTACGACGCGATCGCGATCTACGTCCGCCACGGCGACGAACTTGTGCCCGAGTACGTGAACGGTGATAACTTCCGCCTGTTCGCTTCGCTGAGAATCCCCATGGGGCAGGGACTGTCAGGCTGGGTCGCGCAAAATCTTAAGCCAATTCTCAATGGCAACCCTTCGGTTGAGCCCGGCTATCTGAATGACGCTTCCAAGTACAGCACGCTGAACTCGGCGCTCGCAGTTCCGCTCGAGGGCTTGAAGGGCGTGGTTGGAGTAGTGGCGCTGTATCACGCGGAGAAGGATTTCTTCACTTCCGATCATTTGCGCATACTGCTGGCGGTGAGTTCAAAGATGGCGTTAGCCATTGAGAACGCCATGAAGTACGAGCAGGCGGAGAGCTCAGCAGTTACCGATTTCCTGACCGGTCTCCCGAACGCCCGCTCGCTTTTCCTGCAACTTGATCGGGAGCTGGCGCGTTGCAAACGCGATAATAAAACATTGACTGTAATGGTTGCGGATCTGGACGGATTCAAGCAGATCAACGACCGCTTCGGGCATCTCGAAGGCAATCGCGTACTGCGCCTGTTTGCGCATTCTCTAAAAGAGACGAGTCGTGAATACGACTATGTCGCCCGTATGGGTGGAGATGAATTTGTAGTGATCGCGCCGGGACTAACGCCAGAGGCGGCTGCACGCAAGGCAGAACAGATGCGGGAACTGGCCCAACAAGCAGGACAGGATGTTTGCAACGAAGCCATTTTATCCCTGAGCGTTGGCAAGTCGGTTTATCCCGAGGATGGGATGGACGCCGAGAAGATGTTGTCGGAAGCCGACAAGCGCATGTATCTGCAGAAGCAGAGCCAGGCTGGGCAGAAAAATCGCCGCCTGTATCCTCGAGTCCGAGGACGTTTGACCACGGAAATTTCCGGAGGCGGACAAAGCCTGGCGACACTGGGCATTGTTACAAATTTGAGCCTCGGCGGTTGCTACATTGAGACCAGCGGAATCCTATTGCCGGGTTCGCCCCTAAAGCTTACGTTCTCTCACGAACATACGACCGTTGCGATCGATAGCGAAGTGGTGCGCATGGATATGGGAATTGGAGCGGCGCTGAAGTTCAGTGAAGCCAATCACGAGGTTCGCGCGTCTCTGCAGCGCATCCTCGAACAACTGGCCAGCCTCGAAGCTGTTGTCGATCTTAAACGCAGTCACAAAGCGGCCGCGGCGACGAAACTGTAACGGCCAACAGCGCTTCACACCTTCGACGCGCTGCACGCTCGGTTATGCGGAAACGGCGACTGGTTGAATCTGAATAAGGGGCACGGTGGTGCGGGGTTTCGATAAGCCCTGGCGCAGCATGTTTGCCGTCGGAACGCCCGTCCGGTAGAACGATTTCTCGCAATCCGCCGTGGATGGGCCACGCATGTTTCCTTCCATGTACGCCAAGCCCGGACAACGCGAGCAACTGCCGACGTGAGAGCACGACGAACAGACATTCAAGTCTTTGGCTTGAATGGAGCGAACCTCTTTCATTTGAGGAGAGAAGTTCCAGATATCGAGAAATTTGTGCTGGCGGACGTTTCCCGTGGGCAAGGGAAATTGGACGCAAGGAAAAACATCTCCATAGGGAGATATGTAGCAGAAGGAATGGCCCGCGCTACACGAATAACCCTCAAGGTCCTCGTCAGACGGCGGTTTTGGAGGGGCGCAGAATTCTTCCTGGTTAGTGACTAAAGCGGGATTGTGGAAAATTCCCGGCAGCTCTTCTCCTGGAATGCGCAGAGAAAGAACGGATGTATTGCCATCCATCATCGGCGTGATCGTCGGGTCCAGCGTGTATTGCGCGTCAAGGTCGGCAGCTAGTTGTTGCACTCCCGCATGATCGGCCGAATTCGAGGTCATCAGAACGTTAGCAATCGTGACTCGCAGTCCCTGCGCGCGCAGGAAGCGAATAGCCCGGACCGTGCGCTCAAAAGAATGTGGCAGTTTAGTGATTGCATCGTGAACTTCGGGCCGATGCGAATAGACACTAATCTGGATTGAGTCAATACCAAGCTTTCTAATTCTTTGCGCTTCTTCTTCGTGGATCATGACCGCGTTGGTCTTAATTTTGACGTTGAACATGAGGCGTCGCGCGTGCTCCACAAGTTCAAAGAAATCACGGCGCATAAAAACTTCCCCGCCGCTGAAAGTGAGGAAGAAAACTCCAGCCTCAGCGAGTTGATCGAGGACGCCCTTTATTTCACGGGTCGTCATTTCACCATGGTCGTCGTGATCGAGGTAACAATGCACACAACGCTCGTTGCAGCGATAAGTGACATCCATGTGCACGGCCAAGGGGACGCCGAGGTTAAATGCCTTCTGCCCGACCTCGCTCATCAAACTCATTAAATCTTCTCCAATTCCAGCGGTTGGCTTGAAACAAGAAGAATGCCGTGTGCAGAAAGTTCGTTTACGAATTGGCGGGCGTCAGCCTGGGCCTGTTGGGGATCGACATCGAATTCTTCGCAAATATGGTCGCGGACAATTTCGCTCAAAGGCGTTTTACCGTCGGCGGCCTGAAAAATTGCAGTTGCAACCTCGTTCAAGGTGAAGAAGGTTGAATCAGCAGAGTTCATCACCATCATTTCACCCGCCAGAGCGCGGGCAGCAATCGCCGAGTTGCGCGCAATGTAGATGGAATCTTCATGCATGTTGTGGCACTCCGTTGAAATTTCGAATTTCGTCCCACACTTTGGCATCAGGATAGAACGTAAGGCGGCGAATGGGAACGCGAGAAACGAAATCGCATGCCGTGGCGAAAAGTTTTTCCACCAACCCGTGGTCTTCAGCGAAGAACAGGATATTCCGCATCAGACGCCGTACCGCTTCAGGCGAGGACAACTCGTCCACATGATTCTCCGGTCCTTGGGCCAGAAAAAAGAGGCAGGCGACGGGCGCTGCGCAATTCTCGCCAGCCTTGGCTAGCTCCCCGGAGAAGGGGGTGCCAAAAGCAGAATAGCCATCCGCGCTTGGTCGCACGTAAGAAATTTCGTCGGTAAGCAGGGTAACGTCGGATGGGGCAAGTCGCGTCATCGTCGTTTTGCCAGCCCCCGATACTCCTGAAAATAAATGAGCGCGGCCCTCGCAAATCGCGCTGGCGGCGTGGAGTAGGAATCCGCCGCGCTCAGCCAGAATTAGACTGTGCATTATGCGGAGCACCGAGTCGAGAGAATACGGATTGGGATTCTGCCGCACCTTGCCGCGGCCAGTGGATGGATTCCAGCGCGCGTGAAAGTCTCCACGTCTTATGTTCCACTCGCCTCCTTCACGGCTCACCCGAACATCGTCATCGGTAGCCAGGCCTTGACTCATGAGATCGAACTCAAGCTCAAACTCGGGTCGCGACGAGCTCAGGAATCCTTCATAACGCTGCTGCAACAAATCAAGAAAAGTTTGATCGGTGGTAGAAAGAGCGATTGGAATTTTTCCAATCTCCACGCAAGCGGTTTTTCGTGAAGTGGAAGTCATAATGCCTCTGACGCCGCGCGAACGAGAGTCGCCGAATCCTCAGTTTCGCATTCTGAAGATTTGTGCCCTAAGGTCAGCAACCCGTCGCCTGAGGTATTCCGAGTGTGAAGCTTGAGCGCGATACGCCTCGCAAGATTCCAGTGGCATAACAGCCATCCTGCGCCCCGGAATAACGCGGCGGACGGTCCAGGATGGAGGGCTGAAGCAGTTATCCAGTTGATATCGCCGACTCGTCGCACCATGCGCCCGAGCAGTGCTTCGGCGGGGAATTGCGGATCGCGGTGGGGGTTAGAATCGCCCCGCAGCGTAAATCCGTTGATGGTGCACGGAGACACAAGTCGATGCAGGAAAAGCCGGTCTTCCCGAATTGCGAGCACGATTTCGCCCGGCCGGAGACTTTCTGGCGAACAGCTTTCAATTTCTACGACGTCACCGGGAAAAAGCGTGGGAAGCATGCTTTCGCCGTACACGCGCATGCGAACGATTCGATTCGGATAACGTGTGGCTCGCAAAACATCGGCTACCAAGGCTGCACGCGCTGCGGTCCAACTCGATCGCTGTGCAATCATGGTCCTCTCAAGCATCAAGACGTTTTTCGGCTAGAATTGCAATTTCCGCCGCCGCCGGCGATTTTGCCGCACGACAGCGCCTGGGTCTCGAAAACTTGTTCGCATCGGAAGGCTGGCTTTTGATATATCTTTTTCTTATTGCCAGTCTGGACGGATACCCGAGTTTCTTCGCGAGAGATCTGATCGTCCTTCATATTGGTCGAGCCGACTCGGGGAAAGCCGGTCTATCTCCAAGTTACAGAATAGAGGAAGTGTACTACAGGCCCGTTCGGGTCGCTAGTGCGTTGGAATGAAAAGTTTGGTAACCATCAAAATATCTTCAGTAATAAGAAAGAGTTCCATTCTGGCGTGCCCGCCGCAAACTGAGCGACAGGGCGATGAGGGCCAACGGGAGCAAGACCAGCGCGAACGCAGCCAGCATCGCCAATGTCCCCGACATCGCGGCCGGAGATTGCCCCTCCAGCAACGCCCGGCGCATGCCATCAATGGCATAGCTGAACGGGACCATGCGCGAGACATATTCGAGGGGGCGGGGCAAGCTCTGCGTTGGGAACATGGTCCCGCTTAGAAGCCATAGTCCCGAACTTAGCAGCCACAATACGGAAGAGCCTTTTTGGAACGCAACTTGAAGCGTCGCCGCGGCGATTCCCAGAGCGAGTGCGATTGCCAGAGAGAAAACCAGCACTAAGGCGCAGGAAAAAAAGTTTGCCTGAATCGAAGCTCGAAAAACCGCTACGCCCGCAAAAACATAGATCGCCAAATTCACTAGGTTCCGCGCAAATGCGGAAATTGAGCTTAGTATGATCAGCTCAGAAGGCGCAGTGGACGTGGTCATGAGCACTTCCAGCGTTCCAGTCTGCTGCGCCTCTTGCACCGAGCTTAAAAATGCCTGGGCGCTCATCACGAAGAAAGTGTAGAGGCCGGTTCCTACCAGAAGAAAAGGGAAGTACTCGACACCACCGGGTCGGAAACCTGGACCGATGGCCCGAGAGAGAAAATAAAAGGCCGCTAATTCAAGAAAAACTCCCACAAGAGTAACTACGAACCCGCTCCGGTGTCGCACCGCGGTGAGCAGGTCACGCCGCAGGATTGCCTGAAGTTTATCAATCGTTGAAGTCATGGCAAAAAGTTTTTTAATTGTTGTTCTTTCGCGAACAAAAATCCGGCAGTCAATTTCAAATTACAAATTACGAACGCTTAAATCCTGAGAGCGGCTTCATCGATCTCTCCCGTCATACGAAAGTAGAACGAACGCAACTCGTCGGCGTTTTCGTGCTCGAGCACTCGACGATCGGCGAGAAGTTCGCCATGATGAAGCAGAAGCAATCGATCGGCAACGGCGGTCGCTTCGGCAAAGTTGTGGGTGGCGATTAGGATGGTGGTCTTTTGCTTTGCCAACGCGCGGATTGTAGTCCAGAAATGTGCTGTCGTGGCGGCATCCATGCTGCGGGTTGGTTCGTCGAGTAAAAGCACCGCCGGACGCTTGACCAGTGCGCGAGCGATTCCTAAGCGCTGAAACATTCCGCTGGAAAATTTCATGACCAATGTGTCGGATTGCTCTTCGAGCCCGGTTTCCGATAGAACTTCCGCGATTCTTTCCCGCCGTTCCCGGCGCGATACTTCGTCCAGCGCGGCGAAGAAATCGAGATTTTCGCGAGCGGATAGGCGAGGAAAGAACGAACGCTCTGTGGCAATTGCGATGCCCACTCGCCGCCGTACCAGGCCGGAATCGCCCCGCGTATCGCATCCAGCGACGCGAACCGATCCAGCATCGGGCAAGAGCATGGTCGAAATCAGTTTCAAGGTCGTAGTTTTCCCGCTGCCATTCGGGCCGAGTAGCGCCAACACCTCTGCGGGCGCTGCTGAGAAGGAGACGTCTTTCAATGCGATAGTTTCGCCACCACGCTCGCGGCCAAGCCAATTGAATAGCGCAGGACGGTGGCGAAATGTTTTGCTGACGGATTGAAAGACAACGGCGTCCATAAATTCGAACCGCGAAAGCAATCGATCAGTGCGGACTGTGTTGTGCGCGCAGCGATCCCCCAGGACAGCTCTATCGGCCTGTTGGCGAATTACGCTCCCGACGTGATTGGAAGAATCTGTATTATAGTGGCGATTCGCCATCCTGATGATCGTTATACGGCGCGGCTTAGTGCGCCATGCCGGCAATAGTTTGAACGCGCCTCGCGATGCTTCAGAATACGAATTCATGCCAACCAAGAAGCCGCAACAAGAGAACGAAGAAGACGAATTCGAACTCCTTCGCGCTTTGGCGGCGGCAAAACCGACCTCAGAGCAAGCCAATCGCATTGCCAGTTGGGACGTCTCGACGATAAATTGGAATGAAGCCATCCGGTTGGCGGAGCACCATGGCATCCTTCCCCTTGTCGCTCGCAACCTCATTGAACATTCGCAGGGGTTGAATCCCGAGGTCGAGCGCTCGCTTCGATCTGCATATGAAAATAATCTAAAGCGAGGTTTATGGTTCGCTGCAGAATTGGCGCGCATTGTTCGGCATCTCGACGGGCAGCAATTGCCCGTGCTTCCTTTCAAGGGCCCGGTGTTGGCGCAATCCGTATATGGAGATCCCGGACTGCGAAGTTTTTCAGATCTCGATCTACTGATTTTTTCCGTCGACTTCGAGCGAGCCAAGCGTGCCCTTTTCGAAATTGGTTATGCGCCCGCAAAAAATTTCACTCCCGCTGTGGAAAGATTTTGGCTCCGAAAAGGGTATGAGCAATCGTTCAACGGCTCTGCTGGAAAGCACATGGTTGAATTGCAGTGGGCATTGTTGCCGTACTTTTACGCAGTCGATCTGAACGTGGAAGATCTGTTGCGGCGGTCCGGCCAAACGATTGTCGCCGGATGCCAGATACAATGCCTCTCTCCCGAAGACTCAATCATCGTGCTCTCTCTGCATGCGGCCAAACATCTTTGGGGAAGGCTGGTTTGGCTCGTCGATATTGCTGAGACTCTGCAGATCGAAAATGTGGACTACGGCGTAGTGCTTTCCCGCGCGCGTGCGCTCGGAGTTGCACGCATTCTCGCAGTGACTTTCTGGCTGGTGAAAGAAGTGTTGCGCGCCAACATTCCGGACGCAGCAGAAAAAATGATTGCCGCTGATTCCAGAGTGCCATCCCTGGCGCAGGAATTCGCAGACCGCCTTGCGCGCGCCGCGACTTATGACCTCGCATCGACCGAGTATTTTCGGTTGATTTTGAAACTACGCGAACGGCGCACTGATCGTTTGCGATACCTTTGGCGGCTGTTCTGGACGCCGGGAGAGGGCGACATTGAGCTTTTGCCATTACCTGAACCGCTGTTTCCATTTTATCGAGTTGTCAGAATGGGCAGGCTGATGCGAAGAATTTTCTCCGGCCGGAACTAATTTGACCGGAACTACGTTTCGCTAATCTCCCAGACAGTGCGCGCGGTGCGGTGGAGGAACGGGCGCCATCGCCCGCCCAGCGGGGACTGGACTAGCGCTCCATGAGTGTGATTAGCCTAGTGGGTCTCGCCGTCGCCCGGCGCGACGTCTGGAGTGTCAACTTTTCTCGCCACTGCGGTTCCCTGGCTCGGGACCGGCTGAAATTCCCCTGGATCTTTGCCGGCCAACGCCACATTCATGAACTCCATCCAGATCGGCAACGCGGCATGTCCGCCAGTTTCTTTTTCGCCAAGAGATTTTTTTTCGTCGTACCCGATCCAAACTCCGCAGGTCAGTGATGGAGAGAAACCCACGAACCAGGCGTCCGTAAAGTCATTCGTAGTTCCAGTCTTTCCAGCCAGAGGATAAGGCAGTTTGGAGGCTGCGACTCCGGTGCCGTGAAGAACAACCTCGCGCAACATCGATGTCATAACTCGTGCGGTGCGCGAACTCACCACGTCTTTTATATCGGAGAAGTCTTCTTCCAGAATACGGCCTTCGTAATCGGTCACCTTCGTGATGTAGCGTGGGGCGACGCGCACGCCATCGTTAGGAAACACGCTGTATGCGGAAGTCTGCTCCAGCGGCGTGATCTCTGCTGAACCGAGAGCGACCGGGAGATACGCGGGTATATTCGAAGTGACGCCGAAGCGGTGCGCATAATCGATTACGGTTTTGATTCCGATGTGATCAGCTAGCTTGAGAGCCGGAATATTTCTCGATTGCGCCAGCGCGCGCCGCAGCGTGATGGTGCCCTCAAATTTATTGTCGTAATTGTGCGGCGAGTAAGGTCCGGAGGCGGTCTGAAAAGTTACGGGCGCATCGACGATAGTGTCGTCAGGACTGCCACCCTGGTCAATTACAGCCGTATAAACATAGGGCTTAAATGACGATCCCACCTGCCGCAGCGCCTGGGTGGCGCGATTAAATTTTGAAAGATTGAAATCGCGGCCGCCCACCATCGCTTTGATATCACCGGTGGCATTGTCGATGGCGACCAGCGCTCCTTGAGCACCAGTGTCTTGCTCCAAACTAACGTGGGCCTTTTCGCCAGCGTCCGCGCCGAGCGATAACACTTTTACATAGACGATATCGCCAGGACGAAGAATTTCCGAGACCTTCGACTTGAGCTTTACCCAGGCCATATCTGCTGGCGCAAGGGTCGCTCTATGCTGCCCGAATTTTATTTCTGCGCTACTTACTGACACGCGCGTAACCAGCGCGTGCGTGTATCCGTTTAATTCAGGCTCGGCATCCCAATCCGGATCCTCGTATTTTTCTAACTTTTGGCCCTGGGCGATTACGTTGACTAATTTGCCGTGCCAGCCATGCCGCTTCTCATAAGCAGCGAGGCCATCAAGCAGGGCCTGACGGGCGGACTTCTGCAAGTCCATGTCGAGCGACGTATAGACTCGCAATCCACCTTCGTGGACCTGATCGCTGCCGTATTTTGCCTCCAGATAACGCCGTATTTCCTCTACGTAATTCGGGGCCAGCGAATTGGGATCTCTCTGCAAGTTGAGCGTGATCGGCTGGCTCTTGGCTGTGGCAGCCTGACTTGCGGTAATCTTGCCGTCCTCAAGCATGGCATTGAGCACCAGGTTGCGCCGTTTAAGGGCGCGTTCCGGATGAGTGATTGGCGAATAATATTGCGGCGCCTTTGGAAGCCCGGCCAGAAGCGCGGCTTCTTCCAACGCCAACTTCTTTGCCGGTTTATCGAAATAATATTCAGACGCCGCTTCATAACCGTAGGCGCCATGGCCCAGAAAGATTTGATTGGCGTAAAGAGTAAAGATCTGGGGTTTAGTGAACCGGCGTTCAATTTGAATGGCCAGCAGCGCTTCCTGCACCTTGCGATAGAACGACCGGTCTGGAGAGAGAAATAAATTTCGCGCGAGCTGCATGGTCAGCGTCGATGCGCCCTGCACCTTCCCGCCGGACTCGATATCCCTATAGGCCGCGCCCGCAATTCTCCAAATGTTAATTCCCGAGTGACGATAGAAATCCTTATCTTCAATCGAGATCAACGCATTGCGGAGAACTTCGGGATAGTCATCGTAACTGACGATAACGCGGCGCTGGAGTGCGAAAGTGCCGATAACTCTTCCGCGTCCGTCGAAAAGTTCCGTAACCGCGCTCGGACGATAGCGTTCGAGTTGATCGATCTGCGGTAGGTCGGTGGAGTAAACGAGCAGAAGTCCGGCGGTTGTGCCAACTCCGGCGGCGAGCAGCACAAGTAATCCGAACAGGAAGTATCCAACCAACTTCCGTTCGCCGATTTCGTTCTCTGCAGTATGTCGATAGATCAGTTTCAAGGACCAGGCTCTTCAGAGTTTCAAGATGTCACTGTTTCAAGATTTCAATGTTAAAGCAAGGCCAGGTTTCAACGTTCAGAGTTGCAAGGTTCCAAAGGGTGACCCCAACGCTTTGGTTAAGAAAGCTTGGGACAATAAAAATCGCCCGCCGAGGCGAGCGATCATTACGTGGAATACAGAAACCTTGAACCTCTGAAACTTGGCCGTTTAGACTTTACCCCTTCGACTCGCGATTCTTTAACACTTCCAACGCTTTATTCATCTGGTCGTCAATTTCTTTCTTAGGCTTCGGCTCTTTCTTTTCCTTGTCGTCTGTAGCCGGTTGGTCTTCGTCAGGCAAGCCACCGTCGTCCTCCACGGCATCCGCGACCACCACATTCGGCGTGACGGCTGCATCTTGAATTGCCTTTCCACCCGGTGAGTAATACTTCGCAATGGAGAGGATCAGGGCAGAGTTATCGCGCATCTCGATCAACTTTTGCACCGAGCCATCACCGAAAGTCTTGCCTCCGACAACGTCGCCGCGGGCGTTCTCCAGAATAGCGGAAGCCACAATTTCCGCTGGCCCGGCCGTGCCGCGATTCACCAGCACCGCTACAGGAAGCTTCGTAATGTCTTTAAGCGGATCAGCGTTGAAAGCCTCGCGCGGATATTTCTGCCCTTGCAGATACGTAATGGTCCCGTGGTCCAGAAAAAGATTTGCGGTTGCGATTCCCTCGGACTCAACCCCACCGGCAGAATTGCGCAGATCAAGTAGTAATTTCTTTGCTCCCTGCTTCTGCAGATCGCGAATCTTATCGGCGACCTCCCGCGATTTGCCTTCCGGGAACGAATCCACATGAATGTAACCGACGTTGTCGGCGAGCATCTTTTCGCTAGCCGCAGGAATGGTCACCATGTCGCGCGTGATCACAATCTTTTGGGGCTCAGCTTTTCGTGGACGAACCACTGCCACCGAGATCGTAGAACCCACTTCCCCGGTTAACAGACTCCGAACCTCGGCGAGCGACATGTCGTGCGTGCTCTTGCCTTCGATCGATTCAATAATGTCGGAGTTCTCAATGCCCGCCTTTTCGGCCGGACCTCCCGGGATTATCGCGACCACGTCCGCGTATCCGAAGCGCTTGGAAACAGTGGCGCCAATCTCGGCCTTGCCGCCGGACTTCATCGTTTTGTAATGCCTGTATTCCTCAGGAGAAAGATAACTGGAATTGGCGTCGAGTGACTCCAGCAGACCGTGCAAAGCTCCCACGGTGACGCCCGGAATATTAGGCTCCTCCACATACTCCAACCGGATGCGCGAGAGCACCTCGCTGTATACCGACAGCTGGCGATACGCTCCATCATTGGAAGATGCGCGTACGTTGACGAAGCCGCCAACAATAGTGAACAGCAGGATAGCCAGGGAAATACCGATGACGGTGACCTTCAACTTCGTCGACATAATTTGTTGTTCGCTCTTTATTGTTTGACTCGAAATTGTTTAACTCGAATGTTTAACTAGTCTTTAGCGATTGGCTAATCGGACTGCTAAAAAACAGTTACCCAATTATAAATGGTTTGATGCTTAGACCGGACAACAAGCTTACGGCGCTCGATTTTTCTAATAGTCCCGTAAATGGGACAGCTGCGGAGATGCTCCCTGTAATCCGGCAGAATCGCTATATCTGTCTCATACTAAAAGACTTACTTGGAGCTTCATGACGCGGATCAAGTTCCCCGTTAGTTTCGCGGCTTCCCCCTCTATCTCAAACGCTCCAGAAAAAAGGCCAAATCGTTATGACCTTGGTCCCTGGCAACCATGGCGGGTGTCTTCCCCTGATCATTCGCCAGCGTCGGATCGGCGCCATATTGAAGCAATAACTCCGCTGCCGGACGATCTCCGTTCTGGGCTGCGGCATGTACCGGAACCCAACCCGCCTGCTGACGCGCATTCACCGGCGCGCCGTTTTCCAGCAGGAGGCGGACCGCTTCGAGATTACGAGAAGATGCGGCGGAGTGGAGCGGCATGACCTTCGTCGGATTCGCTGCCACTGCATCGACGTCGGCTCCGTTTTCTACCAGCAGCCGCGCCGCTTCGGGCTGGCCAAAAAAACAGGCGAAGTGCAGCGCGGTGAAGCCGTCTGTGGAACACGAGTTGATGTCAAAACTCTCGCTCAGCAACTGCTTGAGCCGTTCGTTACGCCCGAGCGAGGCTGCTTCGAAAATATCGAGCGACTTCCTTTTACTTTCGATTAATTCTGCTGCGTCGCGGCGGCCTCGATAGAGGCAATGCATAAGCAGGCTGACGCCTGTGGCGTCGCGAGCTTCGGAAGACGCGGGATCTTGCGCTAGAAGTTTCTGGAGACCGTCGATGTCGCCTGTTCTTAGAAGGTCGAAACCATCAGAGTTTTCCATGTTGCTCCGAAGCGAGTCTAGAGTTCTTGCTGCCGCCGAATTGCGCCCCGCTCGGCTTGGACGAGCGACGAGGCCCGCGCTCACTACTCTTGATTGGCTACGCGGTTGCTCAATTTGCCGATGCCGTCGATTGAAATTTCGATGGTATCGCCGCCGACTGCCGGGCCCACACCTTGCGGCGTGCCGGTCGCGATCAGGTCTCCCGGTTCGAGTGTCATGATTTGCGAAATGTAGCGGATCAGAAAATCCAGCGTGAAAATAAAATCCCGCGTGTTACCGGACTGCCGCACTTCGCCATTGACGCGCGTTTCAACCTGCACGCCGGACCAGGGATCGAGTCCATCTGCGACTACTGGTCCGACCGGACAGAAAGTATCAAAGCCCTTGCCGCGCACCCACTGTGGTTCCTTTTTCTGCAGATCGCGCGCGGTGAAATCGTTGAGGCAGGTATACCCCAGGATGTACGGGCGAACATCTTCACTGTCCGCGAGTTGATGGCAGCGACGCGCTATAACGACAGCCAGTTCGCCCTCATAATCAGTTCGCTCAGTAATCTTAGGGCGAACAATAGTGCCGCCGGTCGGCAGCAAGGATGACGGCGGCTTGAAAAATAAGAGCGGCTCCTTTGGAACTTCGTTGCCCAGTTCGGCGGCATGCTCGCGATAATTACGGCCCACGCAAACAATTTTTGAAGGTTGCACTGGCGGCAGGAGCGAGGCTTGCGCCAACGGGATGCGATCCATACGGCGGCTGGGGAGGCCCTCGACATCGCCGTCGCTGGTATGCGGAGCCTGATTAAGGAGTCGAGTGATTTCGTCGTTACCCGCTACCGACTCGACTAAGCCGTAGTGGGCAGAACCGTTGAGATTGAATCGACAATATTTCATCTGAGAAATATCTAAACACATTTTTAGATCGTGAGGAGCAGATTGCCGCGGAAATCTGAGTGCCGAGCGAAAAGTTTTAGCAACAGTCCGGAGGATCTGCCGACGTTCCCATCCGCACTTTGCTTGTGGCATTCCTTCGCGTACTTCGTGTCCTTTGTGGTTTACGCTCTTCAACCACCAAGGACACGAAGGTGCACAAAGGGACTTCGTAGGGCTTTATGGGGCCGCCTCGCTGGTGGGGTCAGATTTTTGGCTTTCGTTGCCGCGCACGTCCACGCTGGAGACGGAGTAGGTGTAAGTTTTTCCGGAAGCGATATCAATATCCCGGTATGACGGCGACTTTATCAGGTCCTTATTCAGCTTGACCATAGCCTTGCTTACGGCCTCACTGCGATAAACGTTGTATCCAGCGAGGTCGGGAGTTGTTACGGGTGCCCAGATGAGATCGATAAACGGCTTTTGTCCCTCGCCCGAATAGGCCGCTTGCAGTCCTGTCGGAACCGCAGGAGGAAAGATGTCATGAGCAACGACGCGCACTGAGGAACTGTCATCTCCTTCAATCTGCACTTCGCCTTCGGGCCGATTGACGACGCTGACTGTCGCGATGCGGTACAGGAAAGTCTTCTCCCATTCGAACCCCGCGTCCGTGAAATGAGCAGGACCCGCCTCCCCTACAGGAACTTCGCCCGCGATGGCATCTTTGCCAGAGCTTTCTTCGCGGCGGTAAATGCGATAGCGGAATTGAGGATTCGATTTGTTCGAAGAGCTGGCCAAAGTATTTGGTGGTTCGCCATCGCTTGTCCATGTGAGAGCGACTCCATCTCCGCTCAACTCTGCCGACAAGTCGTTTGGTGGAGGGAGCGTCAAAATTGCGGGTATCCGCACGAGATTCGATAATGCTGCCCCGCGCTGGTTGCGGTTCAATACCTCCACGGCGAAGATAACGTCGACCGATGCATCTAGTTGGAGCCACCCTGATGGCAAGGTATCGGTGTAAGTCTGCGGGATCGGAGGCGGTGCCTTTTGTTTGGACGACTTTTTTCGCGGCGCAGGCACGGAAGCGGGCGCGGGCAATATGGCGGCGGGATTGCCGCAAGCGGTAATTTCTGTCTTGAGGTTGCGGCACACCAATGTCGGACCCAAGTATCGAACCGGCAGACGATCGGTGGTGAGAGTGGGTTCGCTCCAGATCAAAGTGACTTTATTCCCTTTTCGGCTGGCGCGAAGATCAGTCGGCGGTTTCGGAAGTTCTAGCGACGGCGGCTTGGGCGGCCCAACCTGAGCACAACCAGCCATAATCAGGCAGAGTGCCGTAGGCACGGCGAGTTGTCTGGCAAATCGCTTCATGCAAGACTTCATGCAAAGAGGAATGAAGAGAAAGAGTATCAGAGGCAGCGCGGGCGAGTCGTCCGCGCCCCCCGCGCCAAGGGAAGCTATGCGATCAGATCGCGCACCGCTTCGCGGAACACTTTGCTGTGATAGTCAACGTCGTCAGGCGCGGTGGCGGGCGACATCAACGCCATATTGTGGAACGGCGTAAGCAGGATGCCGCGGTTCATGGCGTAGAGATGCATGAGGCGCTCAAGTTCGAAATCCATGGCATCGTGGGCTTCGGTGCCGGTCTTCGGTTCGTTCGGACCGAACAAATATTCGGCGCGGCAGCCGAGGCGGGTTACATGCCAGGGCAAGCCAAAATCCTTGATCACTTTTTCTACCCCGGCGGTCCAGCGCTCGGCCATGGGAATCATTCTGTCGAAGGCGTCTTTAGTCAGAACCTTGGTTAGCGTGGCGCGCATCGCTGCGAGCGAAAGTGCGTTTCCAGCAAGGGTTCCACCAATTCCACCGGTGTCGCAATCTTCGAGACTCTGGCGCTCCAGAATCATGTCCGCAACTTTTTGGGTGAATCCATACGCGGCGCCAGGGACCCCTCCGCCAATAGGCTTGCCGAAAACAAGGAAGTCGGGATCGAGGTTCTCGGCGCGGGTGTAGCCGCCGGGGCCAGCGCAGATGGTGTGCGTCTCATCAATGATGAGCAGCGTGCCGTGCTTTCGCGTGAGCTCGCGCAGGGCCTGGTGATATCCGGCAACGGGATGCACGATGCCAACATTGGTCAATGCCGGTTCGGCCAACACGCAAGCCACGTCGCCATAAGCGAGCGCCTGTTCCAGAGCTGCGACATCATTGAATTCGACGACGCGCGTAGTTACAGAAGGATCGACAGGCGGGCCAATGTTCCCCCGTCGCGCGCCGGAAGTGCCATCGGGGTGAAGCGTAATAAAAGTTTCATCCACGGTGCCGTGATAGCACCAATTGAAGACGAGGATTTTAGGGCGGCCAGTAACCTGGCGCGCCAGTCGAATGGAGAAACGGTTAGCATCGGTCGCAGTGAGCGCAAATTGCCAGTAGGTTAAACCGAAGCGCTGCTGTAGTTCTTCGGCAACGAAGACGGCGTCTTCTGTCGGCAGCATGAGCGTGATGCCGCGCTTTACCTGCTCCTCGATGGCTTTGGCGGTTGCGAACGGAGAATGCCCGGTCATCGCTCCCGTGTCGCCGAGGCAGAAGTCGATATAGCGATTGCCATCGACATCATAGAAGTGCGCGCCTTGGGCCTCGCGAACGACTGGCGGGAAAGCGCCGGCCCACTTCACCATCCAATTCATGGGGACGCCGGAGAGGAGCGACTTTTTGCCGCGTTCGTAAATTAATTTAGATTTCGGATGTTCGATGACGAAGCGCTTTTGCTCGCGCTCGGTAAGGGATTGCAGACGGCTGCGGTCGAGGATCATGGATGCCGAAACGTAGGGTACTGTAAAATCGTGAGCTTAACAAACGGAGCGGTTGTTCGAGAAGTACAAAAGATCACCACAGAGGTCAGCGATTTACCGCGGAAACTCAGCGCAATCAAGGAACGGACGAAGTAGGAATATGAAGTAGGAATACATTGCGAGTACACCCTCGATTTTCTGTGAACCCCTGTATCCCTGTGCCCCCTGTGGTTAAGACTTTTTACAGTATGTAGCGCGACAGATCCTGATCCTTCACAATCTCGCTTAGCATTTTTTGCACGTAAGCTGCATCGACTGTGAACGGTTGGCCTTTTTTCTCGGGCGCCTCAAAGCTGATTTCATCAAGCACCCGCTCCATAATGGTGTGCAACCGGCGGGCTCCGATATTTTCTGTGCCTTCGTTTACGCGGAAGGCGAACCGGGCGACTTCTTGAAGCGCGTCAGGAGTGAATTCAAGCTTGACCCCCTCGGTTTCGAGCAGCGCGATGTATTGCCTGGTCAGCGACGATTTTGGCTCGGTCAAAATGCGGACGAAGTCTTCCATGGTAAGCGACTGCAGTTCCACGCGGATAGGGAAGCGGCCTTGCAGTTCGGGGATCAGGTCGCTCGGCTTTGACACGTGGAATGCGCCAGCGGCCACGAACAGAATGTGATCGGTGCGGACCATGCCATAGCGTGTGTTGACGGTGGTGCCTTCGACGATGGGTAGAATGTCACGCTGCACGCCTTCGCGCGAGACGTCCGGCCCATGGCCGCTTTCACGTCCTGCGATCTTATCGATTTCGTCCAGGAAAATGATGCCGGAGTTTTCTACCTTATCAATGGCGGTGCGTGTCACCTGCTCCATATCGATGAGGCGCTGCTCTTCTTCCTGAATCAGGTATTCAAACGCCTCGTTGACTTTCATCTTCCGCTTCTTGGTGCGCTGGCCGAAGATGTTCGGCAACATGTCCTTGAGATTGACGTCCATCTCTTCGACGCCCTGATTGGAAATGATTTCGAAAGAAGGGAAATTGCGCTCGCGAGTTTCGATTTCGACGGTGCGATCGTCGAGTTTGCCTTCGCGCAACTGCTGCCGCAATTTCTCGCGGGTGCGGCTGGACGATTCGGTGAGAGTGGTACTGGCGTCGATCACCACGCCGCCGGAGTTGGAAACAGAGCTGTTATCCGAGGTTCGAGGCGTGGTAGGAGGCAGAAGAATATCGAGCAAGCGTTCTTCTGCGTTCAATTCCGCTTTATCGGCGACGTCTTCAAGTTTTTCTTCGCGAATCATTTCGATCGCGATCTCGACCAGATCGCGAATCATGGATTCGACATCGCGGCCCACGTATCCAACTTCGGTGAACTTAGAAGCCTCTACTTTGAGAAATGGCGAATTAGCTAGCTTAGCGAGGCGACGGGCGATTTCAGTCTTACCGACGCCGGTCGGTCCGATCATCAAAATGTTCTTCGGCATGACCTCTTCGGCCATTTCCGGCGCAAGCTTCTGCCGGCGCATGCGATTGCGCAAGGCAATAGCCACGGCGCGCTTCGCGTCTTTTTGTCCGACAACGTACTTGTCGAGCTCGGTGACGATTTCGCGCGGGGTCAGCTCGTCGAGCGTGACCTGCTCTTCTTCAGCGGTTCCTGGTAAATAAATAGCCATAAATGCGTCGTTAGTCGTCAGTCATTGGTCGTTGGGAAGAGCTGCAACCGTTCGCGAACCACGAACGACTGACGACCATCGACCAACGACTTTGCCTCACAACTCCTCAATCGTAATCCTGTCGTTGGTATAAATGCACATCCGGCTAGCAATCTTCATGGCCTCTTCCGCAATCTGGCGTGACTCGAGTTTCGTATGGTCCGCCAGCGCCTGCGCCGCGGCTTGAGCGAATGGGCCTCCGGAACCGATAGCGGCGATACCCGTATCGGGCTCGATTACGTCTCCCTGGCCGCTGAGCAGGAAGGTCGCATCCTTGTCAGAAACGAGAAGCAGAGCTTCCAAGTGGCGCAGGAATTTGTCGGTGCGCCAATCTTTGGCGAGTTCGACGGCGGAGCGCCCGACGTTGCCGTGATATTGCTCCAATTTCGCCTCGAAGCGGCTGAAGAGAGTAAAAGCGTCGGCCGTCGAGCCGGCAAATCCGGCAAGGATTTTGTCCTGATAGAGACGGCGAATCTTCTTCGCCCCGTGCTTGATAACGGACTCGCCCAGCGTAACCTGGCCGTCTCCTGCCATAACAACTTTGTTGTCGCGACGAACGCAGAGAACAGTGGTGGAGCGGATCAGGCGGCGCTTGGGACCTTTGTGGTTGATTTCGTCGTCAGACGTGACTACTTCGGGCATGGCTACAAGCGTGTTCTTTTTCATGAGCGCAATCTATGATTATACAGCCCATCACGATGGAGAGACGGGCGTCCCGTCAGTCCAGCACGACTTCGTACCTTCGATCCACCTCCAGCGGTAGTTCGCGGCGAACTTGCTGGCACCGCCCTAATCGGATTCTCGAGCGAACAGTTGTGAACAAATTTGGGGCGGACATGCGGGGACTCCCGTCTCTCCACCAATGCAATGTAGTATTTAGATACGGACTTCTGTGGGAGCAATTCTCTTTTGTCGTTTCTGGACGAACTAAATCCGCAACAACGTGAAGCGGTCGAGACTGTCGATGGTCCCGTGCTGATTCTAGCGGGGGCTGGCAGCGGGAAGACTCGCGTCATCACGTTTCGCATCGCCTACCTCATCGAAAAGATGGGGGTAATGCCGGAGTCGATTCTCGCCGTCACCTTTACCAATAAAGCGGCGGCCGAGATGGCGGAGCGCGTCGAAAAGCTCGTAGGCAGCCTCACGGTTGCCAAGCCCGTCATTTCGACGTTCCATTCTTTTTGTGTGAGGGTGCTGCGCCGCGATATTGAAGCTTTGCGGATTCCTTCTACCGTGCCGGGGCAGCCGCCAATCGGGCTCACAAAAAATTTCGTGATTTACGACGAGAGCGATCAGCAGCAAGTCGTCAAGAGCATCATGCGGCGTTTGGGAGTGGACGACAAGCAATTGAAGCCGCGGGCAGTGTTGTCGAAAATTTCATGGGCCAAGAATCACATGCTCGATCCGCAGGAAATTTATTTGCAGTCGGCGGACCCGAAGAATGAAAAGATCGCGCATATTTTCGAGGAGTATCGCAAGGAACTGCTGAAAGCGAACGCCATGGACTTCGACGATCTGCTGCTCGAAGCCATGCGTCTGCTGAAATCTGTGGCGGCGGTACGGGAATATTACAACCGGCGATTCCGCTATCTGCTCGTGGATGAATATCAGGATACAAACCGTCCGCAGTATGAATTGATGCGGTTGCTGGCGGGCGAGGGACACAATGTCTGTGCGGTTGGCGATGAGGATCAGTCGATCTACTCCTGGCGCGGTGCGGACATTCGCAACATTCTGGAATTCGAGCGTGATTTTCCGGAAGCGAAAATTGTCCGCCTCGAGCAAAATTATCGCTCGACGCAAAATATTCTGGGCGCGGCGTCGGCTGTTGTAGCAAATAACGTTCGTCGCAAAGGCAAGAATCTTTGGACGTCGCGTCAAGGCGGCGCGAAGATCGGCTACTACGAAGCTCCGGATGGCGAGAACGAAGCGCTGTTCGCTGCCGATTCAATCAATAAGTACGTGCGGCAGGCCGGCGAAAGTGGGGAGACACCGCGGGCGGCGGTGCTTTACCGCACTAATTCGCAATCGCGATTATTCGAAGAAGCGATGCGGCGATATCAACTGAAGTATCACGTTGTCGGCGGATTCTCGTTTTACGAGCGCGCTGAAATCAAAGATCTGATTTCGTATTTAAAAGTGATTCAGAATCCCGATGATTCGGTGGCGCTCCTGCGCGTGATTAATACCCCGGTGCGTGGAATCGGTAAGACGACGATTGAGATGCTTGAGCGCCTTGCGCTGGAAACCGGATTGTCGATGTGGGGCGCGGTGGGCGAGGCGATCAAGAGGGAACTGTTGCCGGCGCGGGCATTGGCGGCGCTGAAGAGCTTTCGCGATTTGGTCGAGGATGGGCGGGCGATGCTGGGTGGAACTTATGTGGAGCGACTGCAGGAGACAGCCGGGGTGGCTGCGGCAGAAGGCGCTGCCGAGCTTCGCTCGGCCTGGACGGGCGGGGCGCCCGTCCCCACACAAACAAACCACTCACTCCCATCTCGCACGCTACCCGATGAAGGGACCGATTTTGATCCGGGCAACTTTAGTTTTGATTTCGGTGCGGCCGAGCCTGCTGACAATGAAGTGACGGGCGAGGACGCGCGTCGCTCCATCGAAGAAGTAAATAATGATGAAGTGACGGATGACCGTGCGGACGAGGCGATCGCCGCTTCGCCTGTGGACGGATTTCGCGCTCCCGGAGCGGCGGCTAACACGGCTGAGATTCTCAAATTCCTAATTGACCGCACCGGCTACATTAAGCAATTAGAGGAAGAAGACACGCCGGAGGCCTTCTCCCGCATAGAGAATCTGCGCGAACTCGTGAATGCGGCGATGGATTCGCGCGATCGCGGCGAAACGCTGGATCAGTTTCTCGATCACGCGGCTTTGGTGAGCGACGCGGACCAGTATGACGAGCACGCGCAAATCACACTGATGACGCTGCACGCCGCCAAGGGGTTAGAGTTTCCGTTAGTGGTGCTGGCGGGGATGGAAGAGGGATTATTTCCGCATTCGCGAACGATGCTGGAGCCAGATGCGATCGAAGAAGAACGGCGGCTCTGCTACGTCGGCATGACGCGGGCCATGGATACTCTGATTCTGTCGCGGGCTGTATACCGTCGCCGATACGGAACCGACATGCCGGAGGCGAGCGTGCCATCGCGATTTTTAGAAGAAGTACCACCGCAGTTGGTGGAAGAAATGGGTGGATCGCGGGCGAGTCGCCCGCGGCCACACGATTATAGTGTGGGGACGGGCGCCGTCGCCCGTCCAGCGGGGCGAGGCCCCGCAGAAATCACCCATTATTCTTACGAAGATGAAGACCAGAGCGCTTCGTGGAATCCGGCACGAGTCAAGCCCAAGACGACCACCCCGGTGCGGAATTACAATTCAATTGATAACATCGCCGAATTTTTTGCCTCGCGCGGCAAAAAATTTAGCGTCCCGAAATTGCAGCCCGAGGAGCCCACAGGCCGGCGCGGATTCCGTCCCGGGCAAAAGGTGAAGCATCCGAAATACGGGGAAGGAACAGTGTATCAACGCGAAGGAGATGGGGAAGATGCCAAGCTTACGGTACAATTTCCTCGCTTCGGTTTGAAGAAATTGGTGGAGAGGTATGCGCAACTGGAGAAGGCTTAGGGCGAGCTTCGAGCCCTGAGCTTTGAACCCTGAGCTTTGAATCAGGACCAAGCCAACCAGTCCCGAAAGGGTGTCTTATCGAAAAAGTGCGGTATCGCTTAAGCGACGCCTGGTACAAGACTAAAAGCGAAATAAAGATCTAAGATCGAGCAACGCGAATTTAACTGCAGAGGAAATTAAACGTAATCATGGCAAATACAACCACGCTGAGCAAAGAAGAACGCAAGAAGAGCAAGCGAGCCTCCCGCAAAAAGAGCAAAGCGGAAAAGCCGAAGAAGCCCCGCGACTACGCGCGCGGATCGAAAAAGCCGAAGGTCAAAAAACTGGCACGCGGGCAGGCAAAGCGATAAACGGTCAGCTTGAGGCGCGAGCATTTCCGGGCATGGGCCTGCGCCCATGCCCGATTCCGATGTAAGGGGACAATCGACTCTTGCCGCAATCAGCCACTGAGCCCACCGACGGCGTCATTCGCACTTCTGACACGCAGGCATTCTGCTGCAAGTCAATCGACAAACTGATCACAGAGTCGGAAAACCCGGAGCACCGGCTCAGTAAAACTTTGGGACCGTGGTCGCTGACGGCATTAGGCATCGGCGCCATCATTGGCTCGGGAATTTTTGTTCTGACCGGCACCGCGGCGGCGGGAGAATATTTTCAGGCGCCCTCCATCCTGCACGCGCAGGCACTGGATTTGATTGTCAATTTTTTCCGCACGGGCACGACCGCGGGTGCGCTCATGCACGGGCGTCCGCCGGCAGGGCCTTCGATTGCAATTTCGTTTTTTCTGGTTGCGATTGCCTGCAGCTTCGCCGGATTGTGTTACGCCGAGTTGGCGTCGATGATCCCCATTGCGGGCAGCGCCTATACATATTCCTACGCGACCCTCGGCGAAATTTTTGCCTGGATCATCGGCTGGGATCTGATTCTTGAATATGTCGTCAGCAATGTCGCGGTGGCGGTGGGGTTCGCGGGTTACACGAAGGCGCAACTGGCGGCGTTCGGTCTGAACCTGCCGGACAGGTGGGCTAGCCCGGTGTGGGCTGGCGGGCAGTGGACGGGCGCTTACTTTAATCTTCCCGGCTTCCTGATTGTGTTCATACTGACGCTGTTGCTGGTGCGCGGAGTGAAGGAATCAGCCGAGACCAACAACATCATGGTGATGGTCAAGATCGGCGCGATTTTAACGTTTCTCGTTGTCGGCGGGATGCTCGTGAAGCCCGCCAACTGGACGCCCTTCGCGCCGTCTGGGTTCGCGGGAATTGTCACCGGGGGCGCGATAGTTTTTTTTACTTACATCGGATTCGATTCCGTCTCGACCGCTGCTGAAGAATCGCGCAATCCGCAAAAAGATTTGCCATTCGGCATCATCATGTCGCTGATTGTTTGCACACTGCTGTATGTTGGCGTCGCCTTGGTGTTGCTGGGAATGATGAAGTACACGACATTTGTCTCCGGCGAAGCTGCCGAAGCGCCGGTCGCTTACGCGATGAAGTATCTCGGCGTGCATCCGATATTCCGGTCGGTGATTGTGATTGGCGCTCTGACGGGAATGATCTCATCGTTGCTCGTGTTCCAATATGGCCAGGCGCGCATCTGGTACGCCATGTCGCGCGACGGACTCTTGCCGAAGTTGTTCTCCGCCGTCCATCCGAAATATAAAACGCCGCACTGGTCTACATGGATTGCTTGCTTTGCGGTTGGCATTCCCGCAGGGCTCGTCGATATCGGCGACGCCGCCGACCTCGCTAACATTGGGACGCTGTTTGCGTTTGTACTGGTTTCGCTCGGAGTAATTTTTCTACGGCGCAAGCAGCCGGATCGCAAACGCGCCTTCCGCGTGCCCTTTGTGCCCTGGTTCCCGCTAATCTCAGTGGTTTTGTGCGGCGGATTAATGTTTGGGCTTACGCTGATCACCTGGCTGCGCTTTGTCATCTGGCTGGCTTTGGGACTGCTGATTTACGTTTTCTACAGCCGGCATCACAGCGAATTTTGCAAGAACAAGAAAATCGTCTGAGCGGATCTTACTCCGCAGCTCTCGCACCCGTGTGGGGACGGGGCTCTGCACCGCCCCGTGGGGCTCTGCCCCGCCACCATGTGCCCTAATCCTTTAGAATCGTGGTATGTCTGCGGAGCCCTCCAGCTTCATCCTGTCGCTGCCGAAGGCAGAGCTGCATCTTCATCTTGAAGGATCCATCGAGCCATCCACTCTGTTGCAGTTGCGTCAGCGTCACGCGATGGAAGGCGCCTCTCTCGCCGATGTGGAGCAACTCTACAACTACAAAGACTTCGCGGGTTTCCTTTCAGCATTCAAAGATGTGACCGGACACTTACGCACTCCCGAAGACTACGAATTGATTACCTACCGGCTGATGGATCGGCTGAAAGCGCAAAACATTCTTCACGCCGAAGTGATTGTTTCGGTCGGAGTATGTCTGTGGCGCAAGCAGGATTTCGCAGCCATATTCGAAGGGCTGGAACGCGGCCGTCAGCGCGGAGAGAAAGATTTCGGCGTGTCGGTGTTGTGGATTTTTGACGCGATCCGGCAGTTTGGCGCGGAGAAGGCTCAGAGCGTGCTTGATCTGGCAATTCAGTTTCGCGATCGAAACGTAGTTGCGTTTGGCATTGGCGGCGATGAACGCGCCGGGCCTGCGGAGTGGTTTGCAGGGGTTTATCCGCGCGCTGCGGAACAGGGTTTGCATCTCACGGCGCACGCCGGCGAGAGTGCGGCGCCGGAGTCGATTTGGGGCGCGCTGAACCTGAAGGCAGAGCGCATCGGCCATGGACTGACGGCCGGGCAGGATGCGGAATTGATGGAAGAGTTAGCCGAGCGGCAGGTGCCGATTGAAATCTGTGTGAGCAGCAACCTTCGGACCGGCTGTTGTGCCGAACTTGAGCAGCATCCGGTGCGTCGTTACTTCGATCAGGGGCTGATGCTGACGCTCAATACCGACGATCCTGCGATGTTTCGTACTTCGTTAGTTGAGGAGTATGCGCTGGTGCAGGAGGCGTTTGGCTTCACTGACGAGCACCTGCGCGAGTTGGCGCGCAATTCTTTTGAGGCGTCGTTCCTTCCCGCGGAGAAGAAGGTAGCGTTCTTGAACCTGTTTGATTCCGCAGCTACGAGAGCATAGAGAATAGAGCGATGGAGCGACGGGCGTCTCGCCCGTCTTCTTAAACGCTGCCGAGAGCCAGCGACGAAAGCATCGTGGCCGGGCGAGGACGCCCGGCGCTCCATCGCATTTCCCTCACCTATAATGGCTCCTTATGAAACTTGAAGAGAAAATTGCGGAGCTGAAAAAACGTGATCAGATGGCGCAGGAAGGCGGCGGCGCGCAGCGGCGCGAGCGCCAGCATAAAGAAGGCAAGATGTCGGCCCGCGAGCGCGTTGAGTTTTTGCTCGATGAAGGAACCTTCGAGGAAACCGACAAGCTGGTCACGCACCGCTGCAATGACTTCGGCATGGCCGATCAAAAATATTACGGCGACGGTTTCATCACCGGATACGGCCGAATCGAAGGACGGCTGGTTTTTGTTTTCGCGCAGGACTTTACCGTATTCGGCGGATCGCTATCCGAGGCCAACGCTCAAAAAATCGTCAAGATCATGGATCTGGCGGCCAAGATGGGCGCTCCCGTTATTGGGCTCAACGATTCCGGCGGCGCCCGCATTCAGGAAGGCGTGATGTCGCTGGCCGGCTATGCCGACATTTTTCTGCGTAACACGCTTTATAGCGGAGTGGTACCGCAGATCTCAGCCATCATGGGACCGTGCGCGGGTGGCGCCGTGTATTCGCCAGCCATTACCGATTTCATTTTGATGGTCGACCAGACTTCATACATGTTCATCACGGGTCCCGACGTGATCAAGACGGTGACGCACGAAGAAGTCACGAAAGATCAGCTTGGCGGAGCGCACACCCACAACGAGACCTCCGGAGTGGCGCAC
>JGI12635J15846_10000805_pt1 | contig 27215 bp, 22 predicted proteins | sample BlaSpr_A8_OM2_M2_FD_15846 | JGI IMG/M metagenome (IMG submission 15846) | reverse complement strand
CGCGGCGCGCCCGGCCGCTGCCTCGGCGGGCGTGATGAAGCTGGCCAGCCAGCCGTCGGCGAACCTGCCGACCCGGCGCAGCGCTCCCGGCGCGGAGCCGCCGAGCCAGATGTCCAGCGGCTTGGCCGGCAGCGGGCCCACGCTCGCTCCGTCTACGGTGAAGAACCTGCCGCTGAAGGACACCCTGTCCTGGCTCAGCAGCAGCCGTAGCAGCTGCAGTGACTCATCGAAGACCTCGTCGCGGGGACCGGGCACGGGAAACAGGGCCCGCTCCGCTCGCCGGGCCGGCCGCAGGCCGAAGACCGGCAGCACCCGCCGGGGCGCCAGCCCGGCCAGCGACGCGAGTTGCTTGGCCACCAGCACCGGGTTGCGGCCCGGCAGTACCGACACTCCGGTGCCAACCTTCAGCCGCTCCGTCCGGGACAGGGCGTGCGCCATCCCGATGAACGGATCCACCAGCGGCCCGTAGACCATCTCTGGCAGCCAGAGCGAGTCGACGCCGTCGCGTTCAAGGCGGTCAACCGCTGCAGTGAACTCGGCGGGGGTTCCAGCAGACCCCAGCGAGATGCCGATCCGAACCTTCATCAGCCCATCTCATCACGGCCGCCGGATGCGTTGCAGGCGGGCATTCGGGTTGCGGAAGGGCAAAAGGCCTTATCATGGGCGCCCGCGGCGAGGTGGTGCAGGACGACGGCGCACAGCGGGGTTGCGCCCCGGCCGGCGCTGCCTCAATGTCGAGAGGATGGGCAACGTGTCGGCAGCGAGCTTCCAGCGCGTCGCGATCGTCAACCGGGGCGAACCGGCCATGCGGCTGATCAACGCGGTCCGGGAGTGGAACGCCGAGGGCCGCCCGCCGCTGCGGCTCATCGCCGTGTACACCGCCGCCGACCGGCACGCGATGTTCGTCCGCGAGGCCGACGAGGCGGTGCTGATCGGCCCGGCGGACGCCGATGCCGCGTTCGGGTCCAGCCCCTATCTCGACTATGCCGAGCTGGAGCGCGCGCTGCGGGAATGCCGGGCCGATGCGGTGTGGCCGGGCTGGGGGTTCGTCTCCGAGAAGGCCGAGTTCGCCGAGCTGTGTGACCGGCTGGGGATCACCTTTATCGGCCCGTCCGCCGAGGTCATGCGCAGGCTCGGCGACAAGATCGAATCAAAGCGGCTGGCCGAGCAGGTCGGCGTGCCGCTCGCGCCGTGGAGCGGCGGCCCCGTAGCCGACCTGGAGCAGGCCCGGGCTCAGGCCGAGAAGATCGGCTACCCGCTGATGGTGAAGGCCACCGCCGGCGGCGGGGGGCGCGGTATCCGGCTGGTCGACTCCCCCGAGCAGCTCGATGAGGCCTTCGAGCGCGCGAGCTCGGAGGCGGCGCGGACGGCCGGGGACGCCACGGTGTTCCTCGAGCGGGCGATCCGTGGCGGCCGGCACGTCGAGGTGCAGGTCGTCGCCGATGCCGGCGGTACCGTGTGGACGCTGGGCGTCCGGGACTGCAGCGTGCAGCGGCGGAATCAGAAGGTGATCGAGGAATCGGCGTCAACGGCGCTGGATCCAACCCGCGAGCAGCTGCTCAGGGCCAAGGCGGCCGAGCTGGCCCGGGCCGCCGGCTACGTCAACGCCGGGACCGTGGAGTTCCTCTACGAGCCTACCGAACAGCTGCTCTCGTTCCTCGAGGTCAACACCCGGCTGCAGGTCGAGCACCCGGTCACCGAGGCGACCACCGGCATCGACATCGTCAAGCTGCAACTGCACATCGCCGCGGGCGGCCTGCTGTCGGACGTCGCGGCGGGGCCGCCGCCGGTCAGCGGCCACGCCATCGAGGCCCGGCTCACCGCCGAGGACCCGGACCGCGGCTTCGCGCCCGCGCCGGGCGAGATCGAGCACCTGGCCCTGCCCTCGGGACCGGGCATCCGCGTCGACACCGGAGTGGCGGCCGGAGACGTCATCCCGCCGCAGTTCGACTCCATGATCGCCAAGGTGATCGCCTGGGGCCGGGACCGCGGCGAGGCGCGAGCCCGCCTGTCGCGCGCGCTCAGGCAGACGGCGACGGTGATCCGCGGCGGCACGACGAACAAGGCCTTCCTGCTCGACCTGCTCGACCGGCCGGCCTTCGTCCGCGGCGAGGTGGACACGACCTGGCTGGACACGATGATGGCCGATGGCTACACGCCGCCTCGCAGGCTCGACGTGGCGCTGCTGGCCACCGCCGTGGAGGCCTACGACGCACACGAGCGGCGGCAGGAGCGTCGGCTATTCGCGTCCGCCGAGCGCGGGCGCCCCGAGGTCAGTTCCGAGACCTGGCACCAGGCCGACGTCCGGGTCGGCCGGGACGGCTACCGGCTGCGGGTGTCCCGGTCCCGCGCCGCCCGGTATCGCGTCGAACTCGACGGGGTGACGGTGGACGTGGACGTCGACCGCCCCGGCCGGTTCGAGCGGCTGCTGCGGGTGGGCGGCCAGCCCTTCAGCGTGCTGTCGGTCGCCCAGGGAACGGACTACCTGATCGAGGTCGACGGCGCGGTGCACCGGCTGTCCGGCGGCGAGGCCGGCCTGGTCCGCGCCCCGGCGGCCGCCATGGTGGTCGCGATCCCGGTCCAGGCCGGAGACGAGGTTGCGGAGGGCGACGTCGTCGCCGTCGTGGAGAGCATGAAGCTGGAGACGGCGCTGCAAGCCCCGGCCTCGGGCCGGGTCGCCGAGGTCCTTGCCGACGTCAACACGCAGGTCGAGGCCGGCACCAAGCTGATCAGGATCGAACCCGATGCGGGCCAGGACGCCGAAGGCGAGCCGGATCCGGACCAGCGGGCCAGCCTGAGCGCGCTGGGCGGTGTTCCCGTGGCGGACCAGGTGGACGTGCCCCCGGCCGTGGCCGCGGCCGACGCGCTCACGGCGCTGCGCTCGCTGGTGCTCGGCTTCGACGTCGACGGGCACGAGGTGAGCCAGTTCCTGCGGAGGCTGTCGGAAGCGCGGGCCGCCCTGCCCGCCGACGACCCCCGGCTGCTCGCCGGGGAGACCGAGATCCTGCAGATCTTCGCCGACCTGAGCGCGCTGTCCCGCAATCGCCGGGTGGTGACCGACGATGCCGACCCGGACGAGGAGGCCGCCGCCGACGCCGCGCGCAACCCGCAGGAGTACTTCTACGCCTACCTGCGGTCCAGGGACGCCGACACCGAGAACCTGCCCGAGTCGTTCCGGGCCAGGCTGCGCCGGGCACTGGCCCACTACGGCGTCGCCGACCTCGAGCCGTCACCCGGGCTGGAGCCCGCCCTGTACCAGATTTTCCTCGCGCACCGCCGGGCGGCGGCGCACGTCCCCGTGGTGTCCGAGCTGCTGCGGTGGCGGCTGCGCGACCCCGAGTCGCTGCCCGAGGGCGCCCGTGACGGCTACGGGCAGGTCATCGAGCAGCTCGTGTCGGCCACCCAGGTACGTCACCCGGCCATCGGCGACCTGGCCCGGCAGGTCCAGTACCGCTGCTTCAACGCCCCGCTGATCGCGAGCGAGCGGGCCAGGGCGCGGCAGCAGGTACGGGCGGAACTCGACCGGCTCTCCCCTGACCCCCAGACCAGGGCCGCGCAGATCGATGCCATCGTCGCCTCTGGCGAGCCGATCCTCGGCGTGTTCGCCGAACGGCATCACGCGGTCATGCTCGAGGTGATGACCCGGCGGTACTACCAGATCAGGCCGCTGCAGCAGGTCCGGCTGTTCGAGCGGGGGGGCCGCCCGGTGCTGACCGCCCAGTACGACCACGATGGGCAGAAGTACATGGTCATCGCGACCGTGGCCCGGCGCATCGACAGCACCGCCGACACCGAGCTGCGCGAGCTGGTGGACTTGCTGCCGCCCGACACCGCCGTGCTCATCGATCTGTACGTCACGTCCGAGACCTCCGAGGACGAAAGCGGCGGACCGGGCGCCCGGGCCGCGCGGATCCGCGACAAGGTCGGGGCCATTCCGCCGGCGGTGCGGCGGGTGGCGGTCGCCGTGCGCCGGGCCGAGGGCATGGACGTGGACGAGCCCGCCTGGTTCACGTTCTACGGCGACCCGGAGACCGGGGAGGCGGCCGAGGACCGGACCCAGCGTGGTCTGCACCCGATGGTCGCCGAGCGGCTTGGCCTGTGGCGGCTGTCGGCGTTCGAACTGACCCGGCTGCCCGCCGCGACCGACGTGAACCTGTTCCGCATGCAGGGCCGCGATGTCCCCGTCGACCAGCGGCTCATCGCCCTGGCCGACGTTCGCGACCTGACCATCCTGCGCGACGCCGAGGGCCGGATCCGGGGCGTACCGCAGATCGAGCGCACGCTCGACGCCTGCCTGGACAGCCTGCGCTCCGCCCGATCCGCTGACCCGGCCCTGGCCAAGCTGGACTGGAACCGGGTGCTGCTCTACATCTGGCCGGTGGTGGACGTCCCGATCACCGACCTCGACCCGATCGTCGGGTTCCTCGCCCCGCGCACAAGCGCGCTGGGCCTGGAGCAGATCATTGTGCAGTTCCGGCTGGCCGACAGCGATGACCCCGCCGCCCCGGACGCTGAGCCGCACGAGCTGATGCTGCGGATGTCCCGCCCGCCGGGCGCCGGGCTGACCGTGCGCATCACCGACCCGCCCACGTGGCCGCTGAGCGAGATGGACTCCTACACCCAGAAGGTGCTCCGGGCCCGCCGCCGCGGCGCGGTGTACCCGTACGAGCTGATCCCGATGATCATCCGCTCGCCAGACCGGGACGGGGCGCCGGGCACGTTCACCGAGTACGACCTGGACGATGCGGGCGCCCCGGTGCCGGTCGACCGGGCACCGGGGTCGAACACCGCGAACCTGGTGCTCGGGGTCGTCACCGTGGCCACGCGGCGGTACCCGGAGGGGATCCGGCGGGTGGTGCTGCTGGGCGACCCGACCCACGCGCTGGGCGCGCTGGCCGAGCCGGAATGCCGCCGGGTGCTCGCCGCGCTGGACCTGGCCCGGCGCCTGGGCGCCCCGGTCGAGTGGTTCGCGCTCTCTGCGGGCGCGAAGATCGCGATGGATTCCGGCACCGAGGCCATGGACTGGATCTCCCGGGTGCTGCGCGGCCTGGTCGAGTTCACCCAGGACGGGGGCGAGGTCAACATCATCGTCGCCGGCATCAACGTCGGCGCCCAGCCGTACTGGAACGCCGAGGCCACGATGCTCATGCACACCAAGGGCATTCTGGTCATGACCCCGGACTCGGCCATGGTGCTCACCGGCAAGCAGTCCCTGGACTACTCGGGCGGGGTTTCCGCGGACGACAACTTCGGCATCGGCGGCTACGACCGGATCATGGGCCCGAACGGCCAGGCTCAGTACTGGGCACCGGACCTGTCCGGCGCGGTCGACGTGCTGCTCGCCCACTACGAGCACACCTACGTCGCGCCTGGCGAGCGCTTCCCCCGCGCGGCCCCGACCACCGACCCGGCCGAGCGGGACATCTCCGCGTCGCCGCACGCCGGACCGGGCTGCGACTTCACGATGCTCGGCGAGATCTTCGATCCCGCCGTCAACGGTGACCGCAAGCGGCCGTTCGACATACGGTCGCTGCTGCGCGGCGTGGCCGACGCCGACCATGCCCCGCTCGAGCGCTGGCCGGACATGCACGACGCGGAGTCGGTTGTGGTGCTCGACGCGCACCTCGGCGGACAGCCGGTCACGCTGATCGGAATCGAGTCCCGGCCGCTGCCCCGGCGCGGGCAGTTCCCGGTCGACGGCCCGTCGCAGTGGACCGCGGGGACGCTGTTCCCCCGCTCGTCCAAGAAAATGGCACGGGCGATCAACGCGGCCAGCGGGAACCGCCCGCTCGTCGTGCTCGCCAACCTGTCGGGCTTTGACGGCTCCCCCGAATCCATGCGCCGCCTGCAGCTCGAATACGGCGCCGAGATCGGCCGCGCGGTCGTCAACTTCGACGGCCCGATCGTGTTCTGCGTGGTCTCCCGCTACCACGGCGGCGCGTTCGTGGTGTTCTCCGAGGCGCTGAACGACAACATGGAGATCGCCGCCGTCGAGGGCTCCTACGCCTCGGTGATCGGCGGCGCGCCCGCCGCCGCTGTCGTGCTCGCCGCCGAGGTCAACAAGCGCACCGCCGCCGACCCCCGGGTCACCGGCCTGCAGGCCGAGCTCGCCCAGGCCGCGGCGGACGGCTCGGACGCCGACGCCGCCCAGCTGCGCGCCAGGCTGGCCTCGGTCCGGGCAACGGTCCACGCGGAGAAGCTGGGCCAGATCGCCGACGAGTTCGACAACGTGCACAGCATCGAGCGGGCCCGCAGCGTGGGCTCAGTCGACACGATCGTCCCGCCCGCCCGGCTGCGCCCCTATCTGATCGACGCGGTGCAGCGGGGCATGCGCCGCACGACCGACGATCGGGCTTGACGTTGCAGGCGGCGGTGAGCGCTCAGCCCGGTTTCCCCGACGGTGCCGCGGACCTGAACCTCGACGTCGGGTGGATTCACGGCTCAGAAGCCGCCAAGTACAACACCGATCCCGACATCCAGGTCCACGCCTGCGACGAGCACACCTACATCCTGCGCCAGAACATGGCGGTGCACTACGAGGCGCCGTTCATGTTCCTGCTCTTCGGTGGCGACAGGGCTCTGCTGCTGGACACCGGTGCCACCGCGAACGCGCAGTTCTTCCCGCTACGATGCACCGTCGATTCGATCATCGACGCCTGGCTAGCCGACCACCCGCATCCGGACGGCTACGGGCTGCTCGTTCTCCATACACACTCCCACACCGACCACACCGCGGCTGATGACCAGTTTGCCGACCGGCCCAATACCGTCGTCATCGGCGCGAAACGTGATGCCGCGTGGCCGTACTTCGGCTTCGCCGACCAGCCGGAGTCAGTGGTCCAGGTCGATCTTGGAAGCCGCATTCTTGACTGCCTCGCGACACCCGGGCACCACGAGGCGGCGGTCACCTACTACGACCGCTACACCGGAATCCTGTTCACCGGGGACACCATCTACCCTGGCCGCCTGTATGTCTTCGACTGGCCGGGCTTCGTCCGCTCGATCGACCGGCTCGTCGACTGGTGCGCTGAGCGACCGGTGACATACCTGCTGGGCTGCCATATCGAGATGACGACAAAGCCGGGGGTGGATTACCCAGTCGGCTGGAGCTACCAGCCAGATGAAACACCTCTCCAGCTCACGACGGACCACCTCGAGCAGATCCACAGCGCGTTGAAGGCCAATGATCTACTGCCGGATCGCTACGTCCTGGCACAGATGATCATCACGCCGGTTGGCTAACCACCGCCCGGGGTCTGCGGTGCGCATGACGATCATGACGGCCGTCCGCCGAGCTGCCCGTTGTGCACCTCGATGCCGGCATACCGGTCTGGGGTCAGGATGGCGCGTGCGGCGTCTGGGTCCGGTGCCCGGATCAGCGCTGCCGTGCCCAGCCAGGTAGTGCCGTCGTCGGACAGCAGGGGCCGTAGCCGATTAGCTCGTCGCGGCCAGGCGGCACGGCAGGGTCGGCGGCCGATTCGGTGCCGAGGCCGTCGGCTAAGGCGGCGGCTTCCGCCGGATTTCAGGTCGGCACCCCGGGGCCGACCGGGTGCGGTACGGCGCTGGCCGAACTGGTTTCATCGGCTGGGATTTTGCTGGCCACGGACTCTAGCGGCAGCCAGATGGTCACGGCCGCGCCCCCGGTCGGGCCCCGCGCGGCGGTGACCCGGCCGCCGTGGGCCTCGGCGATCGCGCGCACGATCGACAGGCCGAGGCCGAAGTTGTGTGCGCTGTCCCGCTGCGGGCCCGCCCCTTCGAACCGGTCGAACACCGACTCCAGCTGGCCGTCGGGGATGCCCGGCCCGGAATCGGCGACAGTGACCGCCGCCTCACTGCCGTGACCGTGCACGGACAGCTCGATCGGGTCGCCCTCGCGGGTGAACCTGACGGCGTTGTCCAGCACCGCATCGAGAGCGATCGCCAGCCGGTCGGGATCGGCGAGCACGGTCACCTCGTCGCGGTCGCCACGCAGCCAGCGCCGCGGGACCGCCTCCCAGCGGCGCAGCGCATCGTCGGCGATCTGCACCAGCCGCGTCGGCNTCGGCCTCGCCAGGTCGTGCCGCTCGGCCGTGGCGAGCAGCAGCAGNCGGTCGACCAGCCTGCGCAGCCGCCCCAGTTCGTCGACCACGATCGAGGCGTCCGATGACGCNTCTGGGTCGGCGGCGTCAGGGNCGGACCTGGGCAGCAGCTCNGCGTGGGCCAGTGCGACCGTGATCGGAGTGCGCAGCTCATGGGAGGCGTTCTGCACGAACGCGCGCTGCCGCTCGAGCAGGTCGGCGTTGTGCCGCGACACCTCGTCCAGCGCGGCCATGGCCGCCTTGCGGCGGTTGGTGTGCCGGGTTATCGCGAACAGCAGCACCACCATCACCGGCAGCTCGATCAGCTCGTCGTAAGGAGCCAGCGCCCGGATCCTGGCGTCCACGAACAGCAGCGCGGCCCCGGCCATCACCGGCACGAGCAGCCACCAGGTCAGGGCGCGGGTGGCGGTCCGGTAGCCCAGGCCGTAGAGCAGCAGCAGGCTGATCCAGGTGAAGTGATATGGCAGCATGGACCACGACGGCATCAGGATCATCCAGGCCAGGTTGCCGATCGCGAAGGCGGTCCAGGCGACCTCAGGCCAGCGCGAGGCCCACAGCCTCGCCGCGAGGCGGTGGCCTTCAGCCTGGGCCGACACAGTAGCCCTCACCGCGCACGGTCGTGATCACATCCGGGCCGAGCCGGGAGCGCAGCCGCCGCACGTACACATCGACCACGTTGGACACGGAGTCCGTCGCACCGCCCCAGACATGGTCCAGCAGGTCGTCCTTGGAGACCACTGCGCCCGGCCGGTGCATCAGCTCCCACAGCAGCTGGAACTCCCTGCTGGTCAGCGCCACTGGGCCCGCCCCAGTGTCGGCCTGGCGGTGCAGCAGGTCGAGCGTCAGCCCTCGGCAGCAAAGCACCGGCGGGCCTGGCCGCGCTGCGGCGCGCAGCCGGGCCTGCACGCGCGCCACCAGCTCGCCGACGTGGAACGGCTTGGGCACGTAGTCGTCGGCGCCGAGACCGAGGCTCGCCATCTTCGACTCCGGGTCGCTCAGGCAGGACAGCACGAGTACGGCCTGGTCAGGCCGTTGGCGCATGATCTCCCGCAGCGCGCTGAACCCGTCCTGGCCGGGCATCAGCAGGTCCAGGATCACGAGGTCGTAGGACCCGGACACGGTCCTGGTGACGGCGTCCGCGCCGTCGGCCACAGCGTCCGCCGCGATGCCGCGGGCACGCAGGATCCGGGCCAGCACCAGCCGGATCCTCTCCTCGTCATCGACGATCAGCACCCGGTGACGGAGGGCGGCGGGGTGGAACGCCCGGGATCCGGTCATGGCGGCTTCCGTCGGGATCACCTCAAGCGGTCAGCTGGCTGTTGTGCGCACGACACAGAGCAGTGGCGCCCAGCGGTGCGGCGGTCCGCTGCATGCCTGCACTTTGCGCCCATAGCGTGACGCGCCAAACGGCCGTGTCCGATTCGTTACATGACAGTCTTGTCATATTTTGCGATGTCTTTACCGAATCAGCCTTTGACTAGGCCCGGCGGTGAGAGCTCCTTACTCGCGCGAACGATTGGACGAACTGCCCTGAGCCGCCAGAGCGTAGCCGCAAGTCCTCGCGACTGTCGGCTGCCCAGCGCAGCCGCACGAGCCGCACGATGCGAAGAAGCGAGGTGATGGCTGGTGTCGGTGCTCGCCCGCGCGGTGACCCTGCTGGTGGCGTTCCTCGCGGTAGTTGGCGGCATTTTCTTCGTCGTGGTCCATATCCTGCTGGCCGAGCCGCCCACGGTGGACTTCACCGCTGGCCACGTGACGGGCCAGCCGGTGAACATGACGATCATGGCCGACCCGGTCAACGACGTGTCTAATCACCCGGACTGGGTCTCCTATTTCGTGCGAAGCCCGCGGACCGGCAAATGGGTGCACACGACGATCTGGCAGCTGCCTGCGCACACGCGGATCAATGTGACCGCATATCAGTTCGACACGTGCGACCCGCTGCGCAACCAGTTCAACGGGCGGGTGTCCGGCACGGTCGGCAATGTGATGTCGGTCAGCGGGGAAGCGGACGGGGTTAACGGGAAGGGCATCTCGGTGGTGAATTCGGACACCACCTGCGGCGTGGCCCATACGTTCAGCGTTCCCGAGCTTGGCATCAACGTCCCGCTCGGCGGGGAGACGTACACGGGCAAGAACGAATGCACTCAGGGGCCGTGCGCGATCTCTACTGCGCATACGACGACCACGTTCAGCTTCATCACCCCGGCGCCCGGCGACTACCGCTGGCAGTGTTTCATCCCGTGCGGCCTAGCCAGCGTGGACGGCAACGGCCATGCGATGTCCACGATCGGGTTCATGACAGGCTACCTGGACGTGGTGTCCTGATGGCCGCCGCGCAGCAGGCCGCCGGTCCCCCGGCAGGCCCGGCCGAGCCGAACCACGGGCTGCGGGTCTTGCTGATCTGGCTGCCCCTGGCCCTGGCCGCCGACCTGGTCATCTGGTTCGTGTGGGGGCCGCACCTGCCTCCCGGTGACATGTCCAGCTCGGCGGCCAATCAGCAGTTCGACATCAGGGTGATGTCGGTGATGGCCGCCCCGGTCATGCTGGCCGTGCTCGTCTACTCCGGGTATTCCATGGTTACGTGGCGGACGAGGGACGGGGACGAGGAGGACGGCCCGCCCATCGAGGGGAACACCAAGGTCCAGTTCTCCTGGATCGCGGTCACCTCGGTTATCGTGCTGGCGCTGTTCGTGTTCGGCACGGTCGAGCTGGTCTCGACGAACGGCGCGGGCGCAGGCGAGGGGCCTTCGCCGATCTGGAAACCGGGCGGCAGGCCGCTGGTGGTCCAGGTCATTGCCCAGCAATGGCTGTTCACCTACCGGTATCCGCAGTATGGCGGGTTCGAGACGACCGACCTAGTGCTGCCCGTCGGCCAGGACGTCCAGTTCAACGTCACGTCGCTGGACGTGATCCACAGCTTCTGGGCCTACCAGCTCGGCGTGAAGGCCGACGCCAACCCGCAGGTCAACAACGTCGCCTATACCACCACCGAGCACACCGGCGGTGTCACCGTGCGATGCGCCGAGCTGTGTGGCCTGTGGCACGGCGCGATGTTCGACTACGGCCAGGTGGTATCTGTCGCCGCGTTCCAGTCCTGGGCACACGCGACCGAGACCAGGATGGCGAAGATCACCAGAACCCTCCCGCGCTACGCGCTTGTCTACTACCCGAATGAGATCGCCGGGCTGGCCAAGTTCTACTACGAAGCCGGCCTGCCCGGCGCGGGCGGAGGCTTCTACGGCAACCAGTACTACCCCAACGAGCCCTGAGCGCCCGCCCGTGAAGTGCCCGCCCACGCAGGTCCGCCCGCTGAAGAGGTGACGGATGGCCATCGAGACACACCCCGAGAAGGCACAGCATCCCGGCGGCGGGGAGCCGGCCGGACCGCGGCGCGCCCGGCCCTGGTGGCTGCGCCCGGCCATCCACACGGCGTTCATCGGGGCCGTGGCCGGTTACCTGCTGGGTCACTGGCTGGGCAACGTGATCGCCTCCGGCTACCAGCAGGTGACCGAGGGCGACCTTAACGACCTGGCTATCGTTCTCGGCTACGCATTCGCCACGGTCGGCTGGCTGGCCGGGCTCGGCGTGTTCAACGACGTGCTGGTGCGGATGACCGGGCGTGAGGTACTTCCCAGCGAGGAGGATGCGGCGCCCACGGGNCTGGCCAGGTACTTCCGGTACTCGCTCGACCACAAGGTGGTCGGGGTGCAGTACCTGGTCGGCATGATCATCTACTTCTGCACCGCCGGCCTCTTCGCGATGGCGATCCGCGCCGAGCTGTTGTCGCCGACGTACCACCTGTTCAACGCCGGCACCTACATCGAGCTGGTGGGCGAGCACGGCACGATGATGATGATGCTGATGACCTCGGTCATCCTGGGGCCGTTCGGCAACTACTTCGTGCCGATCATGATCGGGTCCAAGCGGGTCGCGTTCCCCCGGATCGAGGCGCTGTCGTTCTGGCTCACCCCGTGCGCGTTCGTCATCCTGCTGTCCGGGCTGCTGATGGGCGGGTTCCCGTTCGGCTGGACCGGGTACGCGCCGCTGTCCATCCAGGCCACCGAGGGCGCCGACTCGTACGCGGTCGCGTTCGGCCTGATGGGCATCTCGATCATCCTGGCCGGGTTCAACATCATCACCACCGTCATCTGCTGCCGGGCGCCTGGCATGCGCTGGAGCCGGCTGCCCATGTTCGTGTGGTCGATGGTCGCGACCTCGTTCCTCATGGTGCTGGCCGCACCGGTGCTGGTTGGCGGCATGTACATGATGATCACCGACCGGACCGCGCAGACCGCGTTCTTCGTCCCTGACCTGGGCGGCAGCAGCTACCTGTACGAGAACCTGTTCTGGTTCTTNGGCCACCCCGAGGTGTACATCCTGGCGCTGCCCGGCTTCGGCATCGTGTCGGAGATCATCCCCGTGTTCACGAGGAAGCCGCTGTTCGGCTACAAGACCGCGGCCGCGGGAATAATCGGGGTGACGCTGCTGAGCTTCTTTGTGTGGCAGCATCATCTCTTCGACTCCGGCATCAACCCGGACATGCGCCCGGTGTTTATGCTCACCACCGAGCTGATCTCAATCCCGACCGGGTTCATTTATCTCGTGGCGCTGGGCACGTTCTGGAAGGCCAAGTTCAAGTTCACGGTGCCGATGCTGTTCGCGCTGGGCATGTACTTCAACTTCCTCATCGGCGGGATCTCCGGGGTGTTCCTGTCCGACGTCCCGGCGGACACCACCGAGCACGGCAGCTTCTTCGTAATGGCGCACTTCCATTACACGATCATGGGCGGGCTGATCTTCGCGTTCATGGCCGGCTGCTACTACTGGCTGCCGAAGATGATGGGCATCAGGCTCAACCAGACGCTGGGCAAGTGGCATTTCTGGACCATGTTCATCTTCTTCAACTCCACGTTCCTGCCGCTGTTCGCGGTCGGCATGGCCGGCCAGCCGCGGCGGGTGTTCGAGTACGCGCGGAACCTGGAGACCCTCAACGACTGGGTGTCGATCTCCGCGTTCTGCCTGGGCGGCTCGATCCTGATCTTCGTGATCAACTTTGTCTGGTCCACCGTGTTCGCCCGGGAGCGGGAAGTGGGGAACCCGTGGCGCTCCCGCGGCCTGGAATGGCAGATCCCCTCACCACCCCCGCCGGGTAATTTCGCCCGCGTCCCGGTGGTGTTGTCAGGGCCGTATCTGTACGGCTTCAAGGACGCGCCACCGGTCGCGGACTTGAACCCGCCGGTCGGCGTGGTCAGCGCCGCGTACGCACCGGCGCCGGCTGCGGAAGCCGAGGCATAGCCATGGCCGAGATCACTGCGCCGCCGCCCGATGGCCTGACCCGGCAGGCGGAGGAGGCAGGTTTCTACCACGAGACCGCGCTGAACGCGTCGTGGACCGGTGCCCGGCTGGCCGTGGGCGGCCTGTCGTTCGGGTTCGGCGCGTTCGTGTTCGCCTACTTCTACCTTCGGTCACTCAACTCGCACGGTTTGTGGCACCCTGCGGGCTTCAAGGGCCCGCAGCCGTGGGCGGGCGCCGTTGTCATGGGGCTGATCGTGGTCAGCGCCGGCATCCAGTTCGTGGCGCTGCAGCGGATCAAGGCCGGGCACAAGGGTGCCTGGCAGGGCGGGGCCGCGGTGGCGCTGGTGCTCGGTCTGGGTGCGATCGGCGTTCAGGTCTGGGAACTGCTGAACCTGCCCTTCTTCCCGGGCAGCGCGGGGTTCGCCAGCGTCTTCGTGGGAACCACACCGGTCTTCCTCGTGGTCGTATTTGGCGCGATGGTCTGGCTGGAGATCCTTCTCGCCCGAGCGGCCAGGATCACGTCGATCTCGTTCGTCGAGCAGCCGCCTACCTACGCCGAAGCGTTCTCCGTGCAGCGCTTCGAGGCCTCGCTGAGCGCGTTCACCGTGGTCTGGAATTATCTCGCGGTGATCGCGATCCTGTTCTGGGCGCTGTTTTACCTGGTGGCCTGACCGAAGGAGGGCGTGGTCAGCCGAACGCGTAGCCAGGTGCTGACCAGCAAGCCGATTCGCAGGAGGAGGCTGGAGTGCCTGGAGTAATTGCTGCGGTGACGGGATCTGACTGGAACGCTGCCGGATCCCTCATGACTTTCTACTTCCCCGTCGGGCTCTTCGTGATCGTCGCCGGAACCTTGTACCTGCTCCTCAGCAGGCCTCACCAGAGGGTTCCTGCCTACCGCGGCCCAGCAGCCGGGCACGCCGGGACCGACGACGCAGCAGCTGAAACAGCGGCCGCGGCTGGCCAGGACGTGAGGGGTGATGGGCGTGGCGTCGGATTGCGGCCCGAGGCCGGCCCGGCCGGGGAGAGCACGGAGGACGGCGAGTGACACATCCCCTCGAAACCGATTATTCCGGCGCTACGAGCCCGGTGGTGAGAGCCTGGCCTGCTGAATGGTCGGTTCGAACAGTTCGATCGGGTTGCCGGAGGGGTCCTCGAGCAGGATCTGCTTGCCGCCAACGCCGGAGACGATGTCGTTGCGGAAATGCGCGCCGTGCTCGCGGAGCGTCCGGACCACGTCCTCCAGGTTGGTGACCTCGAGGCTGAACCTGTTCCAGCCTCCCGGTGCGGGCAGCGTGCCGTCCGGCATCGCCTGGCCGCCCCCGGGACCGCCGCTAGGTGCACTGAGCGCGAGCCGCAGATCGCCGCGCGACAGCATGGCGAAGCTGGGGGCCGGGTGCATGTCCTCGCGGAAGCCCAGGTGGCGGCAGTAGAAGTCGATCGCCTCGCCGACATCGCTCACGATGTAGCGGGGCGCAAGCGCCCAGCCAGGGTAACGAGGGCGCTCCGCCCGCCTGGCTTGTCTTCGAGCCTGCGGTCAACGAAGCGATACGCGATCTGCACGTCGGCCAGCAGATCATCGTGCTCACCTGGCTCGACCAGGCTCGCCGGAACGAACTCCGCACCAATCCGCGAGGCGACCCCGACAGGCCGCTGCTGGGCGTGTTCAGCACCCGATCACCGAACCGGCCAAACCCGATCGGCCTGCACCGCGTCCAGATCCTTGCCATTGCGGGCCTGCGCATTCTCGTAAGTGACCTCGAAGTCCTCGACGGAACGCCGATCCTCGACGTGAAGCCAGTCCTGGACCCGGCCGCAGAGCGATAGGCCCAGGTCGGCCACGTGGGCCGGTCCCAGCAGGCCGCCCGAACAGCCGAACACCCGGCCGAGCCCCCAACGACGCGGATGGCAGGGATCCCTAACGAATAACGCGATAGTCGACGAGCAGATAGCCAGTCGGTGAGATCTCGCTTCGGATCGCTTCGAGCTGAATCGATGGCAAGCCGTCGAGGAGTCGTCGTCCGCGGCCGGCGATCCTCGGCGCTATCACGAGCCTGAGTTCGTCGACAACGTCGGCCGCGAGCAGCGCCTGCGCGACCGAGATGCTTGCGTGGACGCCGACATCGCCTCCGTGCTGCTGCTTGAGATCCCGAACGAATTCGACCAGCCCGCCGTCGGGCACCGTCGCATTGGCCCAATCTCGGTCGAGGGGCGTCGATGTCGCGACATACTTCGTGACCCCGTTGATGAATGTCGCGAATGGCTGGATCTGGCTGCTCGGCCAGAACTGGGCCCACTCGGCGTAGCTACGGCGGCCGAGAATGACTGCGTCCTGTGTCGCGATCACGGCGGCAAGGTTGGCGTCCATCGCATCGTCCCAGTCGGCGAAGAAACTATCTGGGTCCTCGGCAACCCCGTCGAGGGACAACAGCTCGTACACGACGATCTTTCGCACGCCCTGCACCTCCGATTTGATCTCGATGCGACTAGTTGACTGATCAGGCCGCCAAAACTCATCGCTGCGACACCAGCCAAGGTCAGGCGCGCGCGGTAGCTACCGTACGGCCGCGTGCTGTCAGCGGGAATCGCTCGAGCCCCGCGCGTACCTCATCGGCTGGCTCCACAGCGCCGAACAGCTCGGTTCCGGGCTCGAACCGGGCACCCTCGGCCAGCGGGCCGGCCAGGGCGGGGTCGAAGCCGAGCGCGTCCACGAGCACGGCGACGTCCTCGAGATCGGCGTTGTTGTCGCCGGCGATGGCGATGGCCACGCGCTCCGCCGAGCCTGCCGGGCGGGCCCGGTCCGCCAGGTCGTGATACCCGAGATGGTTGAAGGCCTTGACCACTCGGGAGCCGGGCAGAAACGCCTGGACAATCTGGCTCGACGAGGTGCGCGGGTCGGTGAGATCGTCTCGGATTCCGTCGGTCTCCCACCAGTAGTTCATGGCATCGATGACCAGCTTCCCGCGCAGCGCCCCGGCGGGGATGGTGCGGTATTTGCCCAGCGGCAGGGCCAGGATCACCGCATCGGCTTCTTCGGCCGCGTCGTTCGCTGTGGTCGCGACCGCGCCGGGCGCGAGGATCTCTATGATCAGGCGGATCGCATCCGGGGCACCTGAGCCGGCGATCAGCACGCGGTATCCGGCGGCCACAGCGAGCCTGGCCAGGACCGTTCCAACCTTGCCAGCCCCCAGAATGCCGATCGTGCGGATCATCGGCCTCACCCGGCCACAAGCTCGCGCACCATCGGCACGACCTTTGTCCCGTACAGCTCGACCGCGCGGAGCCGGGCACTGACGGGCTGCGAGCCCGAGGTGTAGATGAGATCGAAACGACCCACGCCGAGGTCGGTCACCGCGGCCGCGATCCGGCGGGCGACGGTCTCTGGCGAGCCGATGTACAGCGAACCGTGCTCCACGTCGGCGTCGAAGTCCGCGCGCCGGACCGGCGGCCAGCCGCGCAACGCGCCGATGCGGTCACGGATGATCCGGTAACGCGGCCAGAACAGCTCTCTGGCCTCCTCGTCGGTGTCGGCAATGAAGCCAGGCGAATGCATCCCGACCGGATGCGCGGTCGTTCCGAACTGCTCGGCCGCACGCTTGTACAGCTCGACGTACGGCCGGAACCGGTGCGCCGGGCCACCGATGATCGCGAGCATGAGCGGCAGACCGTACCGGGCGGTCCGGATCACCGACTGCGGTGAGCCGCCCACTCCGACCCAGGTATCAAGCCTGCCCGACTCGGTCTTCGGGAAGACGTCCGCCTGCTCGAGCGGCGCTCGCACGGTTCCTTGCCAGGTGACCGGCTTCTCGTCGAGCAACTGCACGAAGAGCTCGAGTTTTTCCTCGAACAGCTTGTCGTAGTCCTTGAGGTCGTAACCGAACAGCGGGAACGACTCGGTGAACGAGCCGCGCCCCAGGATCACCTGGGCCCGGCCCTGCGAGAGCGCGTCGACGGTCGCGAACCGCTGGAACACCCGGACCGGGTCGTCTGAGCTCAGCACGGTCACACCGGAGGCGAGGCGGATGCGCGAGGTCCGGGTGGCGACGCCGGCCAGGACCGTCTCTGGCGCGGATATCGAGAACTCGGGGCGGTGGTGCTCGCCGACTGCGATGACATCGACGCCCAGCTCATCGGCCAGCACCGCCTCCTCGACGACTTGCCGAATCGCCGCGCCGTACGACAACAGCGATCCCGAGTCGTCCTCGGGCACGTCGCCGAAGGTGTCAAGACCGAATATCAGGTCGTTCATCGGGCTTACCTCCAGTTATTGACGTGTCAATTATGGCTCGATATGATTGACGTGTCAACTACAGGAGGTCTCGGATGGCGAACGACGCGCGGCGTCCCTCGGGGCGGCTCCTCCCGCAGACCGGTGAACTGCAGGTCTGGCGGGAATTCATCGAGGCCTTCGAGGAGCTGCGGTCCGAGGTCGCCTCGCGGCTACTGGCCGAGACAGCACTGTCGGCCGGGGACTACGTGATACTGCTCGCTCTCAGCGAGGCGGCCGGCGAGCGGCTGCGGTCGTCTCAGCTCGCCGAGGCTGTGGCCTGGGAACGCAGCCGCCTGTCCCACCACCTTGGGCGTATGGAGCGACGGGGTCTCATCCGTCGCGAGGAGTGCCTGGCCGACAGCCGGGGCGCTGAGGTCGTGCTGACAACTGACGGTGCTGCCGCTTTCCATCACGCNACCGTCCCCCATCTGCGCGCCGTCCGGGAACTCTTCGTCGACGCGTTCGCNCCCGATCAGCTCGACGCCATCGCGTCCATCGCGTCAACGCTGCGCGCNCACCTGCGCTCCATCAACTAGGCAGGACCACNCTCCAGGCGGCTGNTGCTGCGCCGCGGCCGCATCGTCGCCAGCCAGCATCGCTACTGTTGCCGCGGTGTCGTCAGGCGTCAGCGGCCGTGGCCGGCAGCGCCCAGGGCGAAGGCTAGGAGGGACGAGGCTGTGTAGTCGTCGGCGGGCTCGACGGACGGCCAGCTGACCACGTTGTCCTCGTAGCCGGCGGCGGCGTTGTTGAACGGCTTGTAGTGGCCGGAGCTGCAGGCCTTCATGCCGCTGACGGTGCCGAGGCCGACGAAGTTGGCCGGGCTGCTCGGGCCGTCCGTGGTGGCGCCGAGCTGGATGTCGCCCTTCCCGTTCAGCGAGCCGGCCAGGTTCGCGATCTCGCTCTGCATGCAGTGCGGGAACGTGTCGCCGGCTCCGACGACGAACGAGCTGCCCCACGCGTTCGCGCCGAGCGCGAAGTTCAGCTGCTGCTGCGCGAACGCCTGGTAGGCGTCCGAGCCGCCGTACCGCTGGTACAGCGCGTCGGTGATGTACAGGCCGAAGGCGTGCGGCGTGGCGTCGCTATTGCCCAGGTCGGTGCCGAGCTGGAACGGGTCGCCCTTGGCCCATTCCTCGCCGACCTGGAGCTGCGCGGCGAGGTCATTCAGGAGCGTGTCTGGCGAGAAGACCGGCGGGAACGGCGCATGGCGCATGGCCTGGAGCAGCTCGGCCTCGGCGATCGCGCCGTTGTCGTACAGGTTGAGCGTGTCGCCGCCCATCGGGTGGCCCTGCGCGATGTACTGGTTCGCCCAGTAGGCCGCGACCTGCAGGTCGTTATGCAGCTGCCAGGCCGGAACGTGGAGCGCCTCGTCGGCCAGTGCGATCTCCGCGGCGCCCCAGAGCATGTCGCTCTTCCACTCGGTGCCCGGGTAGTAGTCGTTCGGGAACGTGGTGACGAGCTGGCCGACGTCGGTGGTCTTGGCCATCGCGTAGATCCCGCGCGCCAGCGACAGCAGGTGCTCGGCGCTGGCCCGGCTGGTCCGCGCCGAAAGCTGGGCGCCGAGCGCGAAGTCCGCGGCGAACCGCCCGGCGAAGTCCGGGTCGATCGGCTTGCCCGGCGCAGCGGCCTCGAACACCGGCCGGTACTTGACGAAGTAGGCGGTAGGGCCGGGGTTGCCGCCGGGCTTGACGTCCATGTGGTCCTCTGCCTGCGGCAGGAACCAGAAGTTGTAGTCGCCCTGGATCGTGTTGCTGGCGTTGCCGTTCCCGATGCCGACCTGGATGTACAGCACCTTCTTGGCGGGGTTCCACAGCTTCTGCAGCCAGCTGAGGCCGAAGTCCGCCTCCGGCTGCAGCGTGCGGTACTCGCCGGGGAAGTCCCGCGCCGCGATCAGCATCAGCCCATCGGTGTAGCTGGCCGTGTAGCCAAACTTCTCGTAGCCCCCGCCGGCGTCGAACCAGCCCCCGGACACGTTGACCGGACCGGCGATCTTGGTCAGCTTGCCGAGCAGGTTGTCGTTGTCGTCGTAGCGCGGGTCCTTGTAGACGTAGGCGCGGCGGTCGGTAAGGTTGGCCGGCTTGCGGTCCAGGACCGACGACACGACGTCACCCCCGTCCCGCTCCGAGGTGTAGTAGCGCACGGCGTTGAGCACGAGCTGGTGATACAGCGCCGCCGACGAGGCGATCCGGAACGACGGGGACTGCGCACGGGCCGATCCCAGGAGCTCGATGCGGTAGCTGCCCAGGTGACACAGCCCGGAGAAGTTCAGCTGGTAGACCGCGTGGTAGTTCTTGTTCCACCGCCCGACGTCGTCGGTGGACCGGCCCCGGTACACGACGCCGTGGCTGCCGATCACCGCGAACCTGACGCTGCCCACCGGTCTGGGCAGCATGGCGAAGGCCACCTTCGAGCTCTTCGGTGTGTAGCCGACCTGGTTGACCCGGACGGCCGGCGCGGCGAGCTTGGTCGCGGCCGCCGCTCCCGCCGCGGGCACCGCGGTCGCCAGGGCCGCCGTCATGGCCAGCGCCGCCGCCGTGGCCAGCCATCGCGATCTTGCGTACCTCATAGCCGACCTCCCGCGTGGGGCGGTATCCACATTATTTAGGAAAGTTACCAAACAATATGGGAGTGCGCCATGTCGTACGGATAAGACCCCACGCGGCCTCGTGCGGACCCCACGGCGCCGTGCTCCGAGCGGCCAGGCGGACCCCACGGCGCCGTACTCCAAACGGCCAGGCGGACCCCACGGCGCCGTGCTCCGAGCGGCCAGACCGGGTTATTGACCGGCCGGTCCGGCTAGCTCGCCGAGTTCAGCCGCGAGCGAGTCCGGGGCGCGCATCCGCCATGCGTCGGTGACCAACTCGGTAAGGCGGGCGACGCCGACCGCTTCCAGCCGGAGCATCACCAGCGGCCAGCCGTCGTAGCCGGGTGCCGTGAAGAACAGGTCCGGCTCGCCCAGCAGCAGGGCCTGCTTCTCCGCCTCGTCGCCCACGTACAGCACCGCGATGTCGGTGCGGATCACCCGCGGCTTGCCCGGCAGGCGTTCGGGATAGGACCAGACGAAACCCCTGCCGCCCACCTGGAAGTCGAAGCCATCACAGTCGATCTCGACCACGTGCGGCAGGCCGAGCGCGAGGCGGCGCACGTCGTCTTCGTCAGCCATCCGCTCCCCCGCCGGATCGGTCCAGATGCATGCCGGACATGCTAGGCGCCAGCACCGACAGCCGGGCGGGGCCCTAGCCGCCCGTAATGGCCGCCCGCAAGTCGTGGTTGCGGGAAGCTATCAGCCGGGAATATCCCATCTTGGGCAGGCAGAGAACCGCGAGGAGGCGTTCCATGACACAGCCGTTGCGGCCCGACCCGGCCGACTTTCTCGGCCGCCTAGGCCGGCACTGGGGCTGGGCGCTGGCGTTCGGGATCATCACGGTGATCGCGGGCGTCGTAGCGCTGGCCTGGCCTGGGCCGACGCTGCTAGTGATCGCGATCCTGTTCGGCATCGAGCTGGTCTGGCTCGGCGTCTTCAGGTTCGTGGCGGCGTTCGGGCACGACGTGAACGCGGGCACCCGGATCCTCTATGCGCTGCTCGGCGTGCTGTCACTGATCATCGGCCTCTACGCGCTGCGGCACGTTTTCATCACGCTGCTGGCGCTGGCGCTGCTGCTGGGCATCTTCTGGACCGTCAACGGCGCCGTGGAGCTGTTCACGGCGCTGTCCCGCTCGGAGGTGCCGCACCGTGCCTGGCTGATCTTCATGGGCATCCTCAGCATCATCGCGGGCATCATCCTGCTGGCGTATCCGGGGATATCGCTGCTGGTCCTGTACGTCATCGTGGGCGTCTGGCTGCTCGTGTTCGGGTTCATGGAGATCAGCATCGCCTGGCAGATGCGCTCGGCCAGCCACCGGACGAGCGGGCGTGAGGCGCACGCGACCTGACTCAGGCGTCGCGGGTCATCATCCGCCAAGCCCCGATCACCGACCAGACGACGATCCAGCCGACGATCACCGAGATCATCGCCCAGGTCGGCATCAACGGTATGTCGAGCGCGCCCCGGCCGCCGAACAACAGCCCGCCGGGGCCGGGACCGCCGCCGGTGGCGGGCGCGAGCGCGGCGGGGCGAAGCTGGTCCATCGCGATGCCGACGTCGAGCCGCTGGCCGTTGAGGAAATACGGGATCTGCACGCGGGCCAGGACCGGGGTCACGATGATCTCAAGCCCGATCAGCAGGATGGTCGACAGCGTGCGCTGTCCGGTAAGCGAGCCCAGCCCCAGCCCGACCAGGAACCCGATCGCGACCTCCAGCTCGAGCCACAGCCCGATCTTGAACATCTCGTTGGCCGCCGGGTTGAGCTGAGCGTCCTCGGCCGCCGTGTAGCTGGTGAACTCGCCCTTGATGTCCTGGGCCGCCGTGGGGCGCCCGGGGCCAGAGCCGGGGACGGGACTGGGCGCGAACGCCTGTGCCGCCTGCTGCGGATGCGCCGTGACCCAGGTCTGCAGCTGCGCCTGGTCAAGCTGGGCCGGGACCGAGACGCCGGTGCCCACGCTGACCGTCGACGGCTGCGGCACACCCTCGTAGGCCGTCACCAGGCAGACCATGCTGAACGCGATGGCAACCGCCGGGATCAGGATCGCCAGGCCAGCCGGGATCCGGGCGAGGTACAGCGCCAGCCGTGACCGGCCGGTGATCACCAGGTAGCGGAACACGCCGTCGTTCAGGTCCGTGGTCCCGGCAGCGGCGCCGACCACAGCGGCGATGATGAACCCGAACTCCGCCGTCAGGTTGACGATGGCATCGAACGTGTCGGGGTCCCCGGCCGGCCCGTAGTGGGCCGGGTCGAACAGGTGGAACGCCAGCCGCAAGCCCAGGATCAGGACAGCGGGCCCGATCGTCATCACGGCGACCGTGATCATCAGGCCGCGGCGCTTGCGCAGTTCCAGATGCTTGGTCGCGATGAGCGGCCAGGTCGGCATCGAGGCCCCGAGGCGCCGTGTGATCGGCGTCCGGTCGAGCGGCACCGGGGATCGTTCTTCGGACAGCAGCGGCTCGGCCGCCGGTGCGGGGCTGGTCACGGTTACTCTCCCAGTCGGGTCGTTACGGACAGGAACCAGTCCTCCAGCGAGGCCCGGATCTCCTGGAGGCCGTACACGGATATCCCCGCGCCGACCAGCCGCCGGTTGATGTCGGCGACCAGCTCGCGCGAGGCCGCGGCGGGCAGGGCGACCGTCAGCCCGGCGTCGGTCAGCGACGTCCCGGCGGCGATCCCGGCCTCGTCGATGAGCCGCGCGGCCCGGGCCGGGTCGGCGCAGTCCACCTGCACCGATGCCGCGCCAGCGGTACGGATGAGCTCGTCGATCGGGCCCTGGCGGATCACCCGGCCGCGGTCCACGATCGCGACCGCGTCGCAGGTGCGCTCGACCTCGTCCAGCAGGTGCGACGACAGCATCACGGTCCGGCCCTCGGCTGCCAGGCTCACGATCATTTCTCGCATCTGGTGCATGCCGGCCGGGTCGAGCCCGTTCATCGGCTCGTCCAGGATCAGCAGCTTCGGGTCGCCGAGCAGGCAGGAGGCCACTCCGAGCCGCTGGCGCATGCCCATCGAGTACGAGGCGACCTTGTGGTCGGCGCGTTCGGTGAGCCCGACCCGCTCCAGCGACGGGGCGATCCGCTTGGCTGCGTCGCCGCCACGCGCCGCGGCCAGCAGGCGCAGGTTGTCGCGCCCGGTCAGGTGCGGATGGAACCGGGGCTCGTCCACGATCGCGCCGACCCCGGCCAGCGCCTTGCTCCGCTCGGCCGGGACGGGTATCCCGAGCAGCGACGTCGTGCCGCCGTTCGCGCGGGTCAGCCCGAGCAGGGTGCGGATCAGCGTGGTCTTGCCCGCGCCGTTCGGCCCGAGGTAGCCGAATGCGCTGCCGCGCGGGACGCGCAGCTCCACGCCGTTGACCGCGACGTTGCTGCCGAATCGCTTGGTCAGGCCGTGGGTCTCCACTGCCCAGCCCCCGGCCGGGCGCTCGAACGAGACGGCGGCGTGGCGGGCCGGGGACGGTGCGGTGCTCGCCTCTCCGGCCGGCCCCACGCCGGGCGGCACCGCCGTGCTTACCGGCCCAGCCGGACCGGACAGCCCAGGCGGACTGGGCAGCACGGGCTGACTGGACAGCACGGGGGGCGGGGCCGACGGCTGCGGTTGCCCCCGGCCCCATTCATCGTCGTGCTGCGCGGTTGGCCTGCCGCGGCGCATGCGCGTCACGCCGAAGCCGAGCCCGCCGAGCACGATCAGCGCGAGTAGGATTATCCCGAAGTGAACGCCCCCGCCCCCTTGCGGGACGTTCTTGCTTGCCGCCCAAGTAGCCGGGCCGAGCACATGATTTGCGTTCATGGCTGGTAATCGTGGTCGCCTGGTGGCCCGGTGTCATCGTGCGCGAGGATCGGTTATTCGTCATTCCCGGGTATGACCGCGCCGCGCGGGCGCTCACCTCGTGGTAACGAGGCCCAGCTCGTAGGCGAGGATCACCAGCTGGGTGCGGTCGCGCGCCCCGAGCTTGGTGAGGATCCGGCTGACGTGCGTCTTGGCCGTGGGCAGGCTGACGTGCAGCGTCTCGGCGAGCTCGGCGTTCGACAGCCCGTGGGCGACCAGCGACAGCACCTCCTGCTCGCGCTCGGTGAGCTCCTCCAGGCGCCGGTCGGCCTTGGACGGCGCCCGGGCGCGGCCGGTGAAGTGGGCGATGAGCCGGCGCGTCACACTCGGCGCCAGGAGCGCGTCGCCCGCGGCGATGGTGCGGATCGCGCTGAGCAGCTCGTCCAGCGGGCGGCTCTTCAGCGCGAAACCGCTGGCGCCGGCGAGCAGCGCCTCGAAGACGTATTCGTCCAGGTCGAACGTGGTGAGGATGAGCACACGGGGCGCTGCGTCCCGGGCGGCGGTGATCTGCCTGGTCGCCTCGATCCCGTCCATGACGGGCATGCGGACGTCCATGACCACGACGTCCGGCGAGAGCTCGGCCACGAGCTCGACCGCCCGCCGGCCGTTGCCTGCCCGGCCGACGACGGCCAGGTCGTCCTCGGCGTCGATCAGCGACGAGAACGCGGTGCGGAGCAGCTCCTGGTCGTCGACGACCAGGACGGTGATGGTCACGCCGCGCCTTCGAGCGGGATTTCGGCGAGCACGTGGAAGCCCCGGCCGGGGAGTGGCTCCGCGACGAGCCAGCCGCCGAACGCGCCGGTCCGCTCGCGCATGCCGACGATCCCGTGCCCCAGGTCCGGGCCGGCCGCGGCGTCCGGCGATCCCACGTCGCCCGGCAGGCGCGCTGGCCCTCCGTCGTCGGTGACCTCGATGCGCACCGCCTGGTCCGAGACGGCGAGGTCGACCGTGGCGCGGGCTCCCGGCGCATGCTTCACGACGTTGGTCAGCGCCTCCTGCACGACCCGGTAGATCGAGAGCTCGAGCGCCGGGGAGAGCTGGCGGTCGGCATCCGAGGTGCGCAGCTCAACCGGGGTGCCCGACGCCTGCACGGTGTGCACGAGCTCCTTGATGTCGACCAGCCGGGGCGCCGGCGTCAGCGAGGCCGGGCCGATCCGCTCGTCGCGCAGCAGAGCGAGCACCACCCGCAGCTCGTCCTGGGCGGTCCGTCCGATCGTCTCGATCGAGTCCAGCGCGATGGCGGCCTGCTCCGGGCGCTTCGCCATCAGGCGGCGGCCCACGCCGGCCTGAACGGTGATCACGGCAAGTGTGTGGGCGACCACGTCGTGCAGTTCGCGCGCGATGCGCACCCGTTCCTCGCGGACCTCCTGACGGCCACGCTCGGCCTCGGCCGCGTGCTCCCGCTCCGCCTGCTCGGCGAGGCCGGCCAGGTAGCGCCGGCGCGTCGCGACGGCGTCACCGACGAACCAGCCCGCCGCCAGGGGCGCGAAGCCCAGCACGCTGTCTGACGGGAGCGATCCTCCCCTGCCCGCGAGCGCGTGGTATCCGAGCGCCACGCCCAGCCCGGCCGCGGTGGCCAGGGCGGCGTAGATCGACGCCTTCCTGGGCAGGCTGGACGCTACAAGGTAGGAGGCCAGGCCGAGCAGGATGACGACGGCGAGCGAGGCCGCGCCCGAGGCAACGGCCAGCCCGGATATCACGGCCGCTACCCCGAGCACGGGCAGGGGCCAGCGACGCAGCACGATGAGCAGGCTGCACAGCAGGAAGACGAAAATCAGCCGCGGCGCTCGCGCGAATGGGTACGGCCCCGACATGACGGCCAGCACGGCCCATGCCGCACACGCGGTCAGCACCGAAGTGGCCAGCCAGCGCCACTCAGCGACCCGGGCAGGAGGCGGCGGCGGACGCTTGGTCGGAGAATCACCGGACACAATACCGACGGTAACCACAGCGTGCGCCGCTGCACATCGTTCTCGAGAATGACGCGTCACGGCCGGCTTAGTCCGCGGGGCTGGCGTGGCGCATGCGCTCCGCGAGTTCATCGCGGGAGTGGATGCCGAGTCTCTGATAGACGTGGCGGAGGTGGTACTCGACGGTCTTGGGGCTCAGGAACAGCGCGGCGGCGGTTTCCCGCGTGGTCTTGCCCCCGGCGAGCAGCAGCGCGATCTGCAGCTCCTGCGGCGTCAGCTCGTTGATGCCGCTGGCGTCCCGTGGCCGGCGCGTTTCCCCGGTGGCGGCCAGCTCGGCGCGGGCCCGGTCGGCCCACGGCCGGGCGTCGAGGTCGTCGAACGTGTCGACCGCCGCGCGAAGCTGCTCGCGGGCGAGCACTCTGCTCCGGGACCGGCGCAGCCGTTCTCCGTAGGCCAGCCGAGTGCGGGCGGCCTCGAACGCGTCGGGCGTCTGCTCATGCAGGCCGATCGCGCGCTCGAAGTCCGTGGTGAAGCCGGAGTCATCGGCCAGCATCCCCCTGCAGCGCAGCGCCCGGGCAACGGACCATGGCTGCCCCTTCGCGTCGGCCGCGGCCATGAACTGGGCCGCGGCGCGCCGCGCGTCGTCGTGGCACCCGAGCTTCAGGTAGCCGTCGACGAGCTCGGCGGCGGGTGAGAGGTCGGGATCGGTGATCGCGAGGTCGGCCAGCAGGTGCTGCTGGTCCTCCAGGTGCGCCACGGCGCGGGCCGCGTCGCCGAGACCGAGTTCGAGCTCGCCAAGCGCAGCCGTCGCCCATACCTCAAACAGCCGAGTTCCCAGGCCGCCGCTGAGAGTGAGCGCCTCGTCGGCACAGGCCCGGCACTCTGTATCCCGCCCTCGGCGCGCCTGCAGCCAGGCCAGGCCGGCCAGCCCGAATGCGAGCTGGGTCTGCTGCCCGCTCTCCCTGGCCAGGCCGATTGCCTCCTGGTAGGTGGCCTCGGCGACCGCCCAGCGGTCGGTCGTTGCCCGGTCGCGCGCGATCAGGTTGAGAGCGAACGGGAGTACGCCGACCGCAGCATGGGCACGAGCGGTCTGCAGCGAGTACTCCAGCAGGGAGCGGCCGGTGTCGGTCTCGCGGAGGAACAGGGGCGCGAACGCGAGCCAGGGCAGCAGGCGGAGGTCGTCTCGCACCTCGGCCGATTTCTCGGCGAGCGTGACCGCCTCGTGCAGCGCTTCGGCACCGGCTGCCGCGTGGC
>JGI12635J15846_10000804_pt1 | contig 27218 bp, 17 predicted proteins | sample BlaSpr_A8_OM2_M2_FD_15846 | JGI IMG/M metagenome (IMG submission 15846) | reverse complement strand
CGGATATTGCCGGGCCAAGGATAGGACTGGCACAGCTTGAGCGTATTTTTGTCGATCTTGCTGACTTGCTTTCCCGCCTTCTCCGTGTAGCGCTTCACGAAGTACGCGACGAGCATTGCAATGTCTTCCTTCCGGTCCCGAAGCGGCGGCACCGGGACCGGGAAAACATTCAGCCGGTAGAAGAGGTCCGCGCGAAATGTCCCGGAAGCAACTGCTGCCGCCAAGTCGCGGTTGGTGGCGGCAATCACCCGAACATCGGTTGCAAGCACACGATTGCCTCCTACTCGTTCAAATTGGCGCTCCTGCAGGACACGCAACAATGCCGTCTGCGTTTCGTGGGGCAGCTCGCCGATTTCATCGAGAAAAATTGTGCCGGAGTGCGCCAACTCAAAACGACCTTGGCGACGTTGCAGGGCCCCGGTGAACGCGCCTTTCTCATGGCCGAACAATTCTGAGGCGATAAGCGAAGCGGGAATCGAAGCGCAATTCACGGTGATAAAAGGCTGGCTGGCACGCTGCGAACGCTTGTGTACCGCGCGCGCAATCAGCTCCTTCCCGGTGCCTGTTTCGCCGGTAATCAGGACCGTGGAGTCGGTGGGAGCGACTTTTACTACGCTGGAGAGGACGGTTTTCAAGGCCGGCGAAGAACCTACGATCTCCTCGAGCATGAAAACCTGATCGATCTGCTCTCGCAGCGCGAAGTTCTCTTGCCGCGTTCTGTCCTCAGCCTGTTTGCGATCCTCGATATCGATTCCGGCCGCGTACCAGCGAATGGCGCGCCCCTGCTCATCACGCAGAGGGTTATAACGGATGTAAAACCAGCGATACTGTCCATCATGGCGGCGTGCTCGTTGTTCATTCGCAAACGGAATGCCGCGCAAGAGTGCTTTTCGGCGTTCCGCTCGAACCCTTTCCACATCATCTGGATGGAAGACCCGCGCGCGAAAGTTATTCGCCTTCAGGTCTTCCAGCGAAAGGCCCGTATATTCCAGCGTGAACTTATTTCCATATAGAGCGTCTCCATCTGGGCTCAAAAAGACGACAAGTTGGGCGATGGTATCGACGATCTGCCGAAGCTCCTGTTCCTCTTGCCGCAACTTCTGTTCCGCTCGCTTTCGGTCGTCAATGTCAGTCAGCAACATGTACCACTTGGCGATGCGACCTTCGGTGTCTCGCGCGGGGAGGGCGCGAGATTGGAACCAGCGGTACGCACCATCGGCACGCCGCTGGCGGAACTCAAGAGCGTACGGTTGCCCTGTTTCGACCGAGTGCCTCCACGCGTCGATCACACGAGGAAGATCATCCGGGTGGACAGCTTCGTTCGTGGGCCAATTCTTCAACTCCTCAACCGTCTTGCCGAAATATTCCAAGACTTGACGGTTGAGGAGTTCCACCTCGCCGGTGGCACTCAAGGTACATACAAACCCAGGAATGGCGTCGACGACCAGACGAAAACACTCCTCACTCTCCTGCAGCGCCGCCTCGCTGGGCGGGGTTTGCGCGAGGGATGGGGATATTGAAAGCGCTTGTAGGTTGGCTATTGCTTTCGCGTCTGCCATAAACCGGCTGCTTATCAGTGAATGCCGTTAGTATCGCACAAACAGACGACCAGCATTTGCCGTGAGGAGGAATCGAATCTCTTGCGGCCTGAGGTGCGCCAGATCCTTCCGGCTATGTGGGCGGGCGCGAACCTGTAATAAGGATATCCACGAGACGTTTTGCGCTTTGCTGCCAATCAGGGCTGGTCGCCACGTGGGCCACGCCGACAAGAGCCCGAAGCAGATCCATAGGGTCAGTATCTTTGCGCATGTCGCCACTCTTGATCGCGCGCTTCACCAGGGCACCGAGCGCTTCATGAATCTGCTCGTGCGAGGCTGCGAACACTTTCTTGGGATCTCCAATCAGAGTATTCAGCACGGGGGCGATGATCTGCTTCGTCTCAATGGCATCAACGAACAGCAACAGCCACGCTCGCAAGGCTTCAATCGGCGGCATACTTTGAGCGAACTTCCGCTCTGCCGCGGCCAGCTTTTCCATCTCCGACCGATAAACCGCCTGTAGCAGTTCCTCACGCGTGGGGAAGTGGCGATACAAAGTCCCCGGCCCGACGCCAGCCTCGCTGGCGATGTCGTCCAGGCTGGTGTTTGCGCCGGATCGAGTGAAGGCCAGCTTGGCCACCTCCAAAATTCGCTCGCGATTCCGCTGCGCGTCGGCCCGCGGCTTTCGAGCGGCAGGTTGGGAACGTTTCATGGGCATCCTCAGAAAAAGCTTGCAACCGGAGGCAGTCTCCGGTAATCTAAGTATACGGAGACAGTCTCCATATTACATTAGCTGACCTGAAGGTGGGAGGAAAAAACAAAATGAGTAAAGAGACCAAGCTCGGCGGCCAATTCGAACTTCCCGGAACCTCCACTGGCGTTTACCGCATGGGCTACGGCGCCATGCAACTGGCCGGCCCCGGTGTTTGGGGCCCTCCACGCGACGTTGATGCTGCCATGGATGTGCTGCGAGCGGCTATCGCCGCCGGCGTGAACCACATTGATACCAGCGACTTTTACGGTCCCCATGTGACCAACCAGATCATCAAGAAAGCTCTTCATCCCTATTCGGACGACTTGGTGATCGTTACGAAATTAGGTGCCCGCCGCGGTGAAGACAAATCATGGAATCACGCACTTTCGCACATGGAATTGCTCGACGGCGTGCATGACAATCTTCGGAATCTCGGCCTCGACCAACTAGACGTCGTCAACCTCCGAGTGGGTGGAATCACGGCGCCATCGGAGGGATCGATCGAGGAACCGCTCAGTGCGCTGGCTGAATTGAAATGGCGGGGATTGATTCGTCACATCGGTCTCAGCAACATCACGCCACGGCAGTTGCAAGAGGCCCAGCGAATTACCGAGATCGTGTGCGTGCAAAACCTCTACAACGTGGCGCATCGCGATGACGATGCATTCATCGATGCTCTCGCGCAGCAGGGCATCGCTTATGTCCCGTTCTTCCCGTTGGGAGGATTCACGCCATTGCAGTCGTCCGTGCTCGATCGCGTGGCGGCATCCATGCAAACCACTCCGATGCAGGTCGCGCTGGCGTGGCTGCTGCAGCGTTCTCCTAACATTCTGCTGATCCCCGGCACGTCTTCGCTCAATCATCTTGGAGAAAATCTCGCTGCTGCGGCCCTGGAACTTCCTTTGCATGTCGTCGCCGAGCTCAACGCGATCGGCGAAAGCGTCCGGGTTGAGGCGCAACTGACGCGCTGATGTTCGATGGAGGCAGATGGCATTAGCGATCATGCCGACCGTAAGTACCAGCTCGAAGGGAACAAATGAAAAAGGAGCTTATGATGCACAAAAAAACTGTCGCCTTGGTCACCGGGGCTAATCAAGGAATCGGTCTTCAAATCGCGAAAGATCTCGTGGCACACGGCTTCACGGTGCTGGTGGGGTCGCGCATTCTCCGGCGCGGAGAGGCCGCGGCTAAGGAGGTTGGGTCGGACGCACGTGCGCTGCAGCTCGACGTGACGGATCAAGCTTCGATCACCGCCGCAGCGGAGCGCATCCGCAAGGAGTTTGGCCGCCTCGACGTGCTCGTCAACAATGCGGCTATCTCGAATACGAGCAAGCAGCCGGACATGTCCGTACAGGATTACGCGAAGTTGACCCGCCCGAGCAACGTCTCCCTCCATGAAGTGCGCGCGATCTGGGACACCAACGTGTTCGGCGTCCTGGCCGTTACCCAGGCGCTGCTGCCGCTCTTGCGCGAAGCGCCGGCAGCCCGCATCGTCAACGTGTCGAGCGGCGTTGGCTCGCTGACCCGAAACTCCGATCCGGCCTACGCCTACCGCTCGATCTTCGGCCCCGGTTACGCTGCATCCAAAACGGCGCTCAACGCCATGACGCTTGCGATGGCGATCGAGCTGGAACCGACCGGGATCAAAGTCAACGCTGCCTGCCCCGGCTACACCAAGACGAACCTCAACAACTATTCAGGCACGCGGACTGTCGAGGAGGGCGCACGCGAGCCAGTGCGACTCGCGTTGCTCGGTCCAGATGGTCCGACGGGCACGTTCTCAAACGAGGACGGCCCGCTCCCGTGGTGACGTAGTCTCGAGCGCGTGAGCCGCCACGGAGCTGTGCTTCATCGTGACAATCAAGCTTGCAACCCTGGGCCCATGAAATATTGAAATCAAAAGGAGAAGAGGAAATGCGTATTTTCGTCACAGGTGCTACTGGCTTTATCGGTTCGGCTGTTGTTCGCGAGCTAATCAATGCACGGCACTCGGTGATCGGGCTGGCTCGCTCAGATGCAGGAGCCAAATCCCTTGTCGCCGCAGGTGCCGCAGTGCTTCGAGGAGACTTGCAGGATCTCGACAGTCTGCGCAGCGGTGCAACGAAATCAGATGGCGTGATTCACACCGCCTTTGTCCATGACTTCTCGAAATTCAAGGAGAACTGCGAGATCGACAAGCGTGCAATCCAGGCTCTCGGTTCCGCACTCGAAGGTTCCGACCGGCCGCTGCTCGTCACGTCCGGCCTTGCGCTCCTGGCGTCAGGCCGCGCCGCGACTGAGGAAGATGCTCCTGTTCCTACTTCCGCCTCGTATCCCCGCGCGTCGGAAGTGACCGCGATGTCGCTGCTGGCACGCGGGGTTCGCGCGTCGGTCATACGCCTCCCGCAGGTGCATGACCGAGTCAAACAAGGGCTGGTCACCTACCTGATCAATATAGCCCGCACGAAGGGTGTCTCGGCATATGTCGGAGACGGCCTCAACCGCTGGGCCGCGGTGCACGTGCTCGATGCTGGCCGCCTCTATCGGCTGGCGCTGGAGAAGGCAGACGTGGGGGCTAAGTATCACGCGGTAGCCGAAGAGGGCGTGCCGGTTAGAGATATCGCTGAGGCAATCGGACGAGGCCTGAAGCTGCCGACAATGTCCTTGTTTGCTGACCGAGCAGGCGAACACTTTGCTGCGCTTGGGTTATTCGCTGGGCTGGACTTGGTGGCGTCCAGCGCGCTTACGCAGAAGCAGTTGGATTGGCGGCCAACGCAAACCGGACTCCTGGACGATCTCGACCATGCCCGCGATTTCGAACCAGAAAATGCCAAGACCCAGGAGGGTCGCTATGCCGCGAGCAAATAGCCGAGTCGCTCTTGTAACCGGGGCGAACAAAGGTATAGGGTTCGAAATCGCCCGCGAACTTGGGAAAGCTGGTTATACGGTGATGCTCGGGGCGCGTAGCCCCGAGCTTGGCCGCAAAGCAGCAGCAAAACTTTCGAGCGAACGGATCGACGCGCGATTTGTTGAGCTCGACGTGGATCGCGAGGCAAGCGTGCAGGCTGCCGCTGCGAAAATAACCGAAGATTTTGACCATCTCGACATTCTCGTGAACAACGCGGGAATCGCCGATTTGACCGGAGACGGACCTCCCGGCACAGCCAGACTGGAAACGGTGGAGCGCACATTCCGCACGAATTTTTTCGGTGCGCTGATTGTGACGCAAGTCATGCTTCCCTTGCTGCGTAAATCCTCCGCCGGCCGGGTCGTTGACGTCTCCTCTGGGCTCGGATCACTCCAGCAGAACGGCGATCAGAACGGGGAAATCGCGAAAGTCAAGTACTTGGCCTACAGCGCCTCGAAAGCCGCTCTCAACATGCTTACAGTGCAACTCGCCAATGACTTGCGCGACACCGGAATCAAAGTGAACTCCGCCGCTCCCGGATTTACCGCGACCGATCTCAATCAGCACCGCGGCCACCAAACGGTTGAACAGGGCGCTGCCGCCGCAGTTCGTCTCGCGCTGCTTCCAGAAGACGGGCCGACAGGAGGATTTTTCTCGAGTGCCGGCAGCGTTCCCTGGTGACGATCTTGTCGGCGGATTCGAAGGAGCATTCGTGGAAAACGAAAGAGTGGGAACTGCAGAGAACGAAGTCGCCATCATAAGCGGCGGCAGCCGCGGCATCGGTCGCGACACAGCGACATACCTGGCCTGGCGCGGCGTTGAGGTCATCTTTGCCTATCGCGCGAATCAGGCGGAGGCAAACTCGCTCATTCGTGAGTTCGAAGCGATCGGCAGGAAGGCAGCCGGATTTCGCCTCGACAGCGGCGACACGCGTTCCTGCGATGGATTTATCGCGGAGGTCCTCATATTTCGATATCAATCGTGACTTGCTATTACTGGCGCCCTGCGCGCTTTGGTTAGCCCACCAGGCCACCAGTTCCAATCGCCTGCGATGCGAAGGAGCGCCGGACCGATCACGATACGAACGAGTGTCGCGTCAATCAACACGGCAATCGCCAACGTGAATCCGATCATTTTGACTACCAAAAAATCTCCAAAGGTGAATGCCGCAAATACCACGATCATGATTGCGGCGGCGCTAGTAATCAGACCTGCGGTTCTCGCCATGCCTTCTGGGATCGCATCCATTTCACTCAGCCCGCTCCTTCTGGCTTCCAGAACGCGCGCGACCAGAAACACCTCGTAATCCATGCTTAATCCGAAGACGATGGCGAAGGCGACTATCGGAACAAGAGGAAACACGCTCCCGGTTCCCCCGGGAACTCCCAGGAACTTGCTTCCGTGTCCATCTTGGATAACGACAACCAATGCTCCGAAGGCCGCAGCGACCGAGAACAGGTTGAGTGCGATGGCCTTCACGGCGGCGAAGATCGATCGGAACCCGCAGAGTAGAGCAAACAGCGTCCCCCCCACTACCAGCTCCATTACGGACGGAAAGTGGCTTCTGATAATCGATTCATAATCAGCGTTGAGCGCCGGGATGCCCCCAACGAGAATTGTCGCACCCGGCACTCCAGTGAGAGCAGGAGCACCGGTCTTACGGAGTTCGCGCACCCAGCTGACTTGTTCGCGCAGGGAAACCGAACTCGCGGGTAACACTTCAAGCAGCGCCGCTCGTCCGTCACTACTGAGGAAGGTTCGACGCGTCTCCCGCGAAAGATCAGTGAGGGAAGATCGCTTGCCCTCCGCAAGCGTAGTGATAGAAATCACGCGGTCACAGCGAGGGTCGGTCGCGAGGCGCTTGCTGAGACTATCGATCGCATTCCATCCCGCGTCGGTTTGCGCGATGGAATCCGTCGGGAGTTCGACAATCACGCGCAATGATTCAACAACTCCGCCGCGATCCATCCGTTCCAGTGTATGGAGCGCATGAACTGATTCCGCCGCCTGCGGAAGCCAATCCCCTCGGGGAAGGCTGGTGTCCAATCGTCTGACCTGCCACGCGAGCAGAAGCAACGGAGTCCCTGCCAGCAAGAGGGCGAGCCAGGGATGCGCGACAATTGTCTTTCCCCATTGCCGCCAGCGATTTCCCGTGCGTGCGGCATGCTGCGCGTCCAACTTTGCGGTAAAGGGCATCCGGCCAAGATCNATCCGCGGACCGAGCAATACCAGCGNAGCCGGCACGAGGGTATTTGTCAGTAACACGCTCATTCCCGTCACCAGGAATCCCGCNACGCCGATGGAACGGATTTCGCTGATCGGAACCGTCAAGAGAGCAAGAAATCCAATGGCNACNGTNGAGGCTGAAATTAAAAGCGTGCGACCCGCCTGACGTGCCGCAATCAGTCCGGCAGTGGGTCCGTCGTTCCCGGCGGCAATCGCTTCCCGGAAGCGGCTGATCATCAGGAGCGCGTAGTCGATTCCCAGGCCCAGGCCAAGCATGGTGGCCAAATTCTGAACCAGAATGGACAAGTGCCAGCGCTGAGCCAGAAATCCTGTAATCGCCAGAGTGGTTGCGATGGCCAGCTGGCCAACCGCCAATGGAATCACAGCGGCCATCAGACTTCCAAACGCCACCAGCAAAAGCACCAGGGTCCCGGGGATCACCAGGCTTTCGCCGCGATGCACGTCAGCGGCACTCGCTTTCCGAATATCGAAATTCAGCGGAATCTCGCCTGTGAGCTCGAGCTTCGCCGCCGGATAACGGCCCCGCAGTTGATTTTCAAGCGAGCTTGCGAGTTGGTGAAGTTCCGGCACGAGCGATTCGACCGGAGCGCCGGTTGACTCGAGCCCCACGAGAACAAATGTTCCCCCGTCGCGGCCCAGAAAAATCGGATCGCGCAACTCCAGATAGGACACCACTCCCGAAACGCCGGGCTTCTCTTTCAGTGCCGCCACGATGGTTCCTAACGCCTGGCCGCCTTCGTCCGAATTCGCGGCTGGCAGTCCTTCGATCACCAGGACTACCCGGTCCACGAACGGTGAATGAAAGCGGCTAGCCAGCTCGTCCCGGACAGTTTCAGCCTGGCTTCCTTCGACACGGGTTGCGGTCTCCAAGCGACGCTCGGCGTGAAAAGAGAATGGAAGAAGGGCGATGGTTGCTGCGAGGACGATCCCTGACACCCAAAAACGGCGCACATGCATAGTTATAAGGATGTCATATCACACAAGATCGTCGCCGCCAAAACTCTGTGGTGGCGCCTAAGAACCACAGGGCCAGCAGAGGATCTCCATCCGCAACCGGTTCCTGCGTGTGCCGCAGTTTCGCGAGTTTGCACTTGCGCACGACTCACGTACGGAGCTATCTGAATCTGCTAAGCTTTCCCTGATCGCTTTAGGAGGATTCCATTCGCATCTTACTTTTGCTCGGACTGCTTGTCGCCATCCAACCTGGATTAGCAGACCCTCGCCTTGGCTCCTGGACGCTGGTCGCTGCGCAGTCTAGTCTGGATCCTCCGAACCGGCTCACCATAACGCCTGTGCATGCCGGGACGCACGTAGTCATGTCCGGCGAAACCCATCTCGATTTCACTGCAAATACGAACGGACACCAATCGCCCGCACCAGGCAATCTGGCGTTCAATCAAATTGAGCTGCGCAGGATCGATAAGAGGCAGGCAGAGGTCAAGGAAGCGAAGGACGGAACTGTCGTGGCGACGGTTCGCGAAAAAATTTCGAATGATGGGACCGAGCTGACGACCACGACTGCGAGCGCGGGGCACGCCGATAAGATCACCGTGTGGACGCGTAGCGGAGGTACGAAGGTCGCGAATGACCTCTTTGCAGGCGAGTGGACGCAGGATCTCAGCAAGACTCGTTTGCGGCAAGGTTTGCCGCTCAAAATCGAGGCGGATGGAAGCGGTGGTGTCCGTTTTCTGGGTGACTTCAGCTACACCGCCCGTTTTGACGGAAAGCCATACGACTTAAAGAACTCGCGCAACGATACGGTGACGCTTGCGCTTTTGGATCCTCATACGGTGGATGCGAGCTACATGCGGGACAATCAAGTAACGCAAAACGATAGGTGGGTGGTTTCCGCGGACGGTCAGCAGATGACACTCACCACCACAGGCACGTTGGAGACGGGCCAGCGGCTAACCGAGAAGCTCTCGTTTAAGAAGCAGTAGCGGAGATTGCGTCTGTCCAGTCCACAAGCCCATCGCTGGGTGACACCGCGTTGACCTGACGAGCCGCGACCGCAATGATCCCCTTGCGATACATGAATTTCAGAATGCCGTTGACCGTATCTTCCAGAGAAGGATCCGCTTTGCCCCACACGGATGCGTCGCGGGCCTTCTGATAAGAAGAGCTGTCATAGCGCTTGAACTCCATCGCGGAGATGTTGTCCACAGAGCCCACCAAGAAATCCAGCAGCGGAAAGAGAAGATCTTCCTTCCGGCATCTGCGAATCAGCTCGGGAACGAAGTCGGGAAGCCTGAATGTTTCGAACTGGCGTCCGGTCGCTTTGGTGATAAGCCCGGTAATATCCATCATGTTTGAATAATCGTCGCGCGTGACATGGTAGGTCATATTCGCCGTACCGGGAGTGGTAGAGATCGCAACGATATTGTTCGCCACAATGTCCGCCGGAACAAAGCTCACTTGGTTGAGCGTATCAACGCCAACGCCGTGATTCACCATGAAGGCGACCAGGCGAACAGCGATATCGAAGTTATTGCCTCCGCCCGTGACGGAAGGACTCACGAGAGCAGGCCGGAAAATCCGCGCGGAAAGTCCCCGGTTGCGCGCGTCCACAACCACCTGTTCCGCTACCCATTTTGACTGGCTGTACCCAAAATCGAGCAGCTCCATATTCTCGTTCAGGTCGGTCTCATTCAGTACTGATTTGACCGCCCAGCCAAACACGAAAGTAGTCGAGACATAATTGAATTCCTTGGGCCTTCCCTCGAACGCCAGCCTTACCACCTCATTGGTTCCCAGCACGTTCGCGTCACGCATCAGGTCGTAGTTGAAGAGGTAGTTCACGGTGGCACCGTTGTGGAACACCGTGTCGATTTCACTTGCGAGGAAATCCCACTCGTCCTGCGCCAAGCCCAGCTTTGGCTGCCCTAAATCTCCGCAGACTGGGATCACACGGGCTTCGAACAACTCCATCAGACCCAACCCGCAGGGGCCCATGGAGTCCATCGCGTCCCGCAGTCTTTGTTTACCTTGCTTTTCGTCGGAAGACCTGACAAGAACGTAAATCTTCGCCCGGGTCTGTTCCAGCAAGCTTTTCATGAGGAATGGCCCTATGAAGCCGGTCCCGCCCGTGAGCAGCACTTGATTTGGCACCGGTGTCTCCGGCACGGGCAAAGGCACCGGAGGCTCGAAGATGAGCTTTCTGTCGTTGATCATCAATTGCTTCTCAGCGGCGTGTTGCTCTTCACGGAAAGCCGCAAGAGAATGACGCAGATGTTCCAGCGCCTCTTCGGGAGCGCGCTTCAACTTTTCGGCTAGTCCAAACAGCTCGGCTACGGCGACGCGTTGAATAACACCAATATCTACCTGCCGCGCCAGCATCTCGGCGCCCTTATCTTTCAGCAGTTCCTTGAGCTCATGCATGAACACAACAAGATCCAGGGAATCCAGGCCGGCTTCGACGAGGTTGTACGTTTCCCGGCCGGTCAGGTTGTATCTGGCTTTCAATTCGGCGAAAGTGGAATGTATGTCGGAATCGGCAGGCGCGTTCCCGGCGTCCTTCTCGCGCGAAAAATCGGAAAGAACGGTGAACTTGCCCTCCAGCCACATCTGCTTGGTCTTGTGGCGCATGATCTTTCCGGAACTCGTTCTGGGGATCGCGCGTGGCGCGATGACGGAAATCACCGCCACTTCCACGTTGAGATAATTCCGGACAGCGGCGGCAATCTTTCGTGCGTCGGGAAGCGCCCTGGGATTTTTGGCTTCGGCGACGATTGCCAGCGCAGGTTCGCTATCTTCCTGAATTTGGAACGCAGCCACGCAGTTGTGCCGAATCAGACCAGATGATTTCTCCACAACGTTCTCAATATCGTGCGGGTAGTAGTTTTGCCCGCGCAGAATAATCATGTCCTTGATGCGGCCGCAGACGTAGAGTTCTCCGTCGTGGAAGAATCCTATGTCGCCGGTCCGAAGGTAGCCCTCGTCATAGGGAGTATCGTCCACAAGCCGCGCACGAAACTGCTTTAGAGTTAATTCGGGATTATTCCAGTAACCTCGGCACTTGCCGCTGCCCGCGACCCAAATTTCGCCGGTGCGCTCTGGCTGAAGAGGGAAGTGCCCTTCCGGGTCCACGATTCTGACGTCGAGACCCGCCAGCGGCGTTCCACAACTGACAATCTGCGTGGCCGCGCCGATTTCAGAGACCTCCGTGGTCATGCGAGCCATGCCCAGGGCCAACGCACGCTTGTTGACGGAAACGATGTTGCGACCGCCCAGCGAAACCGCCAGAGTATTCTCGGCCAGCCCGTAGGCGACATAGAAACTCTCGGACTTGAGTCCATAGGATTGGAACGCTTCTAGAAACCGGGTGTAGGTATCCGGCTTTACGGGTTCAGCGGCGCACATCAAAACTCGCAGCGAGCTGAGGTCACAAGCCTCCAGGCTCTCCTTGGAAAGCCTGCCGGCGCGCAGGCAATAATCGTAGGCAAAATTGGGCGCAGCCGTCGCCGTGGCGCGATAGGCCGTCATTGCATCGAACCACAGGATCGGCCGCTGAATGAAGTCCGTGGGAGAAAACCCGTACGTCGTGCCACCTTTCAGTGCTGGATATAGGTAGCAGCCTATCAATCCCATATCGTGATACTGCGGAAGCCAGGACACGACGACCGGCGAGGGATGGTCGATCACCAGCGGACACGTATTCAGAATGTTCTCGTGGGTTACGATCACGCCCTTGGGTTCCATCGTGGAACCCGAGGTGTACTGGAGAAACAAAATCTTCGAATGATCGACAGCCGGTCGGTCCAAAATCGCATCCACGAAATCTTCCGTGGCGATCCAGGGAAGACCGGAAATGTAATCTACGTCAATGCCGCACGCCGAGACTCCACTTCTGGCAAGATTCGTTTTCAGGGACGCCTGGTAGTCTTTGCTCGTTAAGATTCCCACCGCCTGGCAATCCTTTGCGATGTGTACCATCTTGTATAGCGCGCTTTGGAATCCACGCGAGCTGGGGGGATACACCGGCACGGGGATCAATCCGGCGCGCACGCAGCCAAAGAATGCGCAGATCATTTCAAGCCCCGGCGGGTAGGCAAGCAGCAGCCGGTCGCCCGCGGCGAAGCGACCCTCTTTCCACAAATGTCCGGCAATGGCCTCCACTCGCTGGAGAAACGACGCGTAGGTGTAGGATTCCAGCGGATCGCCGTTTACATCGAGGTACGAGTAAAGAAGTTTGTCCGGGTGCTCATCTGCCAGCCTATCCAGGTGGCCTAAAATTGACGGCGTCATCAATCAGCAATTCTCCAATGTTGAATAGAACGCAAGCCAGTAAACGAAACATCCCACCCCAGCAAGCGCGGTGATCGGCGATTGAGTTTGAAAGTGCAGACCTGAAATGTAGGCCGACGGTGAGAATGTTCGCTTAGTTTTTTCTCAGCATGAGCGTCGCGCGACGCTCTGGGGAATGGATGTTTTCCTTTTTGGCGCAAAACAACGCCAACGGGAATTGCGGAGCTCCGCCGACCTTCTATGGTCTCTTGCAGGAAGCCCGTTTCGTTATGGTTCATCGACGGTCAATATATTAACAAAGCGTTATGGACAATGCCATGCGTCGTCGCTTCTATTGTTCACACGCTGTAAACAGGCACCGTCCGTCCCGAATGTCCTTGATTGTCTTTATGGGCCCGCATTAAAATCGTGCTGCGAGGCTGTGGGCACGGCGCCAATTTCGCCCAGAGTCAGCACCCCGGATGCGGCATATGGATCGCGTTGGGCCCAATTAGCAGGAACGCGGAGGCGCTGGTGACGTTGGAATCCGAAGTGCTGATCACACAAGACCCGGAGACTCCGGATCTTGTGCCATCGGAATCCGCAGCGGCCTCCATTATAGAACCCGCCGGTGCAACTTCCTTCCCGAAAGTCTTACGTCGCCGCCTGGATAGGTTTTTTGCCGACCAGAACATTCCCTACAAAGCCGACCGCACGATGTGGGTCAAGATTGCTGTGGGTCTGGCAGTACTAGTAGGCGCATGGATCGCGCTGTATGCCCTGCGGCCCGATTCATGGAGGTTTGTTGCCCTCTACCTCCTAGGCGGGCTCGCGCAGACGTTCCTTTTGCTGAACATCGCCCACGACAGTAATCACAATGCCATCTCGTCCCGGCCACGCGTCAACAAAACCCTGAACTACGTCTTCGATTTGTGCGGGATCAGCTCCTACATGTGGCGCATTCTCCATCATCGCGGCCATCACTCCTGCATTAACCTCACCGGTGAAGATGATGCGCTTTCAGGACGTGGCATCTTTCGCTTTACCCCCCATGAATCCCGCGCGCCGTGGCACCGCTTCCAGCACATCTATGCGCTGTTCGTGTATGCAATGTTCTCTCTCGACTATGTGCTATTCAGGGACTTCGCGAGCTTTTTCTTTCCGTCGCACGATTATCTGAAACGCGCCAATCATCCTTTGCGCGAATATGCCACTCTGTTTGCCGGCAAGGCCTTCTACCTGACTTACATGCTTGTCTTGCCGGTGATGGTGCTGGGGAAATCACCTCTGCTGGTCGCCGGGGCCTTCCTCCTGGTCCATTTATTCGTCGGTCTAGCTGTAACGCTTGTGTTCCAGACGACGCACACCATTGACACCACCTACTTTCCGACGGACCGCGGAGAGTTTGACAACGGCGTCTATCACATCTTCGCGACAACGGCCGATTATGCGACGGAAAACCCGCTCGTCGGTTGGCTCGCCGGCGGGCTCAACCATCACATCGTCCACCATTTGTGCCCTTTCGTGTGCCACACCCACTATGCTCCGCTGACCAGGATCGTGAAAGAAACCGCCGAAGAGTTTGGGGTTCCTTATCGGCAGCACCCCACCATGACTCAGGCAATCCGGCATCATCTGCTACTCTTGAAGCAACTGGGGAACGAAAACTGATTCTGATTATTTTATCTTTGGCTACGGCCCCGCTACCACTTCCTGCGAATGACATGAAATCACCTGCGGTTGGCGGCCGATACCAGGATGGTTGGGTATGAGTTCATCCACTCCTATCCCCGTTGTTTCCCGATTCCGCTGCTTCGCAGATTCGCGCGCAATGTTCCAGAATCCCGTGCGGGTTTTGTCCAGCTACGCCGCAACCTTTGGCGACACATTCAAGATCTATCTGGGAGGTCTCAAAGAAGCGATCGTTACGATCGATCCCGGCGTCATTCAGCACGTCTTAAAGACCAATGCGGAGAACTACCAAAAATCCGATATTCAAGTAAAGCGCATGGGCCACTTTCTGGGGAAAGGTCTTCTCACGACCGAGGGAGAAGCCTGGCGCACGCAGCGTCGTCTCATCCAGAAAGGCTTCGATCGAACGCAGCTCGAGGCGCTGTCCACAATCATGCAGGAGTCCCTTGCAGATTCGCTGCGCGATTTCGACGCACAGATCCGTCGCGGCCCCGTTGATATCTATCCCCGGCTGATGAAAATTACCTTCGCGATGGTCGCCCGCTCGCTATTTGGCGCACGATTGAAGAACGAAGACATTGATCTTGTCAGTCATACCATCTGCACCGTCCAGGAATTTATCGTTCGACAAACCCTTCAGCCATATCTGAATCCCTGGTTTGCCGTCTCGGGGGAACTGCGTAGGCATGAAGACATGCGCACTCGCGCGGACGCCGTTCTGCTCGAATACATCAAGAAGCGCCGCAACGAACCGCCCGGCCAAGATCTGCTGCAGACTTTGATGGATGCGCGCTACAGCGACGGCGAAGGCATGAGCGATGCGCTCATCCTCAGCGAAAGCATGCAGCTTCTCGTCGCCGGCCACGAAACGTCGTCCAATGCGCTATCGTGGCTTTTTTATCTTTTGAGCTCGCGTCCGGATTGTCTCGAAAAGGTAAGGCAAGAATTTGATTCCGTGTTAGGCGAAGCACCTCTGAGCTACACAGACGTTCCCAAATTCGAATTTACCACTCAGGTCATCATGGAGGGACTTCGCCTCTACCCGCCGTTTTGGATGATTGACCGCATGGCTGTCGCGGACGACCGCGTAGGCGACCTTGTTATACCCCGCGGCTCGACCGTCATTGTGCATGTGTACGGTGCGCACCATGCTCCGCGCTACTGGCAGAATCCCGAAAATTTCGATACGGAGCGTTTCACCAAAGCGAACGACAAGCTCCGCACGCCCGGCACCTTCCTTCCCTTCGGTGCCGGCCCCCGCGGCTGTATCGGTGGAAATTACGCGATGCTGCAGATCCTCATGATCTTGAGCGATCTGCTCAGAAAATACGATTTTCAGCTGGCTCCTGGCCAAACGATTGAAGCTCGTCCGATGGTCATTCTGCGGCCCAAGCACGGAATCCGCATGACGTTCACGAATACCATCGCGCCAGCCCGGTGCATCGCACAAGACGCATCTAGAATAGCGTGACCGCGAGGCACAAACCTTCTGGGACCGGTACTTACGCGCCTGAAGCTTAGTCGGAAACAGCGTTTGCCTTCTACGCAGCGGATTGAAATGTGCGTAGTTTTTTGACCATCTCATGCGCTTGGCGAGCCGCCAGCTTTTTCCAAGCCATGGTAAGATTCGCAACAGACCCCGTAGCTCAACTGGATAGAGCGTTAGCCTTCTAAGCTAAATGTTGTCGGTTCGATTCCGACCGGGGTCGCCATCCTTCTCGGTCATACCAGAACGGTTCAATTTTCCACGTAGAAGGGTGCGGTCCCTGCAAATGAACGACCTGCGACTACGCAATTTCGATGAGGACGCAGAGAAAAGCCCACGCAACTCTTTCCAAGCGCGGACTGACTTGCAAGTTGACCTATCCAGAGCCGGCTGCTGCGATTCGCGCCCGTAAGATCCTGGCAAGTGGGTCGCGGGAAGTGTCGTTGTGAGCCCGTCAATATCTATTGGAGCGTTCGACAATAGCTGGACGTTGCGCTTAACCTCAGCGGGCTGAAACTGCTTTGATTAGGTTTCTTGAACGGACAGCCCGACGAGTTGCAAACATCTTGCGAATTAAGCTGCAGATTGCGGAAAGTTGCCGCAACCTGCTAATTCCGTCTTTGATTCGGCGATCCTGGCACGACTTACCGGCGAGGCCAACTTTCCAATCGAATGGCTCCCTTAGCGGAATCTGAGCCTTCGCGAATGGTTATCAACTGGCCGGCGGCGACGTTCTTGAAGCTGTCGGTGGCGCCTAGCGGCCAGCGAACTTCAATGTCCGCGGTCTTTTCGGCGCCTAATCCGAAATGTAGCCGCGGATCGTTTGCTGAGACGTAGCTGGATTGGCTCATCACTTCTTGTACTTGCATCTTGCCGCCATAACGGACCACCACACGTCCTCCGATACCGCTGCGATTGCTCTTCGTGCCTTCCAACCGTACCTTCAGCCAATGATTCGCGGGCGGAGCATCGTTGCGCAGCAGGGATGGCGGTTCATTCTGATTCATGATCACCACGTCCAAGTCGCCATCGTTGTCGAAATCTCCGAAGGCGCATCCGCGGCTCACATGCCTCGCCGCGATTCCCGGTCCAGCCTCTTCGCCCAATTCGGCGAACTTGCCGTTTCCCGAATTACGAAAGACCAGCCGGGGTCCTCGCCTCGGATACTGCGCGTAAACGGGCTCCAACTCCGGATACACCGTGCCGGTTACCACAAAGATGTCGGGGAATCCGTCGTTATCCAAATCCAGCATGCAGGTACCCCAGCTGATGAACCGGCGCTCCGTGGCCAGGCCGGCCTGCGAGGTGACGTCTTCAAATTCTCCTTTGCCTAAATTGTGATAGAGGCCGGTAGCCTGTTTTTGAAAATGAGTCTTCACAATGTCCAGCCGGCCGTCCAGATTGTAATCGCCCACGCCGACGCCCATTCCAGCGACCTCTTTGCCCTCACCATTCAGCGCCACGCCACGCAGTAATCCCTCTTCGCGAAATGTGCCGTCGTGATTGTTCATCAGCAGCAAGCTGGGTGTGGAGTCGCAGGCGAGAAGAATATCGGGCCAGCCATCGTCGTCCACATCAAACGCGGCAGCTGTCAAACCGTACGAGCCTTTCAGCGCCGCGACGCCGGACCCCTTGGATACATCCGTGAAAGTTCCATCACCATTATTCCGGTAGAGGAGGTGCGTGGGCAGAGGCAAGCCGCTTGGTCCGCAATTAACCGGAACTCCTTCGTACTGGCAGTTGGGCATTTGCAACGACGGCTTCGGTGCATTCGCCACGTCAATGTCCGCGTAATTCGCAACGAACAGATCTAGAAATCCGTCGCGGTTGTAATCCACGAACGTGCAACCGGAGCCGAAGCGCGTGCGCTTACCTATTTCCAGCAGCCCGGCCTTGGCGGTCACGTCGGAAAAAGTTCCGTCGCCATTGTTGCGATAAAGCCGATTCTGTCCGTAGTAAGTGACGAAGAGATCCTCGAAGCCGTCGTTGTTGTAATCACCCACACAAACGCCGACCGCCCAGCCCGCATCCAGCAAGCCGGCCTTTTCTGTGACGTCCGTGAACGTGCCATCGCGATTATTTTTGTAAAGGCGATTGCTTGCGCCTTTCGGAACATTTTCCAGCCGGCGCCCGCCGAGGATGAAGATGTCCATCCAGCCATCGTTGTCGAAGTCGAAGAACGCGCAGCCGCCGCCCATGATCTCCGTGACATAGGTTGCGCCGGCGCTATCGCCGTAAGACATCGTTTGCGTTAGTCCGGCGCTGCCAGCTACATCTACAAAGCGCGAGAACGGGGGTAGCGGCTTCGCAGGTCCGGGTCCAGCGATACCGAGCGAGCGTGCAGGAATGAGGGCCGAGGCCAGCGCCGTTGGAATTGTTTTCAGCAGGCGGCGCCGAGTCCATGAAACGGGCAGCGGGGGAATCATCGCGGCCAGTGTAGCATCGTCGGTCTGGCGCGCAGCGATCGGGCGATGGCCAAGGATTTTTCGCTAGCGGAATGAACAGCGCGCCCAGGAAACCGGCCAAGGAAAATAAACTTTCCGTAGCTGTCTTCGCTCTGGTAGCGTCGAGGCATTATCGAGTCAAAGTTCATTTTCATTGGGCCGAGCCACAGCGATGTCTAACGCCGCGTTGAAGCCGCCGGCAAGACCACCAAGTCGCTCCGCTCATTCCGGTTATCGGGTCGCGATCGCCGTGCTCGCGTTGTGTCTCCTTCCAGCGCTCCTTGTGCTGGGGCAATCGCTGCCAACCGCCGATTCCCCCAGTACAACAACGGACCGAGTGAACACCCAACGATGGTGGCCGACGAAAGGTGCGGTTCCTTTCGAATTATTCGCCGGAGACGGCGCGTGCAGCGAATGTCATTCTAAGAAAACGTCATCGCAACTGACTACGCCCATGGCGCAGGCCGCGGTGCATTTGGCGCCGCGCGCGCCGACTCCAGAAATCGTTGCGGGAACCTTGCAGCTTGGCCCATATCTCTATCGCATTGCTTCCGACCAGCTTGGTTCGCGGCTGGCCGTCAGCTCCGGCAAGCAATCCCTCACCGCAAGCATCGCGTGGATTTTCGGCGCGGGCGTGCATGGCCAGACCTACATTCTCGATCACGACGGCGCATTGTATGAAAGCCAAGTCAGCAGCTTCGCCGCTTTGCACGGCATGGATATAACTCCCGGGCACACGCTAGTGGGTGCGGGTGATCTGCAAAACGCGCTGGGAGAACGCCTCTCGACGTCAGCTGCGGTGCGCTGTTTTGCCTGCCACTCTACCTACTCGACAACGGCCTCCAAGTTCGACGCTTCTCGTGCCGTACCGGGAATCCATTGCGAATCCATTGTGAACAATGCCATGGGCCGGGCTTGGAGCACATCAAAGCGATTCACGCCGATGAGCGTCGCGAAGCGATAAAGGCCATACTCAATCCCGCGGATCTGAGCCCCGTGGAATCGGTGGACTTCTGCGGCGCTTGCCACAGAACCACGATGGACGTGGTTGAGTCCACCGAGGCCTACGGGCCGATCAACGTGCGCTTTCAGCCATATCGCCTGGAGAAGAGCCGCTGCTGGGGAAGTGAGGGCGATGCCCGCTTGACCTGCGTCGCGTGTCACGATCCGCACGAGCCTGTCATTCGTGCCGCAAGCTTTTATGATCAACACTGCTTGGCGTGCCACGCGGGGCAGGGAAGTGAATCGCCGGGCCACGACGCGGCGCCCACGGTTTGTCCAGTTGCGAAAGCCAATTGCACCACCTGCCACATGCCGAAATCAGATGTGCCCGAGATGCACGCAAAGTTCACCGATCATTTCATCAGGATAGTTCGAGCCGGCGAGTCGTATCCGAACTAGAAAAAGTTTGGCCGCGACCACGCGCGGGGTGGCGGAGTTTTTATCGTGCTGATTGCGCCGAGTCCAAAGCGCTCTTCAATTTCCGCGCCTGCGCGTTGCCGGGATCGAGCTGCAATGCGTGCTCGACCGCTTCCTTCGCCTCTGGCAGCTTGGATTCCAGGTACAACGTCGCCGCCAGATTCACCCAAGCCTTGGCATACCCTGGAGAAGCGCGCACTGCCAACTGGAAACGCTCTTCGGCGGAAGCCGTGTCTCCATCGCGCGATGCCAAATATCCCAGCTGGTTTTGCGCTTCGGCCAAGTTCGGGTTGATTTGGATCGCTTGCTCCAGAGCGGCTCGTTCTCCCGCGGCATCACCGGCTTTCTCACGCGCCATCGCCAATTTATATGCGAGCGAAGCATCCCGTGGATTTGCCACCAGAGCTTCGCGATAGAGAGCGATCGCCTGCTGCGTGTCTCCCGCGGCCAGCTTCTGATCGGCAAAGTCGGATTTGGCGTAGGCTTGCGTCAGGTCGGACTTTTTCTGAGCCTCTTGTTTGTAGATTTTGAGCTGATTCTCAGCTTCCTGTGTTTCGCCCAGCGTCCGCAGCACCGCTGCAAGCTCAAAGCGCACCGCTGGGTCCTCGTCTCCCAGATCAATGGCTTTCTGCAGCTGCTCGCGCGCTCCTTGCGGATCTTTCAGTTGCGCCAGCACGCTGCCCAGGTTGCGCCGGGATTCCGTGTGGCTTGGGTTCAACGCCACTGCCTGTTGCAGATGATCGCGCGCAGCCTCGTATTCTCCGGCGCGGCGTTCCAGAACTCCGTTCAAATACAGAACTTCCCAGTTCTGCGGAGCTTCCGCCAGCAGCTCGGTCGCGAGCTGGCGCGCTTTCTCGGCTTCATCCTGCTGCACCAGAATCCACAAATAGAGCACTCGCACTTTCAAGTCCGAAGGGTGGCGGTGGATCGCTGTTTCCAGCACGCCGGCCGCTTCCTGCCTGCGAGCTTGCAGGACGAGCGTGGCCGCCAATGCTTCCGCGAGCGGCAGGGAAGCGGGATGCGCGCGCAAGGCGGTGCGCAAAATCTCATCGGCGTCATCTAGTTTTCCGGTTTGGCCGTAGGCCATTGCCAGATCCAGAGTCAGATCGGGCGTCAACTGATTCGCACGAGACGCAGGGCGGAGAAGAGCGATCTCCGCGCCGTAATTCTTCTCTGCAAGCAAATCCTTACTCAGCGAGGCGAGGGCCGTCGCCGATTTCGGATCAATCTCGAGCGCGGCCCGCCATTCGATTTCGGCGTCCATGGAGTGATTCGTCTGATCCAGCGCCGCGCCCAGCAGCAGATGCGCCTTGAGCATCTTGGGATCGAGATGCACTGCCGCTTGCAATGGAGCGATGGCTTCCGCTGCGTTTCCGGAGGAATACAGGCTGTGGCCCAACAGGAATGCGATGCGCGCGGAGCTGGGATCCAACTGGGAAGCTTTTTGAAAGTCCTCCGCCGCGCAGCTAAACTGGCGATTCTCGTCAAACCAAATTCCGCGTGCGGTGTAATTTTCCGCGTTGGGATTGGTTTCTAACTTCAAATCGAGGGCCGCGGACGCGCTGCAAGTGGCTGGGAACGAAGGCGGCGCGGCGAAGCACGCTAACGGCAAAATGAACGCGACTGTAATAAGCGCAGACCAGCGCATGAAGAATCTTAGCCTGAAGCCTTGGGCATTTTACGCACCCCAGTGGTGGGGTTGAGAGTATTCGAGGCTTCGATTTCGTCGGACTCCATGGATAACCGGTCCAGGAAAAAACTGAGGTTGCTCTTCATGATCACGTGCGGAGCCAGGCGCAATTGGTGCGAAGGGCAGCGTCCGCCCACCAGAAATTCGTGCAGCATGCGCAAGGCCAGCTGTCCCTGGCTCTTGGGCCGCTGATAAAGCGTGGCGACGACTGCTCCCGATTCGATGTGCGGAATCAGCGCCGGGAACAAGTCAGTGGTAATGACGGTCATGTGATCGTTTAATCGGCCGACGTCATGCATCGCCTGCAGCACCGGAGAAGAGTTCGCCGTGCTGATGTACAGCCCATTTAAATCCGGATGTTCCCGCAGCAGCGTGCGGCCGGTTTCATAGGCTTCAGCTTCATCCTCGTGATTCTGCACCGGCTCCAGGACCTGCATGGCGGGAAAGGAATAGTTCACGGCTCCACGAAACGAATTGTATTTCTCAGCGTGATCCATAATTGCCAGATCGCCGGTGATCACGGCAACTTTGCCTTTGCCCTGCAGCAATCGGCTCAGCAACTCGCCAGCCAGTGCGCCGCTGGCGGGCGAATCGATTGAGACAACCGCAAGACGCGCCGTCCCAGGAGCATCGGTAACTACCGAGACCACGGGAATGCGGGCTCGCGAAGCTTTCAGAATTGAAAGGCGCAGGTCTTGGGGTCGCCCGGTCGCGATGATAATTCCATTGGCCTCGGATTCCAGTGCTTCATCGAAAGCCGCTTGCTCGCCAAAGCCCATGCGGGGAAATGTTCGATATTCCACGTCAATGCCGAACGCCGCGAAAGTCCGCGCCTCCTCCTCGATCCCTTCCCGCACGGTATCCCAGAACGACGCGATTTGGGCAGGCAGATTCACCGAGATCCGCAGGCGCCGTTTGGATGATAAAAATCGCGCCGCCGGGTTCGGCTGATACCCCATCGCTTTGGCCATCTGCACAACGCGGGATTTGGTTAGCGGGTTTACGCCGCGTCGGTCGTGTAAGGCACGGTCCACCGTGCCGATAGAGACGCCTAAGGCCTTGGCGATATCCCGAATTTTGGCGGATTCACTCATTTGTGATGACTCGTTTACGTCCACGTTCACTGTACCGCAAACCGCACCACTCTCACCCGGATACAAATATCGTAAAATCTGATGAAAGTCATCAGAAAATCCTTGACAAGGGTCCGCGGAACGAGCGATTATGCGCGAAATCACCGTGTACGTTAACGTAAGTCGATTTGCCAGGATCATGGGCGTCCAGGGCTACTGGGTGTGAGGCGTAAGAGGTCTATTCCGTGGAGGCTTAGCCATGCGATTTTCGCTGAACCGGTTCGTGTATGCGCTCATTCTCGTGCTGTTGTCCCTTGGGGGAACCGCAGCTTTCGGTCAAGGCACCAGTGCGAGCCTGACCGGCCAGGTTACCGATAACTCTGGCGCTACAGTGCCCGGAGCGACGGTTACCGTAACAAACACGGGTACCAGCCTCGCGCAGACGGCGACCACCAACAGCGAGGGAATTTACATCATCGCGCCGCTGCCCCCCGGAAATTACAAGCTGACAGTCGAGGTCAGGGGCTTTGAACGCTACGTGCAGACCGGCATTGAGCTTTCGGTGGACGTGAATTCCACTCAGAACGTCGTTCTGAAGACAGGCAGCGTGCAGGAAACCGTGACCGTGTTCGAGAACGCTGAGTTGATCAACACCACCACGCCGGAACTGGGGACTACGGTCAATGAGGCTGCGGTCACTCAGCTCCCTTTGAACGGGCGCGATCCTTCTTCGCTCGTCTTCCTCGCTCCGGGGACGACAAGCGTCCTAGCGGGCGGCGGTCAGCCGGGCATTCAGGCTGGATTCTCGTTCCCGACAGAGACGGGAGCTTCCGCCAACGGCGGGCGCCAAGGCAGCACCGAATATTATCTGGACGGCGTGCCCAACATGGACAACTACCTGGGCTTAACGGCGCCGTTTCCCAATGCCGACGCCACCCAGGAATTCCGCGTGATTACCAACAACTTCAATGCTAGCTATGGCTTCGCACCTGGGGCCGTGGTCAGCGTCGAAACCCGGTCTGGCAGCAACAGTTTTCACGGCGGAGGTTTTGAATTCCTGCGCAACAAGGACCTGAACGCCAGCAACTATTTCAGCCATTCCGTGGATCCGCTCAGACGAAATCAATTCGGCGGATATGTCGGCGGACCTGTCAAAAGAGACAAGATTTTCTTCTTCCTGAATTACCAGGGCACTCGCGGCTTCAGTTCGGCAACCTCCAACTTTACTCAGACGCCGACAGCCGCCATGCTGGCCGGAGACTTCAGCGCCATACCGACGACCCTCTGTCCCCCAGGCGGCAAGAACACTCCTGTCGGCTGCCCCTTCGCAACCGTGGGAGGAAAGCCAAATCAGGTAAATCCGGCGCTATTCAACCAGGCCGCGGTTACCGTCACCACCACGGGCCTTCCGCTCGGGGGAGACGCACAGAACACTCCAGGCGGGGTGTTCTATCCTGGCGCTGCTGTGATTCAAAATTTTGACGAGGGCACCGCGCGATTGGACTTCAACATCTCGCCCAGTCAGCGAATTTCGGTGCGCAGCTTCGTGGATAACCTGATTCAGCCTTCCGAAGACATCCCGGGCAATATCCTGTCCGTGCTCAACCCTAGTCCGTGGTCCGAAGTGTTCGGCGAAAGAATGGAGTTCTACAATGAAGCCGTAAGCCACACTTGGACGATCAACCCGACCACGGTGAACACGGTTTCAGTCTTCTGGACACAGATGTCAGCGCACAACGCCGCCGCNGTGAAGGACATCAACGGGCAAAATGTGTGCTGGTCGCGCTATATCAACGTGAACGAGCTTCCCGGCCAGTGCTTTATGGAAGGATTCTCNGTAAGCGGAGGCGAAGGCTTTAACGGCGGTTGGACCGAGCCTTCCCAGGAGGTCCGCACCACCTACGGCGTGTACGACAACTTGAGCAAGACGATCGGCAGGCACGTCCTTTCTTTCGGCATGAACCTGCAGCACCAATATGCCGCCGAGAATACCCAATTTCCCACGACTCCGATCATCGGCTTCAACGGACAATATACCGGCAACGGTCTCGCAGACTGGTTGCTAGGCTATATGCAATCCTACGAGCAGGGAGCAGGCGAAATCGCGGTGGTCAGGGGATGGCAACCGGGCTTCTATGGTCAGGATCAATTCCGGATCCGCCCGAACCTCACGATCACCGCCGGCTTACGCTGGGATCCGAATATTGCTCCAGGCGTAGCGGGTGGTCGCGGTGCCGCTTTCGTGCCTGGACGGCAGAGCACACTTTTTCCGAACTCGCCCGTCGGCCTCGTGTTTCCAGGCGACAAGGGTATCAGCGACGGCCTGATGCCTAATAGCTACAAGGCCTATTGGGAACCCCGCGTCGGTGTAGCGTGGCAGCCTAGCTTCTTGCCGAACACTTCGATTCGCGCGGCATTTGGGATGTTCACTGCGCCGCTGCAGTACTCCATGTACAACCACACCGCCGACATCAGTCCCTTCAGCCCAACTTTCACCCTGCAGGGAGGTCTGAACACGCCGCTTTCCCTGAGCGATCCGTGGTCCCAAAACGCCGGAACGAATTTCGTGAGTCCGTTTCCGCCGTTCGCGCCCTTTAAACCGCCTTCCGACGCACCCTTTGCGACGCCATTTACGATCCCGGCAGTTTTCGATCAAAACTTCAAGCTAGGAGTGACGCAGAGTTGGAATCTCTCGATCGAACATCAATTTGGGGCGAATCTGATTGTCCGTGGCGCTTATGTGGGCAGTGAAAGCTATCATCAATCGGACATCATCGACCAAAACCCTGGAATCTGCGGTCCCATCGTTGCCGGCGCTTGTTCCAACGGGGGGCGCACCACCTTTCCTAACTTCATCAACATTCTCGACAATTTCAGCAACGGAACATCCAGCTACAATGCGCTGCAATTGAGCGTCGAGCGGCACCTGAACCACGGACTGCAGGTCCAATCCAACTTCACCTGGTCAAAAACCATGGACACCGCGTCGTCGGGAAACATTTCCTTCGGCACCAATCAGCTTCCCAACCCCTTCAACTTGGAATTCAACCGCGGGATTTCGGCTGAGAATGTTCCCTTTATTTGGGTGACCAATCTCATCTACACCACGCCAGCGCTGCGCGATAAGAATGGGTTTATCAGGCAGACTTTGGGTAGCTGGGAGGTTGGCGGGATCATTACCTTGCAATCCGGCTTTCCATTCGGGATTAGCGGCGGCGATGGGAACAACAACTCCGGCTCGTTACAATTCGAAGATCGTGCCGACGTCGTTCCCGGCCAAGCTTTGGATGTACGATCGGGTGGCAAGGCTCAATGGTTGAATCAATATTTTAATACCGCAGCATTTACTCATAACGCGGTGGGTACCTTCGGTGACAGCGGCAAGAACATGTTCCAAGGTCCACCCATCAAGACTATGGATGCGGTGATCGCGAAGAACTGGTACGTGCACGAGCGCTACAGCCTCCAGTTCCGCTGGGAGATGTTCAACGCTCTCAATACGCCGAGCTTTTCCAATCCCGATAACACCGTGGGCGATGGAAACTTCGGCAAGATTACGAGCATAGGCGCAGTTCTGCCGAGAGTCATGCAAGCCGGTCTGAAATTTGCATTCTGACGTTGTTTAACCCCCAAGCTGGGTGGCCTCGGCCCACCCCCGAGGCTGCCCAGGAATTTTTTGGGCGAGCGCGATTTCGTGGCGGAGGTCGAACGCGCAGCGCGGTCCACGCGACGAGTGTTAGCGGGACCAGCACGGCGCGTCGGCTGTGAGTCGGCGAGCAAAGTTCTTTGCCTCAGGACGACGCGATTTCGGAAATATGAAAAAGTTCATGCAAACAGTGCTCGTGGCCGTGTGCCTGTCTTTCCTTCCGGCATTGGCAATCCTGACATTCGGCTTCCAACAGTCCGCGAACACGGTCGTTGCCATTGATGCGCAACGACCGATAGCGCCCGCGGAAACTGGTTTCTTCCATCTGGGTAGTGTCTCCAAATCCGGGAAGTCCATTTCCGTCAACAGCCGCTATATCGTTAAAAATGCGGAGCCTTGGCTGCCCGTAATGGGCGAGTTTCACTTTGCGCGTTACCCCGAAGCCTATTGGGAAGAAGAAATCCTGAAAATGAAAGCAGGCGGAGTGCAAGTAGTTTCCACCTACATCTTCTGGATTCATCATGAGGAGATCGAAGGCCAATTCGATTGGTCCGGGCAGCGAAACCTCAGACATTTTGTCGAGCTCTGCGGAAAACATGGAATGCATGTCGTCGTGCGCATCGGCCCGTGGGTTCACGGCGAGGCGCGCAACGGCGGATTTCCAGATTGGGTGCTCGCGAAATCAAAAGTACGCACCAACGATCCTGCCTACTTGTCGTACGTGCAGCGCTTCTATGGCGAAATCGGCAAACAATTGCAGGGCCTGTACTGGAATGACGATGGCCCGATCATCGGCGTGCAACTGGAGAACGAGTACGGCAAGCGCGGGCCCGATGCCGGAGCCGCGCACATCAGCGCGCTGAAAAAGCTCGCCGTCGAGAGCGGCATCAATCCTCCACTATTCACCGTCACCGGATGGCCCAGCGCGGATTTCCCTCCGCAGGAAGTCATCCCGGTCTTCGGCGCCTATCCCGATGGTTTTTGGCAGGACTTCAAAGGCGACGCGCCGCATGACGAAGCTTTCCTCTTCACGCTCAAGCGTGACATCAACAACAATCCCGCCGACCTGGCCCGCTTCGCCGGACAGGAAGATAAAGCCTTCGCGCACGATCTATTTTT
>JGI12635J15846_10000802_pt1 | contig 27225 bp, 23 predicted proteins | sample BlaSpr_A8_OM2_M2_FD_15846 | JGI IMG/M metagenome (IMG submission 15846) | reverse complement strand
CGGTGCTTCCATTGCCTCCGCCGCCGACCCCGGAGCTGCTGCCGCTCGCCGTGCTGCCTGTGGTCTGGACGCCGGTGCTTCCATTGCCTCCGCCGCCGACCCCGGAGCTGCTGCCGCTCGCCGTGCTGCCTGTGGTCTGAACGCCGGTGCTGTTGCCGTTGCCTCCGCCGACTCCGCTACTGCTGCCGCTCGCCGTGCTGCCCGTGGTCTGGGCGCCGGTGCTTCCGTTGTCGCCGCCGCCGACTCCGCTGCTGCTACCGCTCGCGGTGCTGCCGGTGGTCTGAACCCCGGTGCTCGTGCCGCCGCCACCGACGCCGGTCGTCGCGGTGCTCGTGGTTGAAACGCCGGTGCTCGGCCCGGTGCTCATGCTGTCCGCACTGTCGAGCTTGACGCTGCCGTTCGCCTTGGCGCCGTCACTCGTCTTGACGCTGCCGTTCGCCTTGGCGCCGTCATTCGTCTTGACGCTGCCGTTCGCCTTGGCGCCGTCATTCGTCTTGACGCTGCCGTTCGCCTTGGCGCCGTCACTCGTCTTAACGCTGCCATTCGCCTTGGCGGTGTCGGTCGTCTTGACGGTGTCGGTCGTCTTGACGCTGTCGGCCGTCTTCACGCTGTCTGTCGCCTTGACGGTGTCGTTCGCTTTGGCGGCGACGGCTGCGTTGTCGCTCGAGTGGCCGTTCGCCTTGACGACGACAGTCGCGTTGTCGCTCGAGTGCCCATTGGCCTGAACGACGGGCGTAGAGCTGGCCGGGCTCTTTGGCGGGGGCTCAATGGCAGCCGCCGGCGGCATGATCACCTTCGGCGGCGCAGTGGTCGCCGCCGGCGCGGGGCTTCCGCCGCCGCCCTTCGTCTTGGTCTTGCCTCCATCGCCGCCGCCGGAGCCTCCAATCTGGTGGTCGCTCGAGTGGCTGGCGTCGTCATGACGCTGAACCACCGCCGAAGCGCTGGTCCTGTCCTGTGCCTTGCCTTGCCCATGCGAGTTGTCCGCCGCGAGGGCGGGCGACGTCCGCGCCAGCATGAGGAAAAGGCCGGCCATAAGGACGAAAGCGTTGACTGCCAACCGCCGAGCGAGCGCAGGTCGACTCGCTAAGAATTCACCGAACGTATCCAATGCCCACCTCCACGTGGATATGAGCGATTGCCTGCCGCCATCCTGGACATGGACCCCAATTTGCACGGGGATATGTCGCAGAACGCCCCGCTCAGCGTTCCCTAGTAGGGCAATCCCTTGACATGACAACGCAAACTGCATCGCTTGTAACCATGGACGAGGCCACCGACAAGGCCTCTGTCGCTGCTTTTGCCGAGGAAGTCCTGGCCGGAACGGGCTGGGAGCTGCAGGCCGTGCGGCGTCGCTCCTCGAAGCTCGAACCGCCGGATTGGTACTGGGCTCAGTTCGACATCATCTTCAATAGAGAAGAGGACGAGCGCCGGCTGCGGCTCGTGGCGAAAGGCGCCCTCAACCCAAGCGCCTGGGCGCGGCTGAGCCAACGGCTGATGCAGCTGGCGGCCGGCCGGCGATGTGACCCGATCGACGGGGTGGGCTATCCGCGCCTGTTTCCTGAGACACAGCACGCGTATTGGTTCTATCCGTTCGACCCTGCCATGCCCAACTTGCCTGGCGCCGCGGATCCAGTCCGGATGGCGGGTGTCTTGCTGGGGCCGCAAGCCCAGACCACCGACGTCCTGGCGGCATCGCGCCGGTTGACCATAGACCGCGTCCGTCACGTGCCCGAGGTAGGCGCGATCCTGCATTACAGGTTGAATACGCCCGCGGCGAAGCTCGACCTGTATGGGAAGGTGCAGCCGGACAACCGCGGCTTGCGGACCTATCGCATCGTTCACAAGCTGTGGGAGGCGGCAAGCGAATACCCCGGTTACTTGAACCTCCCGCGTCCGCTTGCATTCGTCGACGAGCTCGGTCTCCTGCTCGAAGAAAAGGTTCGAGGTCGGGCCGTCGGCGGAAATCGAAGAAGCGTCGAGTTCATGCTCACGGCCAACGCGGCGGCCGAGGCGCTTGCCGTCATCCACGAGTCGAACGTGCCGGTCGACGGCGTGATCTCCATCGATAACGAAATCGCGCGACTCGATCGCGTGGCAGAGCAGTTCAAGTACGTGCTCCCAGCCGGGCATTTCCTCCTGGTTGATCTCATCGCTCACATGCGCGATCGCGTGAGGAAGACCACCCAGGAGGAGCTGCTCTCGACGCATGGCGACATGAAGTACGACCAGTTCATGCATCACAACAACGAGCTGACGCTTCTGGACTTCGATTACTTTGCCGTAGCCGAAACGAGCTACGACCTTGGCAAGTTCTGCGCTTACACAGTCCCCACCGCTCCTAAGAGCTGGGAGGACTCGGTAGCCGCCGAACGAACCAGGCTCCTTTTCCTTCAGCGCTACATGGAGCTGCGCCCTCACGCGACGCTTCAGCGGTTCGCCGTTTACGAAGCGCTGCAGCTTGCGCTGAGGTCGATGGCCTTCATGTGGCAGCAGACTGCGGGGTGGGAACGCATTGCCGAGACCCTCCTGGTGATGGCTTTCGAACGATTGAAGAGCAGGCTGCCCGAATAGGCCCGTCTTAACAGCACCAAACGGGGGACCCGCGCCTGTAATCGATTCCTTTTACAAGCCTTTACCTCATCCCCGCCGGGTTGCCGTGGAGCCCCCGTCAGACTCAGCGGCCGGTTATGAGATTCCTTTCCTGGCTTGCTGGACTTGTAGTGATGGTGGCGCTGGCCACCGGCGCAACCTCGGTCGTTCTCGCACATTCGAACTCGACCCACACCCTNACCGCCGCGAAGAAACTGATCACGGTCGGTCCGCACGATGTCGTCGGCGTCAGCGACCCCGCTCCGCTGCGCATGATTCCGAGGCCGACTCCGGACCCGACACCGCCCCCACCGCCACCGGCCCCGCCGGCCGCGGCTCCGGCCCCCGCGCAGGTTCACCCGGCGCCTCCGCCGCCGCCGCCCGCGATCGTGGTCGGCTCAACCCAACAGGCTCTGATCAACCAGGACCGCGCCCGAAACGGCCTCGGTCCGCTGACCTGGAACGGTTGCCTCGCCAACGTCGCCCGCAGCAACGCGGCGCGCATGGCTGCCCAGGGCTTCATCTCCCATACGAATGGACCGAACCTGGATCTGAGCTGCGGCCTGGGCCACCAGGCGGGTGAGAACGTCGGCGACTGGTCGGCCGGCATCAATGACGGTCAGCTCAACTCAATGTTCGTGAACAGCCCCGAACACCTGGCGAACATCCTCGGTCCCTACCACTACGTTGCGACGGCGTGGGTGGTGGCTCCGAACGGCTACGGCTACATCGCGGTCGAGTTCGGCTAACCCTTGTAAAGGCGCTGGGTAGGCGGGTCCTACCCGGCGTTTCCCTCTTCGAAGCGCTTCGGTGCGGGCGTTTGCCGCGCACAAAAGAACGCTTGAGGAGGAGCGCGAAGGGTGGTTTCCAAACCCGTCGCCGGAGGTGGCCCGAAAGCCCTGTGGTCCCGGCAATTCGGTTGGCTGTGGGCCAAGCGGGCATGGGTGGCTGCGGCCATCGGGATCGTCTTCACCGCCTCGACGCTTTACGTGCTGTGGGCGATCCGGGATCTGCCCGACCCAACTCAGGACGTGCTGGCGGCGGGCGACGTCGTCGTGCTCGATCGCAACGGGAAGCTGATCGAGGACTGGAACCCGGCCGGGCACTACCACATCAACGCCAGCCTGAATGAGATGGGCTCCTACGCCCCCGCAGCTGTGCTCGCGGCGGAGGACCGCAACTTCTACAACCACGGCGCGATCGACCCAGCCTCCCTGGCTCGCGCGCTCTGGGTCGACGTCACCTCGCGCGGGCTGAACGAAGGCGGCAGCACCATCACTCAGCAGCTGGTCAAGATCCAGCTCCTGACGCCCCAGAAATCCCTTACTCGCAAGACCCAGGAGCTCGTGCTCGCGGTCGCGATCGAGCAGCGCTACTCGAAGGACCAGATCCTCACGATGTACCTGAACCGCGTCTACTTCGGTCACGGCGCGTATGGGGTCGGCGCCGCCGCCAAGACTTATTTCGACAAAGCGCCGAAGGACCTCACGGCGGCTCAGGCCGCGTTCCTCGCGGGCCTGATCCAGGCCCCGACCGCCTACGACCCCGTCCAGCACTATGACCTTGCGCGCCAGCGCGAGCTGTACGTGCTCCAGGGCATGGTCGCCACCGGCAGGCTGAGCTCGTCGGAGGCCGATAAAGCCGGCGCCGAAGACGTCAAATCCGAGATGCAGATCCAGGCGACCGCTCGGCAGAGCCAGGCGCCACATTTCGTCGACCACGTCCTCGCGACGCTCGAGACGATGTTCGGTTCCGCCGCCATCCAGCAGGGCGGAATTGTCGTGCATACCACGCTCGACCTCAACGTCCAGCAGATCGCCCAGCAGGCCGTTTCGAACGGCGTGCAGGACCTCTCTTTCACCCACGTCAACAACTCGGCGATGCTGGCCGCCGATCCGAAGACCGGCGAGGTCCTCGCGTGGGTGGGGTCGGCGGACTATGGCAACGACTCGATCGCGGGACAGTTCGACGTCGTGCTGGCAGAGCGCCAGCCCGGATCGTCGTTCAAGCCGTACATTTACGAGGCGGCGCTGCGCGACCACAAGATCACGTGGGCGACGATCCTTCACGACCAGCAGACCAACTTCAACGGCTACTCGCCGCACGACTTCGACAACGGCGGCATGGGAAATATCCCGGCCCGGACGGCGATCCTCTATTCGCGCAACATCCCCGCGGTCCAGGTCGGGCAGATGGAGGGGATGCAGAACGTCATCTCCCTTGCGCACGCGATGGGCATCAAGAGCAATCTCGATCCCGGGCTGTCGACCGCAATCGGCGGGAGCGATGTAACGCTTTTCGAGCACGTCCAGGGCTACCAGACGTTCGCGAACCAGGGCCAGCGCGTCGACCTCAGCGTCATCCGCGAGGTGGACGACGCTTCCGGCAAATCCATCTACTCGCATGGAACTCCTGGCGGCACCGCGGTGCTCACGCCCGCCGAGGCCTACCTGATCACGGGCACCCTCAAGGACTATCAGAACCAGTGGGGCTTCGGGTGGAACCGCCAGATGGCGAGTAAGACGGGGACCAGCGACAACGGCCGAGGCGGAATCCCCGACTCGTGGATCATGGCCTACAACCCGAACATAGTCGTCGGGGTTTGGGTCGGCAGCACCGCGCCGAACGGCGGTGGCGGCCTCATCACGGCCTATGGCGAGCAGGTGGGCAAGACAACGATGAGGCGGTTCATCAACGCCCTCCCGGGCAACATGCGCGACTGGTACTCCCAGCCGCCCGGCATCACGAAGGGCTGCAACGGAGCCAACACCCAGTACATCTTCCTGGCCGGTGGGTGCAACGCGACGCCCTCTTCTGCGTCGCCGGCAGCTTCACCATCCCCGACGGCGTCGCCTTCAGCCAGCCCGTCGGCGTCGCCATCCGCGTCTCCCAGCCCGGCGCCGTCACCTTCTCCGATCCCAACGCCGACACCTCCGGCGTCACCCCCTCCGGCCTCACCGTCACCGCCACCGCCATCGCCCAAACCCAGCCCGTAGAAGGTGTTGAAGATGAGCGAAAGTCCTTTCCTGGACAGCGTCGAACGCCGGCGGCCCGGCACGTCGATGCGCGCCTACGTCACCCGCACGCTGCCGCACAGCTCGGCGATCGTGGTCGCCAACCGAGCGCCGCACGAGCCGCGGCCGGAGGGCGGTTTCACGCGGGGCGCGGGCGGAGTGATCACCGCGCTTTTGACCATGGCGGAGGTGACCGCGGCGGACTGGGTCGCCTGCGCGAGAACCGACGCTGAGCGCCAGCTGGTCGCGCAGCAAGGCGCCACGTCTGTGGTGCCGCTCATTCGCGGCAATACGCATCTTCACTATGTGACCCCGACGCCGGAGCAGTACGAGCAGTACTACTCCGTGATCTCCAACCCTGTGCTGTGGTTCATCCAGCACTACCTCTGGGATCTCGCCCAGCAGCCGATCATCAACGGACGGATTCACCGCGCGTGGACCAACGGCTACGTGGAGGTAAACCGCCAGGTGGCGCGACGGGTGGCCGAGGTCGCCGCTCGACTACCTGACCGGCCGCTCGTCCTCGTGCACGACTACCAGCTGTATCTCGTGCCCAAGCTGGTCCGCGAGCACGTGCCTGGCGCGATCATCCAGCACTTCGTGCACATCCCATGGCCGACGCCGCAGTACTGGAAGGTGCTGCCCAGTGAGATGCGGGACGCCATCCTCCAGGGCCTGCTCGGTTGCGACATCGTCGGCTTTCAATCGAGCGGGGACGTTCGAAACTTCCTTATGACGTGTGAGATGAACGGCGGCCTTGCCGTCGATGAACGCGAGCGGGCCGTGCTGATCGACGGACGCGTCGTCTACGTGCGCAACTATCCGATCTCGATCGACGTCGCATCGACGACCCGCCTTTCGTTTTCACATGGCGTCATGGTCGAGGAGCGCAAGCTGCGGGACTGGCGCCCGGAGCACCTGATCGTGCGGATCGACCGCACCGATCCGTCGAAGAACATCGTGCGCGGCTTCCTGGCGTACGAGAAGCTGCTCGTTCATCACCCGGAGATGAAAGGGAAGGTTCAATTCTGGGCGTTCCTCCAGCCGTCGCGGCAAGACGTCGCCGCGTATCGCAACTACGTGCGTCGAGTGCGCCAGGTGGTTCAGCGCATCAACGCGCAGTACGCGAGCCAGGGTTGGCTCCCCATTCGCCTCGAGTTCGGCGAGAGCGTCCGCAAGGCGATGGCGGCGCTGCGCAACTTCGACGTGCTGGTGGTCAACCCGGTCTATGACGGGTTGAACCTTGTCGTCAAGGAGGGCGCCCTCGTCAACCGGGCAGACGGCGTGATCGTGTTGTCAGAGAACGCCGGCGCGCACGAGGAGCTCCATCAGCACGTGCTGTCGATCAATCCCTTCGACATCATGGCCACCGCTGACGCGATGCACCGAGGCATCGTGATGAGCGCGGGGGAGCGCAAACGGCTCAACGAGGGGGCGCGGGCGGTGGTTCGCACCAACGACATCGCGCGCTGGATCACCCGACAGGTGCAGGACATCCGTGACCTTGCCGCGACGCCAGGCCTGCGCGCCGGCTAACGGGAGGCGCGGACCGGAAGACTCTCGACGGATCTTCGGCGCCCATGCGGCCCATCTCCGGGTTCAGCGACTGCGCTGCTCGCTCACGCATGTAACGATGCGCTCGCTCCGCTGCTCGTCACTTCACCCGGATCTGGGCCACCTGGATCGCCGAATCTCTCGCCGAGAGCTTCCGGCCGCGCCTCGCGGCCGCGAGGCGACGCGCCTCGCGACCGATCTGTTATCTGCGCCCGTCAGTAGGGACGCGGCCCGCCGAACTCGCGCGAGCTGCGGCGGGCAACCGTTACGTTGCGCGCGAACATGATCGCGATCACGCGAGCGAGCGCCCAACCGATGAGCGCGTAAACGATGATCGCGATGACGGCGGACATCTCGAGGACTGCGCCTGAGCTTCCGCCGACCATCGGAAGCAGGTTCTTGAAGGGCGCCAGGAAGATATCGGTCAGGCCGTAAACGAAGCTGCTGAACCCTGCCAGCGGGTTGGCCGCTAAGAGCTTGAGAACCAGCCGGATGATCAGCAGCGCGTCGATGATCCCGAACACGAGGTAGCAGACCTCGATGGCCCGGCGCGCGGGAGTGATGGTGCTGACCACCTCCGCCGAATCTGTGACGGGTCCGACGCCGGGGTCCCGGGTGACGTGCGATTCCTCGCGCACCGTGCCGGTCACGTCGTCGCGAACGATCTCTGTGTCTCTGCGTTCCATTTGCGTTGCCCCCTTTAGGCTCGAAGATCCAATACGAGACTGGTAAGGAGAACGCGCACGGGACCGCGTGCACCCGGACACAAAAGTGATCTTCCCTCCCGGCGGTGGTCTTCGACCAGCGCCGACCTCCCCACGGGGTGGGGAGGCGAGCGGCGCTTCGCGCCGGTTCTTCCACGCTTGGGACGAGGAGATCGAGCTAGTGGGGGAACCAGAGAGGCAGGCTGGAGAGCGCTTCATCGTGGTCGACGTCGGGGTCGGAACCCGCGCTGATCTGGTACTGCCAGGCGGCCATCGGCCCCGCGCATCCCGTCTGGTTCGGCGCGTAGCCGGGCGCGGAGGCCCGGTTGTAGCTGCCTAGCAAAGAGGGCTCGAACGACCACAGGTAGGAGTAGCTGCCGACCGCCGGCTGGGCCGCGACGGCGTTGCACCACGCGGAGCCGAATTCACTTCCGCCGGTTCCGTTGCCGTAGTAGGCCGCGACGTACCCCGAGCCTGCAACCCCGTCGTACCAGCCCTGGATGAAGCCCGCGTCCACGTTGGCGGCGCCGGGGCAGGCATCGCCAGGCGGCTCGATGTCGATGGCGAGCGCACGACCCTGGGGAATGCCCATTCCGGCGGCGGCGTCGGTGGCGGCCGCCGCGTATCGGTGGCCGGCGTCGTAACCGACCACGTTCGAGCAGTTGTAGGCGTTGTAGATGGGCAGGATGCCCATGTGGAGATGCGCGGCTGCGGCGATCTCGGCGGAGCTGATCCCGGGGCAAACCGTGTCGGTCAGATAACGGCCCCAGAAGTCAGGCATCCCGAGCCTGGAAGCGACCTGCGGGAGGAGTCCGTCCGCGCCCGTCGAGCTCGACGTGAACGCCTTGCACGAATCGACTCCCCACAGAATGCGCGTTGGCTGCATCGCTGCGGAGCGGGCCTGGACGTTGATCAGCACTGACGGGCCTGACACTTTGCTGAGAAGCTGACCTAGCGTCGAGGTGGTATCGATCGGCGGCAGCGCGCCGATCACAGCCGAGAAGTAAGGCGCGTCGCCGGACGTGAGGGTGATGTCGGCACTGCAGGTGTTTCCGTTCTTGCATGCCTGGCCAACCAGCTGGTCGTGCTGGTCATAGATGCCGAGGCTCCACGGAGTCTTTGTGAGGTCGGTGTTGGCCATCGCTGTGAGGTGGACGGTTCCTCCGCTGCGCGCGTACGTGGAGTTCCCGGAAAGAGATGCTCCGAGCCATGTCGCGGTGATCGATTGCGACATCGCTTCTGGCTGACCAGGGACCCAGCCGACAATCTCGTGAACGCCCCCGGCTGACTTCGTCACCGACGTGCTGCAGGTCGTGCCTCGGCTGCAGTAAGTGAGCTTCTCCTTTGTAGTGTTGTCATAGATCACGATCACCCGACCGGCCTTGCCGACGTCGAAAGTCGATGTTGCCGTGAAGGTGACCGGCTTTCCCGGAGCGACAAGCGTGGAATCGGACGCGAGCGAGATCCCGAGCCAGGTCACGCTGACCTCATTGGAGGCGAGACCCGCGCCCGCAGCCGGCAGCGCGGCGGCGGGCGGGGCGATGAAAGCGCCGAATGTGTGGAGGCCGGACGTGGCGGCGTAAGCGACGATGCACTGGCTCGACTGCATGCACGCGCCGGCCAGCGTGTTGGTGGTCCGGTCGAAGATCTCGATCGCGCTGTTGGTCCCGGTCATGGTCGCGTTCGCCGTTGCCGTGAGGATCGCCTTGTCTCCCTGCTGGCGGAACGAGCTTCCGGCGTCCAGCTCAATGCGTTGCGCCGGTACGGCCGGCCGCAACGTCGAAACCGGAACACTTGGATTGACCTCGGGCGGGGCGATCGAATCGCCACGGCTCGCTGCTATGGCCGGGACGGCTGCTGGAAGCAGGACGTCAGTACACGCGGCGGGGCTGCTGGGAGCGGGATTTGCCGTGGCTGCGGGACAAGGGACCTGGCCGTCGGGGGTGGACGCGACTCCGGGTGCGATCGCCGCGGCCGGGTCCAGTGTTCTGCACGAGGCGCCAGGGCCGGATTCCGGGCACTGCTCCGAGCCGGAGGGCACGTTGAGGCTGACGTCGTCCTGTGGCGCGCCAGTTGTGCATGCCTGCTGAGAGGCGGCAGCGCCGTCCAGGCTGGCACCGCATAGCGCGGCGCCTTGGTGTAGCGCCCGAACCGAGATCAGCGCCGCGGGCGGCGCGGCCGCCAGTGCGACGAAGCTGACCTGGTTCGAGATCACGACGAAAGCCACGGCGAGGTGCGCCTTCGGGCGCGATTTGAAATCCGATACGAGCCGGCGCAGTGAGTGCAATGGAGACCCCTCCTCGAGATATGCGCGCCCTGCACGCATGCCTCGCCAGGGCTGCGTGAGTGACGCCGAGGAAGGTACCGGCGGGCCGGCAACGGGCCTGCCGCGGTGCGGTTAATTAGCCTGAACTGTTGTCAATTGGCCTGAAAAGCCGTCGACAGGGGCCGATTCGGGCCAAAAGTTCAGGTTGCGTGGGCGATTCGCCTACTCAAGCCGGCAGGACTGCTACGCCGGTACGAGGTGGGTAAGGGATTTAGGCGGTCGCTCCGAACCTCTGGCGCCTGTTTTGGTGCCACCGGCGGACGAACTCGGCCGTAAACGTTGCCTCCTGCCCGGCGCGCATCGGCCTCACCAGCTCTTCGGCGAACTCGCGGCTGATGACCTGGAGCAGCGCGTCGTCCGGCGCAAGCGCCTCCCCGCGCCGGTGACGTTTGCCCACGACGTCCTTGAACATGAGATAGACGAGCTCGGCTGCGCCGGTTCCCTCCTCCACGTGTCCCTGATTGGAATCGAAAGGGCGTGGCTGCCGTCCTGACACGTTGATGGTCCCCAGCCATCCGCCAAACGAAAGGTGATGGATCACGTATGACACTTCGCGAGCCGAGCCGGCCGCCTGCACGTGGCCGGCTTGCTCCGCCATGAAATCCAGGGCCCAACGCTCGAACTCGGCGACGGACGCCGGAACGACGGCTCGCGGCACGTGCTCGGCGATGCCGAGGCGGTGGAGGTCGGCGTCGATCTGCTGGAGCAGCTCCTGGAGTACGGCCAGCCGAGACGCCGCGGGGACCGACGTGTGGGCGTATGCGGTCAATGCTTCGACGACGGAGAAGATGGGCCGCCAATCAGGAAAGATCGACGGCAGCCACTGCAAGGTCTGAGCAAGCTCGCCGGGCCGCGCCAGCCGGTAGAGCAACCGGTTGGCGTGCGGCTGGACCTGGACGATGCCGGCCATCGCCAGCATCTCGAGCGCCTGGGCGACGCTGCCCTTTCCATANGCGGCGTCTTCGGCAAGCCCCGACGCGGGCTGTGGCCGCTCAGGGTCCGCCAGCATGAGCTTCAAGACCTCAGCTCTCGCGGAAACGCCGACGAGCGCACGAAGGCGGAGCTGAACCAGCGACGGCCGCCGCAGGTCCGGCGAGCCGATCCGCTCGGGGTGGAACAACGTCCACGGATCGCCCTCTCCCGGCCACGGAGCCTTCGCGTGGGCCCTCACGGTCGCGGAGTAGCGTCCGAAGGCGGCACGGGTAGCCGGGCCGGCGCCCTCGGCAAGGTGTCGCAACCGGAACGCTGAGGCGAACCGCGCGTTCGTGATGCACCAGTCGATCGTGCTCGCCCGCAACCGGCTGTCGGCACCACCCAGGTGGGCGGTGAAGATGATCAGGGGCTCGAGGTCGATCGCCTGCCAGTCGTGGCGCCGTGCGGCGCCGTCGACCCCAAGCTCGGCCCAAAGGCTCCAGGCCAGGTCGAGGGCGAGCGCATCGATCTCCTGAACGAGGCGGCTCATTGAAATGCGGGGGCTCCGGTCTTCATTCATTCGTCCCCCCGAAGCCAAATGATTGGGTTCGGGAATAAGTGAAGCAGCCCGGGGCAGGGGGCTGCTTCCACTTTGAAAACGCCGCGCGGCGACCTCCTACCGAGTTGGCTTCAAGAGCGCCCTTCCTACGGGCTCGCGTTCGGTGTGCCGAGCACGTTCCCGTACATCATGCCCAGCGCCAGGAGCCCGAGAAGAGAGAGGAGAACGAGCACAAACGTGCGCGCGCACGCGTCGACCAAGCCCACGTCAGCGGTCTCGGAATCCGCCGCGCTCCATTGGTTGCGGTAGGTGACGGCCCTGACCGCCAGGCCGATGGTCGCAAGCAGGATGACAAGCAATGCCGCCATTGAATGGAGAACGCGCCCGGACCGCGGACCGGCGATCGTCAGGCGCCTCCGTTCGTTCCAGGGGGGGTAAAGAAAACGGCGCGGGCGCTGAGCGGGTCAGCAACCGCGCCATCAAGTCAACGCGGGACTGCGCCAAAGTGCCCATCTCTGTCCCCTATTCGGCGTGCCGTCACGCGCGCGACCATCAATGGGGGCGCGCGGGGTCATGGCGGCCCAATACTTGTGCCCGGAGCGGCGTTTTCTTGGCGTGGAAATGCCGCTGCTTCTCCAGTTTCCGATCGCCTTGTTCACCGGGATCGTTGCGGCAACCCTCGTACCGCCGGTCCGCCGGGTGGTTCCGCGTCCGATCGAGATCGCACTTTGGGCGGTGCTGGTCGTCGTGTGCGTGATCGGAGTCATGAGCATCACCAATCCTCAAGCTCGGGAGCTCACGGCTTCGGCGTTCTGGGGCGTCGACCAGGTCATCATCACTCTCGCCGGCCTGCTGGGCGCCGGGTTGACCGGGTGGCTCGTCGACAACAGGTTCGCGCTTGCCACCTGCCTGACGATCGCGTGCGGCGTCGACATCCTCGCCCTGGCGTTGCTTCGTTCTTACAGGAAGGGTCGCGCCTGGCAGCCAAGAGTCTGGCTGCATGAGTGGATGGAGCTGCCGCGCCTGACGAGCGCGACTGCCGCACCCGTTGCGGTCCCTTACGCGGTGGACGAGCTGAGCCGCAGGCTGGAAGCCGCGACGGCCGTGGCCGGCGCTGCTCTCCTGGCCTCGTTGGTCCGGCTCATGATCTGGTCGCGCGACGTGATGCTGCCTCGGCAGGCCGCTCGGCTTGCCCGCGCAGCCGCAGCCGGACGCGTAGGGTCGCGCGCCGGGCTCGAGTCGCTGCGAGATATCGCATCGCAGCTCCAATTCGCGGCGCGCGCCTGGTACGTGGCGGCTGGAGCGCCCGCGGTGAACGGTCTTGCCGTGAGGGCGACGGAAACGGTGCGCAGCATCGGCAGCGGACGCAGCGACGTAGTCGCACCGGACGCGTCGGCGGGCCGAGTCGTCGACATCCACGTGCTTGTGAGCGCGCAGTCGATTGGTTGGTACGGACCGATGAGGCCGGCGTCGACGGTCCATGGGGAGGAGGATGAGGATGAATCACAACAGACCGGTCGGTTGGCCTCTTAGACCAAACGGCATGAGGCGGCGCGCCAGCGCCCCTCGGACGCTCAGCAAGGGCAAGCTGTCCCGACCCGCGAGCTGGATCGTGCGCCTGTTCGTCCTCCTGCTGATTGCGGTCCCGAGCCTGATGATCACCTCGCCGGGATACGTCGCCTTTGCTGACAAGCTGCCAGACCCCAGCCAGGTGGCATCCGCGCAGCCAGAGGACACGATGATCTATGCGGCGGACGGCACGACGCTTCTGGCCGACCTGCATCCACCGGGCTACCAGCACTACTACGAGCCGCTCTCGGACATCGGGACGCTGCTCCCACAAGCTGTGATTTCGATCGAGGATCGCAATTTCTATCAGGAACCTGGTGTCGACCCCCAGGGTGTCGTCCGCGCGACCATGATCGACTGGCGGGCACACTCGTCGGTGGAAGGCGCTTCGACGCTTACGCAGCAGCTTGCGAAGCTGCGACTGGTCGGCAACGCGCCGACGATCGACCGCAAGATTCGCGAGGCCCTGCTCGCCTTTGAGATCGAACGCCACTACACGAAGGCACAGATCCTCGACATGTATCTGAACAGCGTCTTCTTCGGCGATACCGCTTGGGGCACCAAGGCGGCATCGCAGATTTACTTCCATAAGCAGACGAAGGACCTCGACCTCGCCCAGGCGTCAATGCTCGCCGGCATCATCAAGGGACCGACCCTGTACAGCCCGCTACTCAACTGGACCTCTGCGAAGAATCGCCAGCGCGACGTGCTGCAGGCGATGCTGCGCGACGGAAAGATCACTCCGGAGGACGCGGCGAAAGCGTTCGCTGAGGACATCTCCCCGCCGTCCCACATGTTCCTGCCGGTGAACACGTTCGTGGCGGTCGACTTCGTCCGCTACACGACGGACCAGCTGATCAAGCAGTTCGGCTCAGACGCCACCTATGGCGGTGGGCTGCACGTCATAACCACACTAAACGCCACGCTGCAAAACCTGGCTCAGAGCGCCGTAAGCGGCAACATCGCAAGGCTGGCGTTCCGAAACGTGAGGCAGGGCGCGTTGGTTGCCATCGACCCGACCAACGGGGCCGTCGTCTCGATGGTCGGCTCGGCCAACCCCAACGACGACGGTGGTCAGTACAACCTGGCGGTTTGGCCTCCGCGCAACCCTGGGTCCTCCATGAAGATCTTCACGTACACCGCGGGCATCGCGAGCGGCAAGTACAGCATGACCACGCCCATCGTGGACGGGCCATTCTCCTATCGTGAGCCGGGCTGGACGACCAGCTACACGCCGCAGAACTACGACGGCCACTTCCACGGCACCTGCCAGCTGCAGGTGTGCATGGGCAACTCTTTGAACATTCCCGCCGTCAAGGTCGAGCTGGGCGTCGGCGTCTCGAGCGTGGTGAACATGGCGCGGCTGATGGGCGCGCCGCCGTACCAGCAGCACTACGACGCGAACGGCAACCCGCTGTACACCACGGACGACCAGCTCAACACATATGGGCCCTCGCTGACGCTGGGCGGGTACGGCGAGACGCCGCTTCAGATGGCGACCGGTGCGTCGGTCCTTGCCACGCAGGGCATCCTGCGCCAACCATTCGTGATCAATGTCGTCACGCGGGACGGAGCTTTGGTCTACAAGCACGAGCTGGATCCAGGCAAGCAGGTGCTCGATCCACGCGTCGCTTTCATCATGGAGCAGGTCATGTCCAACGACAACAACCGGGCGATGATCTTCGGTCACAACTCGCTGCTCACCCTTCCGGGCCGCACCGTGGGCGTCAAGACGGGAACGTCAGACTCCTTCGCCGACGCGTGGACGGTGGGCTACACGCCACACCTCGTGACCGCCGTGTGGGGTGGCAACGCGGACTGGCGGCAGAAGATGACATTGAACTCGGACAGCTACTACATCGCAGCACCGATGTGGCACCAGTTCATGCAAACGGCGCTCGATACGCTGGGCATCGGCAACGAGTGGTACCCGCAGCCGGCCGGCCTCGTGCAGAAGGGATCCAACTACTACCTGCCGGGCACGCACTAAAGAACGGCACCCGACCACGGCACTGACGATGAAAATGAGTGGGATGTACCAATCTTTGTGTCGTCGCCACCCTATCTGCAGAAAGGGCTGGCCGAACAACACGCCCGAGCGCCTCGCTTGCTGAGCAAACTACCGGCGAGATTAGACGTCCAGGTGCTGGAGTGCACCGGGGCGTCTAGCCCACTGTGTGCGGGCGGGCTAAAACCAGGCTGCTGATCAAGCGAACCAACCGCCGGCGGATGGGAGACCAACCACCGTCGTCCCGTAGTTCGTGGCGGCGCTCATACCTGGGGGCATTGGAGGCGGCGCAGAGCGTGCAACCGCATCCATGTCCCGTGTCAGGAAGCCGCCGTCCGTGCTTGTCAAAACGTGCTTGCATCGTGTCGCTATACGCCGTCAGTCGGCGGCCGCCACCAAACCCGGCTGCGAGCTGCTGCCTTCCTCGATGCCGGCTTCGGGACCGTAGGAGTGCTTGAGCATCACGCGCAGCCGCTCCTTGGCCACGGCCAGGCGAGAGGCCACCGTGCGCTCCGGGATTCCCAGGGCCTGTGCGATCGCGCGGTTGGTGTACCCGTGGTAGTGCCGCAGCACGATCGCAGCCGCCTGCTTGGGCGGCAGCTTCGCCAGCGCGGTGGCAAGGTCGCGGTGCTCGACCAGCTCCTGCGGGTCGGGCGCCAGGCCGGGCCGGCCGATCCGGCGTATCACCTCGCCTACTTCACGCAGCCGCATCTTCCTCTGGTACGAAACCGCCGCGTTGATCGCGATCCGGTGTACCCAGGCCTCGGCGGGCGCGATCGGCTGCCAGGTAGGCCACTTCTTGTAAGCCCGCTCGAAGGCGTCCTGCGCACAGTCTTCCGCCGCCGCTCGATCTCCGAGCATCGCCGTCAGCGTGCCGAGGATCTTTCCGTACGACGTCTGGTACAGGCGTTCGAAGTCCGCTTCGTTCCCGGCCTCATATCCGGTTGTGCTCTCGCCTACGTCGCCGGCCTCCGTCCTCTCCGAGATGGTCTCCGCCATGGATATCGGTTTCCCCCTTGATTAGGTGCGCTTCCCGAATGGGGCGCTTGACCTGTGACAAATGTCGCGCCGGGGGGCCGTGCCGGTCGCCGTACCGATGGGCGGATTTTGACTAACTCACTTGCAGTAGATGCCCAATCAAGTGCCAACCGCGCGGGCGACGTTCTCACAGTGGGATGAATCCAGGGGCGGGGTCCACGGCTGACTATCCAGGCGATGTGCTGGGCGCGCTTGCCAGCGGCCTGGCCACGGACACAATCGAGAGCGGACGAAAAACGCTCGAGGTCGTGCGTGCGCGCTCGCCTCAGCTGGTCCTGCTCAGCGAGGAAACGGGCGAGGATCTCGTCGCCACGTCAGCGGGATTCATCGACATGCTGCTCGCGTCGCTTCGCTCCGATCTCGAGCTCCCGTGGGCCGAGTACGACGATCGCTCACGATCCTACGGCCGCCTTCGCGCCGCGCAGGGCGTGCCGCTGGAGTCGCTCATCGACATGCTCGCCGTGTACCGTCGCGCGACGGTCGAGCTCATCTCGCTGCCGCTGCAGCAAAGTCCACGCCGGGACGAGATCTTCGCTCTCGCTCAGAGCCGGCTGGAGAACGTTGCTGAGCGTCTTACCACGTCGATGGCGCGCGGCTACATCGACCACCTCGACGCAGAGCACCGCGCCCGGGAGAACGAGATGTTCGGACTCGCAGCGATCGTATCGGCGATGGGACGCTCGCTGGACATCGCCGAGACCGCAGAAGTTGCCCTGGTCGAGTCGCTTACGGCGTTGCGCCTGAGCACAGGCGCAATCTGGATGAGGGAGCGGTCCGCCTTCAAGCTGTTGCACACGGTCGGCCTCGACGAAGACCAGGTCGAAGGTTTTGCGCGCCAGGTCGGGCCAAACGTGAAAGCATCAGCGTCGGCGATCGGCCGGTCCGAATCACGTGTCGATCGCATCTCCGACCATGAGTGGAATGCGATTCGTGCGCAGCTTCGGGTCCGGGGCAGAACCGTCGGCATGATGGCGGTGGGCACGATTGGAGATCGCCTCTTCAACGCGTCGGACCTTCTGTTCATGGCCGCAGTCGCCGACCAGGTCGCGGTCGCCCTCGACCGTGCGCGCCAGTTCTCGAACGAGGCGCGGACTGACCACCTCACAGGTCTCGCCAACCGCCGAGAGTTCGAGCGCGTCATGGAGCGCGAGGTCGCCCTGTCCGAGCGCCATGGCAGGAGCCTGTCGGTGATGATGATCGACCTCGACAATTTGAAGCGAATCAATGACCGGCAGGGACACCGCGCCGGCGACGCGGCGCTGCGGCTCGTTGCTCAGCAGCTTCAGCGTGTCGTGCGCGCCTCTGACGTCTGTGCCCGGGTCGGCGGAGACGAGTTCGCCGTCGCCATGCCTGAGACCAGCCTCGAGCGTGCACGAGACGTGGCGGCGAGGTTGCGCACCGCCATCCGGCACGTCGGCCTCAGCGCGAAGTCAGCGGACCAGGTCGCGGTGAGCATCGGTGTCGCGGCGTGGCGGCCGGGCCAGGACTGGCAGGCGGTCTACCAGGTCGCGGACGCAAACCTCTACGAGGACAAGCGTCGCCACAAGGCCGCCCGCGGTTGGGTCGAGCCTGAACGTGAGAGGCCGGCGATCAGGCTGCTGGGCCGCGGGGCGCGGCGGAAGGTGGCCGGAGGCTAAGCAGTTCGTTTGCGGCCATCCCCCTCACCAGTCTCCCCCTGCGGGGGAGCAATCGGTAAGTCACATCCTCGTCGCCGCTTGCGCGCAGGACAAGGAACGGATCCACACCTGCTACTCGACCAACGCCAGCTCGCGGGCTTTGACGATCGCCTCCAGCTTGGAATGCACGCCGAGCTTGCTGCCCAGGCTGCGGATGTGCGTGCGGACGGTCGTGTAGCTGATCCCAAGCCGGCTGGCAATGTCGCGGCTCGCGGCGCCTTCGGCCATCATGCGCAGCACCTCCTTCTCGCGAGGCGTCAGCCTTTCGAGCTGAGTCTCCGATTCGCGCCGCTTGTTGAGCAGGGCGGAGATGGACCGAGGCGTGAACAGCGAACCGCCTCCGGCGACCACGCGGATGGCGTCCACGACCTCGGCAGCCGCCCGCGACTTGTGCAGGAAGGCGCTCGCCCCCGACTCGAGGGCCGCAAACCGGGCGGCGTCGCTGTCCTCGCGCGTCAGGAAGATCAGCTTCGTCTCAGGTCGCACCTGCCGGATTCCCGCCCCGGCGTCCGCGCCGGTGCCATCCGTCAACCGAAAGTCCATCAACACGATGTCGGGCCGCAACTCTCCCGCGCGAGATATGGCCTCGGCGACGGATGCCGCATTGCCGACCACGGTCATGTCGAACTGGTCATTGATCAACGCGGCAAGACCATCGGCGACCACCTGGTGGTCCTCGACGATCAGGACTCGCGCCCGTGACTCGCTTGTCATGCCTTGGGCATCCAGAACTCGATCTTCGTACTCATCCTTCCAGGGGCATCTTTCCCGCTCGGTCGGATTCTACTAGCGGGTGCGGATCATGCCTAGCTAGTGTCGAACATGTTCGCGCCGGTACCGGCGAGCCCCAAGGCGTTGACAATTCGAGGGAGGTCCGGCGGCTGCTTCAGAGGAGCTCCTCCACCCGGGGCGGGGGCGGTGGGCCCTTCCCGGCGTTCGATGTCGAGGCGAAGTCCTCCCTTTCTCAACTCACTTGTTGCTGAGTTCGCGAGCCTCAAAACGAACTCATCGGGCTACCAATACTCCACCGTTCCGCGGCGTTCTCTATGTGCTGATGGTTTCGAGGAGAGAGCTGCACAGAACGGGACGAAAGATGTTCGTCAAACCCCTGGTCGTGCTGGCCGCGAAATGCCTCGGCCCCGGCCGGCTTCGCCTGGAGATGGTCAAGCTGGCCCATGACCTGGAGGACCGCGACGACAGCTTCCGGTCGCTGTACGGCACGCGGCCTCAGCAGCAGGTTTTGCCCAAGTACGAAGCGCCGGCGCAGCGCGCGGCCTGAGGGTCCTACGGGCCCGGTCGACCGAGCCCCATTTCCCAGCCAAAACTATTTGCGAGACCTTGAGTACTCCCGTTGTGGGAGGCGTTTCTAATACAGATGAACGACTTTGACCGGTACCTAGAAAGCGGGCTTCGGCAGATGCTGGATCCAGTGGTTGCCTCAGGGGCACCGCGCCGCAGGCGGAGGACGGGCTCCGGGGTGCCACTGCTGGCGGTGGTGAGGGCTCCGATCGAGCTGGTGGCGGAAGTGCTGCCCGCGGTCGAGCCGGTCGTTGTACCCGTCCAGCCGATCCATCTCCTCCCCTAGCAAACCCCTTCCTTCCTCTCGCTGGGCCGGGCGGCTTCGCCCGGCCTCTCGTGTGCGGCGCTACTCTTCGTGTTGTGAGCACCGAAACCTCGGCCCTTCAATTCAAATCGGCCCTGTCCGAGCGGAGGGTGGCGCCCGAGCAGCGGGCTAGGGCGGTCGCAGATCCGGGCTTCGGTCGCATCTTCACCGAGCACATGATCCGGATCGAGTGGAACCGCGAGCGCGGGTGGCATGACGCCGAGCTTTCGGCCTATGCCCCCCTCCAGCTGGACCCGGCGGTCACCGTGCTCCACTACGGGCAGGCAATCTTCGAGGGATTGAAGGCGTTCCGTCAGGCCGACGGGAGCATCGCCGCTTTCCGGCCCGACGCGCACGCCGCGCGCTTCCGCCGGTCGGCCCGCCGGCTGGCGCTCCCGGAGCTGCCCGAGGGCGTGTTCATCGAGGCCATCGACCGGTTGATGAGCGTGGACGGCGAATGGGTGCCCTCGGCGCCTGAGCAGAGCATGTACCTGCGGCCTTTCATGTTCGGAACCGAGGTCGGGCTCGGCGTGCGTCCCTCCTCGGAGGTCACCTTCCTGTTGATCGCGTCGCCCTCGGGATCCTACTTTCCGAGCGGCGTCAAGCCAGTCACGGTTTGGCTCTCGGAAGACTTCACCCGTGCCGCTCCGGGGGGCACCGGGGAGGCGAAGACTGGCGGCAACTACGCGGGTGGCCTGCTCGCCCAGGCGCAGGCGGCGGAGCAGGGATGTGACCAGGTCGTCTGGCTCGACTCGCAGGAACACCGCTGGGTCGAGGAGATGGGTGGGATGAACCTGTGCTTCGTGTTCGGCAGCGGACCCAAAGCCAGGCTGCTCACGCCGGCGCTGACTGGAACGCTGCTGCCCGGAATCACACGGGACTCGCTTCTCACGCTGGCCAGAGACCTCGGGTACGAGGCTGATGAGGGCAAGATCAGCACTGAGGAGTGGCGTACCGGCTGCGCCGACGGATCCTTGACCGAGGTCTTCGCGTGTGGCACAGCCGCGGTGATCACCCCGGTTGGAGCTGTCAAGTCGGCGCATGGCTCGTGGACCATTGGCGATGGAAAGCCGGGCGAGGTCTCGATGCGGCTGCGCAAGTCGCTCGTCGATATACAGCGAGGCGCCGCGCCCGACACCCACCACTGGCTCCACCGCATCCCGACAATCGCCTGACGTGAAGAGGGTCGTCATCGTGGGTGGCGGCGGCACCGGGGACGCCGCCGGATTCGCGCTCCGCAAGCAAGGTTTCGACGGCATGATCACGATGATCAGCTCGGATCGCGATCGTCCATATGACCGCCCTTACCTGTCCAAGGAATTCCTGCGTGGCGAGGTCGAGCTGCCCAAGGTCTTTCTTCACGATGAGGCCGACTACGCAAAACAGGGCATCGAGCTCCAGCTGAACCGGAAGGTGACCGGTGGCTCGATTCAGGGAGGCAAGCTCGCGGTGGATGGTGGCGGCGAGGTCGAGTTCGACACGCTCATCCTCGGTCTCGGGGGTACCCCACGCCGCCTCCATGACGCGCCGCGCGCCGAGAACGTCGTCTTGCTTCGCTCGCTCAAGGACAGTAAGGCCTTGCGCGAGGCGCTCGAGCGCGCTTCTCGGGTGCTTGTGATCGGAGCCGGGTTCATCGGCGCGGAGGTGGCTGCGTCGGCGCGGCAGATGGGCAAGAACGTGCTCATGATCGAGAGTGCGCCTGTGCCCCTCGCGCGCGCGCTTAGTCACGAGGTGGGCGAGATCTACGCGACGATCCACCGCGCCAAGGGCGTTGATCTGCGAACCGCGACCACTGTTGAGAAGTGGCACAGCGACGGCGGCCGGGTGGTCGGAGTAACGCTGTCAGACGGTCGCCGGGAAGAGGTGGACCTGGTGCTCGAGGCGGTGGGCATCGAACCCAACCTTGACGTTCCAAAGGCGCTCGGGCTCACCATCGAGGGCGGCGGCGTTCGCGTCGACGAGGCCCTCCGCGCGGCCGACGGGGTCTACTGCGGTGGGGACATCGCGTTTCACGCGCATCCAGTGCTCGGCCGAGCGATCCGAGTCGAGCACTGGGAGGTCGCCAAGAACCAGGGGCGCGGAATCGCCGCGAACATAACCGGCGGCGACAAGCCCTATACGAAGCTGCCGTACTTCTGGTCCGACCAGTACGAGGTGAACATGGAGTACCGCGGCAACGCATCGGGAGATGACCGGGCTGTGTGGCGTGGGGATCGCGATGGCCTTTCGTTCTCCGTCTTCTACATACGCAACGGGCTGATCGACGCCGTGCTCTCGATGAACGACTCGAAGACCAACGAGGTGGGTGGGAAGCTGATCGAAAGGCGCCGGCCGGTGAGCGAGACCGCGCTCGCCAACATGGGCGTCGACCTCGCGGAGCTCGCGCCCGCGTCCAGCTCTTAGAGCCCTGAGCTTCGCGCCGGTGCGGCGCGTCTCTGTCGTGGGGTCGAGCGGCGCCGGCAAGTCGACTCTTGCCCGCGCGATTGCGAAGCGGCTCGAGGTCCCGTATGTCGAGCTCGACGCGCTCATGCACCAGGCGGGTTGGCATCCGCGGCCGGACAACGAGTTCCTGGACGAGGTCGAGAGGGCGACGTCCACGCCGGGGTGGGTTGTTGACGGCAACTACCAGCGGTTCGTGATCGAAGGTCCGGTCTGGCAGCGCGCAGACACTGTCGTGTGGCTGGATCTACCGAGGCGAACGGTCATGCGGCAAGTGATCGCGAGGACCGTGCGTCGCGCCGTAACGAGAGAGGTGCTCTGGAACGGGAATCGCGAGCCGCTCTCCAATTTCATTTCGGCCGACCCAGACGACAACGTCATCCTGTGGACCTGGGTGAAGTACCACGAGTTCGTGCAGCGCTACCTCGACGCGATGGCCGATCCCAGGTGGCGCGAAATCAACTTCGTTCGCTTGAAATCCCACGCTGAAGCGCGGCGCTGGCTCGAATCGATAGAGGGGGCGGGTGCGGGTTAGGCCGGGGTCTGCTCCGGGAGAAGCCAGGGCAACGCTTCCGCCATCGGCCGCATGAGAATGGCCGACTGCTCCTTGTTGACCAGGTTGCTGGCCACGAGGCCGAGCGCCGCCGCAAACGCGGCTTGCTCCGCTTTGTGTCCGATGTCGCCATGCTCCGCCTTCCACGACACGAGCGCGTCGCCCGACTCTGTCAGCCCGAATAGAGAGCTCCTCACCTGGTCCCACGCCGGCCCGCGATCTGCCTGCTCGATGGCGTGTGTCGCCGCCTTCTCCGCTTCCTGAAACTCCTTCAGTCCCCTGGTACCAACGTGCAGGTCCCATCCGCGAGCCACCCGCTCCACTCCGGCGGGGGACAGCACCCGGATGTCTTCCATCAAGCGAGCCAGCGTGGGCTGGTGCTCGGGAAACCCGTAACCCTCGGCGTCGACGCTCACAGCGTCTAGCGTATCTGGATCGACTGGACCGGGTGGACCTCGCGCCAGCCGTGATCGGTGTCCAGCACCCACGGTCCATCGATCGCAATGTGCTGGCCGAGCTTGGGAATCGGGAGATTCGTCTTCGGGCAGCGTGAGGCCGACTGCGCGTCGGGAGGGTTGGTCGAGGCGGGGCAATCGGGGGTGATCTCCGCAAGCATCGCCGGCCTGGCCTGGAAGTGGTTGTTTGAATTGAGGAGGTACTCGTATCCCGGATCCGCCTTGAACCAGACGTGGTAGTCGCCGTCATCTTCGTGCGCGACGTCGACGACGACACCCTCCGCGTGCTTGCACGGGTCGAGGATTTGCAGACGGTCGGGGTTGTGGACGCCTGCTTCGGGCGGCCCCGCGCGGCATCCGGTCTCCGGGGCGCTCGGGGAGGCGCCGGCGCCGCCGTTCGCTGGCGAGCAACCGCTCAGCAGACCGGCCACGATCACAGCGATCAGCGCAGGAAGGCGGGGACCCAACCGAATCTCGAAAGAGCGATCGGGCCGGGGCCGGAAACGATCACCTGGGCGGTCGCGAGCAGTGCCAGGTAGTACAGCCACCGGAACCCGTCGTCATTCACCGCGAAAGCGACCGTCAACGCCAGGTTGGCCGCAAGGAGCGTGCCGACGATGGCTGCCCATCGCGTGCCGAGCCCGACGATCAGCAGCACCGCGACGATGGTCTCGCCCACGGCTTGCCCCAGGGCAAAAGGCAGCCAGTTGGGTACGACGACCGAGGTGAGAAATTCGCGCAGACCCGGGATGGGGTTGGCTTTCGCCGTCGCGATCATCAGGTCGTGCATCCAGCCCACGCCCTGCCACTTCTGGCTCGCGAAGTAGAGCCAGTAGAGGCCGACAGTGACCCTGAAGAGACTGGGCCAGGCTTCCAGCACGGGTCTCCGCACGGTGATCTCACTCATGCGCGTTCACCGCGACGACCAGGTCGCCGAGCGCCGAGTCGGCTGCAAGAGCAACGGCCGCAGCGCCGCCGGCCCACGTGCTCGCGCGTCCTGCCTGAATCGCGAGCACGTCGCGATCCCCGTGAGCTGCGACAAAGATCGTCGACCCCGATTGGAGCACCTGGTCGGGGTCCTTGGGGGTGGCAAGAGTGGAAAAGGTGCCGTTCATCGTGTCGAAAGAAAACACACCGCCCGGGTCAGTGTCTTCGGTCCCTCCTTCGGCAGCGATCAGGAGGGAGCCGCCCGCGCCGGGGGCGAGCCAGAACGGGAACACCGGCAGCGGCAGTCCTACGCGATGGTCGGCACCGACGGGCACCAGCTCGGCCCGCTCGTAGTCGGCGGTCCAGATGGTGCCGCTCACCACGGCCACGGCGAAACCGTTGCCGGCGGGTGTCGACGTGCCATCGAGGTAATCCACCAGACCCCGAGTGCCGGCCACGACGACCCGACCGTCCGGGGCGACCGCAAGCACCGCGGGGCCGTCGTGGACCGTATGAGTCGCCAGCTGCGCGCCGTTGGTGGGATCGAGCTCGACCACCAGAGCTCCTGAAAAGAGGCTCACGAACAGGCGGTCGCTATGCAGCAGCAACCCAAATGGCGCGCCTCCGACGTGGTGCTTCCAGGCCACCTTCAAGTCCGGCAGCGTCACAGAGTAGACATCTCCCGGAGCGCTGTCGGCGAGGTAGGCGGTCTCGCCGTCGTCGGAAACGATGACCGCAACCAGGTCCGATCCGATTGGGGCCGAAGCTCGCAGCGTTCCGTCCTTGAGGGACAGCAGCACGAGGCCGGTCTCCGGGTACGCCGGCAAAGCAACGGCGGGCGCCGAGCCGCACGCAACCGCCGCGACGGCTGCGACCAGCGCGATCGCTAGCGCAGAACGCGTAGCACTGGATCAGTGGCGAGCTGGAAGGCTCTGGCCGCCGGACGCAGGTGCATCCGGTTGAGGCGATGCTGGATCGCACCCTTGAGGATCGCCGCCCGCAGCTTGTGCTCCGAGAAGTCGGTGTTGAAGAGCAGCCGGTTATGCCGCACCTTGTGCCACTCTCCATGCTGCCGGCGTTCCCGCACGCGCTCGTAGAAGCCCGTGCCCGGCAGCGGGTAAGCGATCGTGTAGCTGACGTAGTCGAGAGGAAGGCTGCTGGAGAAGTTGATGCTTCGGATAAGGGAGTCGGTGGTTTCGCCCAGGTAGCCGACCATGAAGAATCCGGCGGCCTTGATCCCGGCGCCGACGCAAGCCTCAACCGCGGCGCGCGCCTGGTCCGGCGTGATGCCCTTCTTCATCTCCTTGAGCACGTTCTCGTCGCCGGATTCGATACCGAAGAAGATCCTCTTGCAGCCTGCCCGGCGCATCTGATCGAAAAGGGCGCGATCGACGTGCGTGACGCGGCTCAGGCATTCCCACGTGAGCGGGAGGTGCGCCGCTTCGATCGCCTGGGCGAGCTCGAACGTGCGCTTGTAGTTGAGAGTGAACAGGTCGTCCGACATCCAGATGTGGTCGTACCCGAGCTCAGCGATCTCTCGCATCTCCGCCACCACCGACTCCACCGGACGTGCGCTGAACAGGTCACCGAACACCGATTTGTGGCAGAAGTCGCACCGGAAGGGGCATCCGCGCGTCGACATCAAGGGAGTCGTCGCGTCCTTCCAGTGCTTGCGCCAGTAGGCGATGTACTGGGCGTTGGGCACGTCGCCCCGATAGGGCAGCGGAAGGTGCGACATGTCCTTCGTGCGGATCTTGGACGCGCCTCGCACGATCCCTCCATCACGCTTGAAGACCAGGCCGGCTATCTCCTCGAACCGGCGGTCGTCGAGGTGCTCCATGATCTGGACGATCGTCTGCTCGCCCTCGCCGACAGCCACAAGGTCGAACTCGTCGACAAAGGTCTCGGGCTCACCGGACGGGTACGGACCTCCGACCACGGTCAGCGCCTTGCCTCGAACTTGCGCGGCAAGCGAGAGCGCCTCGTCCTGCATGGTGATCATGCAGTAGATGCCGATCACCGATGGCTGCAGCCTTTCGATCTCGGCCAGGACCTCGCGCCGCTCCAAGAACGTGTGGTCGATGTGACGGACGGAGTAGCCGGCCTGACGCAGCGACGCGCTCAGGTACATGAGCCCAAGTGACGGCATGATCCAGTGCCGTCCCTGTGCCGGAGCGCGCTGCGGATACACGAGCACGACGTCGACNTTCCGGTTGGGCGTCATCTCGCCTCCTGCACGTTGATGTGGTAATCAGCGCCTGCGAAGCTGGACGGGAACAGATAGTCCAGGCCGGCCCAGTTGAAGTCCGGCGGCGACAGCTCGCGCCCACCATGAAGTTGGGCGCCCGAAATAGAGGGCACCGACCACTGCACGCCCAGGCTGCTCGATTGAAGCCTTGCCCAGGCCCCGGTCACCGGTTCCCAGCTGCCGAATTGCGCGTTGAGAAGCGTCGGGCTCCCAGCGGTGGCAAAGTCGTTGAAGGCAGCCGACTGTTCGTTGAGGATCCCGATTTCTGAGTATCCGGGCTCGAGTCGCGACACGTGAACGTTTACAGCGACGCCGGTCGAGTCGACGGTATAGGTCACCTCGACGGCGCCACGTGATGCGATCGGCACGAACGCGTAGTCATGTGCCGCGTCACCGCCGATTTCGTCCAGCTGGTAGGTTCGCTTCCAGACCGTGCTGGTGCCGTTCGAGACGTCGACGGTCGTCGCCGTGCGCGAGTAGACCCATCCGTCGGGGTAATGAACGATCGGAACGCCAAATCCCATCCCCTCCCCGGCCACCCCTTTTCCGGCGATCTCCAGCACGATGCCCCTGGCCAGGGGCGCAGTCTTGCCCTCGCCGGGTGCACTTTCGATGCATGCGTCGACTCCCGGGTAGATCGACTGCGTCAAGAGCGCCGTTCCGAGCCGGTAGGCGTACACGGGCTTGCCGCCGGCGACCTGATAGCGCGCTTGTTCACCGAGTGGCTCGAAGGGCGGGGCGGAATGGCCGGTTGCGAGATCGGGGAACAGCCCGGTGGCGCGGTAGTAGCTGATGTCCTCGAGCACCAGAGCGGTCACGCCGTGTGACGCCATCCACGCGAGCGCGTCCGGGCGGTTCGCAGGAAGTGCCTGCGACCCATCGATATGAGAGGGAGTGCGACCGCTGTAAAACGCCACGACGGGGGAATCGGTGATCAAAATACCGGAGCCTCCGGCTGCAGCGTGCCCCGCGGCGATCAGGCCCGCGTTGCCTGCGGCGAAGCTCGCGAAGACCGGCAGGAACGCGACCGCGATCAATCCCGCGGCTGCCA